>Ga0302309_10001000_pt1 | contig 27862 bp, 24 predicted proteins | sample III_Palsa_N1_1_FD_200453 | JGI IMG/M metagenome (GOLD analysis project Ga0302309, IMG submission 200453) | Peat permafrost microbial communities from Stordalen Mire near Abisko, Sweden - III_Palsa_N1_1 | ecosystem: Environmental > Terrestrial > Soil > Palsa > Peat permafrost | place: Sweden... | reverse complement strand
TGCCTAAAATACTGTTGGCCGAAGCCTACCTCCGCAATGATGAAACCTATGAAACCAGGCGCATAGTTGAAGACCTGCGTTTAAAATACCCTAACAGCACCTTTTTAAACCTGATATTATTGGATGTGTTTGCCCGCGAGGATAACCGTACCGGCTCTGAAACCACTAAAGAAACGATAAAAAATAACGATCCGCTATCGGTAGAAGGGCTAATGTTAAAGTACACCGAGCTTTTTGAGCAAAAAGACTATGATAAGGCTGCCGAAATTATAAAACAACTGGAGGCTGTTGGCACCGAACAACAGTCGTTTATTTACGAAGCAAAAATAGGCCTGGCCAACGCCAATAAAAACCAGGATGAACTGGTAAGACTTGGCGAAGAAGCCTATACCAAATTTCCGGATGATAAGGATGTGGCCGATTTAAAATATGCTATTGAAAAAGAGCTGCACAAAAACCCTAAAGCCATTAACATATTAGAAAAATATGTGGCCGATAATGACAGCTATGCCGTAGCCAAAGAACTTTCCGACGCTTACTTTGCTGCCGGCAATGCCTCCGAAGGTATAAAAGTATTGCTCGACCAGATAAAAAAGAAGCCTTATGCCACCGGTATATATAACAATTTAGGCAACCAGTATTATAACCTGCAGCAATATGACAAGGCCGAAGAAGCCTTTTTAAATTGCATTCGCATAGCGCCAACCATTAGCGCTTATTATGCTTCGGTGGGTAAAATAAATGAGATAACCAAGAATACCGATAAAGCCATCAAATACTATCAAAAAGCCCTGGAATTGCAACCTAACGATTATGAAACCATAGCCTCGCTGCGTAAGCTGCAAAATAAAAAGGATGTGTTTTCTTATTTTAAAGCACCTGATGTGGATGCCGAAATTCGCAACGCCCCAAAAGCAGCTGATTATCCTGATGACAACGTAGTAATATTGGATGAAGAAGAGCAAAAAGTAGTTTATGAACAGGGCGGCTCGGAAGAGAAAAATTTCCTTACCGCTAAAATACTTACCCAAAAAGGTATTGACGACTGGAAAGAATACCGTGTTGATTACGACGGCTGGCAGGACCTTACCATTGAAGAAGCAGAAGTAATAAAAGCCAACGGCACTAAAGTACCCGCCGAACGTAACGAAAACGACCTGGTATTTACTAACCTCGAAATTGGCGATGTAATTAATATCCGCTATCGTACCAAAAACTATTCAAAAGGCAAACTGGCGGGTTATTTCTGGGATTCGTTTTATTTTACCAGCGGCAACCCGCATGTAACGGTTAAATATTCGCTGCTTATTAATAAAAATCAAAAATTCAATTCTACTTTCTCGCAAACCCCTATCCAGCCGGTAAAAACTTCGGTGGATGATTTTGATTTGTATGTTTGGGAGCAAAATAAACAGGAGGCCTTGCAATACGAAGATAAAATGCCGCCGCTGGATGACGTGGCCAATGTATTGTACTTAACTTCTATACCCGACTGGAAATTTATCTCCGATTGGTATAATGATCTTGGCTCGGCAAAAGCCCGCACCAATTACGAGGTAAAATCAGTTATAGCCGGGCTGTTTAAAGACAATGCCAACTTAACCGATATGCAAAAGGTTGAGAAAATATACAACTACATTATTGGCAATATTAGTTACAGTGAGGTGTCCTTCAGGCAAAGCGGGCTTATACCGCAAAACCCGTCATCAGTTATCAATACCCGCATTGGCGATTGTAAGGATGTATCAACCCTGTTTGTAGCCATGTGTAAAGAAGCAGGCATAACAGCACAATTAGTATTGGCAAAAACCCGCGACAATGGCTTGCTGGGCATGCCGCTGCCAAGTATCAACTTTAACCATTGTATTGCCAAGGTAAACCTTAACGGTAAGGATTATTATATCGAGCTTACTTCGCAGTACCTGCCATTTAAGTGCCTGTATAATGCCGAGATTAATTCTACCATATTAGACATCGGCGATGCCGGACCTACCGCAAGTACTGCGTACCTGAATCCTGCTACCCGCAAACCGAACGATATACAGCGTAATACCAAAATCTCTTTTACCGGCAATGATATGGTGGTTGATGAAAAAACCTATAAAACTGCTGCTATTGCAGGCTCCATGCGCGAAAATGTTGGCGACCTGTCGCAAAAGGACCGTTTAAAAGGCATGAAGACGGCTTTGGCATCAACCTACCCTGATGTGGATATAACCAAACTTGATTACCGTAACGTCGACCGTAAAAACCCCGTTGATACCGTTTATATGACTTTGGATTATCAGATAAACAATATGGTTAAATCAATAGGCGGCCTGTCTATTTTCACTATTCCATGGTCTGATAAAACAACAGCTAATGATTTGCAGATAAACATGCCGCGCTACTCGGGTATCGACCTTAGCCAAATGTATTACCTGGATAACGAAACCGAGGTGGTCACCTTAAACCTGGCCCCCGGCAAAGCATTGGTTGATGCTGTAAAACCTGTAATATTAAAAAATGATATTATCGAATACAGCCTCATACCAAAACAGGTGGGCAATAAAGTAACCATAACCCGCACGTTTAAACTAAAAAAGGATTTTGTACCGGTTGATAAAGTGCCCGAGTTCCACACCTTTTTTAAACAAATGATAGATGCCGATAATAAAGAACTGGCCGTAAAATAGAGGATTTTTTCTGTAGAGACGCAATACTTTGCGCTTTATTGAGGCGCACTCCAGCTTGCACCTCTTTTTATTTATGCCAATCAAGGGCATCTAAAATCATGTCATTTTAATCTTACTTAACGTGATTAATTACCCGGCAGCACAGGCGCGTAGCCCGGGTAATAACTATCCAGTATGTATTGCGGCGGTATGGGTGTTACATGGTTTTTTGCGCCATAATATTGTACCGCAAGGTTGGTGTTGCCATTATCTTTTATGGTTATGGTAAACAGCTGGTCAAAATCATTTTCATCCAAACTGTCAAATGGCGATTCAACCCCAAAATCCATCAAAAATTGCATAATGGTAACGTGGTCGGCTACAATCAGGATGTTTTTGCCTGCAAAATTCCGTTTAATAATATCTACAAACTTGCTTACGCTGTCGGTATATACCCGCGGCAATATCCTGGCTTTTTGTGCCAGCGCATCCGCCGTTTCTGCAGAGCACTTTTGGCCGGTAACATAAATTATTTCAACATTATCATGCTTAAGCGTTTTGGCAAGGTCGTGCGCTCTTTGTTGCCCGGCTGCTGATAAAGCGGCATCTTTTCCATCCTCTTTTTCGGCATGGTTTACAATCCACACCGTAGTTTTTTGTGCAAAGGCACTAAAATTGCTAAGTAATAAAATAAATAATACAAGCGTAAAAGGGCGGTTCCAAAAAATTGCTTTTTTCATTTAGGTATTTTTATAAAAACCCGGGGCTGTTTAACACGTTATTAAGTTTGGCTTTATGAATATACATAAAGCTGTGTAATAAAGCTTAATTTTAAACAGCAGCACAATATATTTTAAGCAATGAAGATTTTCAGAAAGTCGTATTTAAAAAAAATAGGTAAAATACTCATAGCCACCTTTACAGGCTTCGCAAATGATAATGGCTTAAAACTTAGTGCATCACTGGCTTATTATACCGTTTTTTCCATCGCACCTTTGCTTATCCTCATCATGTCATTAGCCGGCTTATTTTTAGGTGGTAATGATGAAGTTACCAAAACCATATTCCCCCATATAGCGCAAATAGTAGGCCCGACTGCATCTTTACAAATACAGGAAATACTTAAAAATTTACAACTTTCGGGCAAATCAGGCGTTGCGGTAGTAGTGGGCATTGTTACCCTGCTTATTGGCGCCAGCAGTATGTTTGTGGAAATACAGGATTCGCTCAACATCATCTGGCGGGTAAAAGCCAAACCCAAACGCGGCTGGGTTAAACTGGTAACCAATCGTTTTTTATCCTTTTCGCTCATTATTAGCTTAGGGTTTTTATTGCTGGTATCGTTAATTATCAACCTGCTGATATTGGCTTTAAGCGAGCGCCTGCAACATTTTTTACCGGGCATTACCTTAACTATATTAGATGTGGTTAACGTAGCCATTACCTTTATAGTAATAGCCGTACTCTTTGGCATTATGTTTAAGTTTTTGCCCGATGTTATTATCAGGTGGAAGGATGTACGCTCAGGCGCGTTTTTTACCGCCCTTATGTTTTTACTGGGCAAATACCTTATTGGTTTATACATAAGCCATTTTGCCAACAGCTCGGTTTACGGCGCGGCGGGTTCTATCATCTTAATTTTGCTTTGGATATATTACACTGCGGCCATATTATACATAGGTGCCGAGTTTACGCAGGTATATGCCGAGGCGATTGGCAGCCGTATTGAACCTGCTGAATACGCGGTACTGGTAAAACAAACCGAAGTTGAAATGGTGGTAACCAAACTGCCTCCACAACACCCCGATTTAAAAGACGGCCTGAAACCCGAAACGTCCCCCGCAAAAGCCGATACCAAAAAATAAAGGCTTTAACCGTTATAGCGCCGTTCAATATATTAACTCAACGTAACAGGTTTGTTTAAATTTAACTAAATTTAACTGCCAATATAAACAAGGTGTTGCTTAACTTATTTCAAAAAACCCGATGGCTGCGTGCTATAATGCTCTTTTACCTTTTAGTGGGGAGTTTTTTAGTTGCCAATGCGCAATATTTCGATCTCCAAAAAAACAGGAAGCATGTTATCATTCCCTTTCATTTGGTGCGCAACATGGTTGTTATCCAGCTAAAAATAAATGATAAGGGCCCATTTAATTTTGTGTTAGATACCGGCGTTGGGCTGATGATAATTACCGAACCCAGTTTAATTGATTCCATAAACCTGGCATCAAAACGCCTGATTACCATACCCGGCCTTGGTGAAGGCGAAGATCATGAAGCTTATGCTACATCGCAGTTAAATATTATTATACCCGGTTTAATAAGTAATGGTGTAAGCGCCGTTATATTAAAAAAGGATCAGTTTAATCTTTCAAGCTATGTAGGCATGCCTATACACGGCCTGTTAGGCTACGAGTTTTTTAATAACCTGGCGGTTAAAATTGATTTTGGCGATAGCACCCTAAATGTTTGCCGGCCAAAGGATTTACACGCCTTCAGAAAAAGCAACAAAATCCCCATTTCTATAGAGGAAAGGAAACCTTACCTGCAGGCAAAAGTAACGCTACCGGGCGGTAAAACGGTTGATGATAAAATGGTGATTGATATAGGGGCCGGGCACCCTATATCAATTGAAAATATGATACAAAATAATGGGCTGCCCACTAAATTTATACAGGCTAATTTAGGTGTTGGTTTAAACGGGCCTATTAATGGTTTTTTGAGCCGTGTTGATGAAATTGATATAGGAAAATTCAAAATCAAAAATGTGATTTCCTCCTTTCCCGACAATACAAAAGAACATATTATAACTTCGGTGCCCCGCGACGGGAGCATAGGTATTGGTATGCTTAAAAAATTTACGGTAATTTTCGACTATGCAGATAACGTGCTTTATCTAAAACCCGGGCCTTATTATGATGAGCCTTTTGAGCATGACATGAGCGGCATGGAATATTATTCAAGCGGTGATAATTACCAGCATGTAATTATCAGCAGGGTTGAAACAGGATCGGCTGCAGATATGATAGGACTGGAAAAGGGCGATGAAATAGTATCAATAAATCTTAAACCAGTTAATAAAATGAGCCTCGAACAAATAGATGCGTTATTCAAATCAAGGGATGGGCGCAGCCTGCTGCTGGAGATATATCATGATAAAAAATACGACAACGTGGTGCTAACATTAAAACGCCGCATTTAAAACAAGCCGATAGCCCTATTTTAACTGGCTTATATTTTCAAAAAAAGCGGTCTGCAGGTCTAATAACGATCTTACATTAACTTTTTCGCCATACATATCAAAACACAAAAACTGCGAATGCTTGAGATCATTGTTTTTTGCCTTTTCAAAAAAATTGAAGGTTTCAAAAAAATAATGGTTGGTGGTAACCTTACTTTTGCTGTTGGTTTGCGAAGCGTTAAGCCTGAAACCGATAGTATCTATCCAATGATGCACCTTAGCATGAAGGTTTGTTCTGATGTTTTTCATAGGTTAATTTTATAATCTAAACGAAAAAATATACTCAAAGTTTCAACCTTTCGTATATTTTTATAAACAATTGTTTATTAATCAGGCACAAAGCGGTTTATGTGCATTAACCTTTAATTAATATTATTTTTATTAGAATATTAATTGTAACTAATCTGATACTTTTTCGTACAAAGGGTTATTACATCAATTATATATGAGAAAACTTCAACTTTTATTGTCTTTTTTATTTATATATGGCTTAACCTTAAGTTCTTGCCATAAAGATACTACACCCGGCCCACAGGGCGATACCGGCGCAATAGGTGCTACAGGAGCAGTTGGTGCTACGGGTGCTACCGGGGCAACAGGCCCGCAAGGTGCTACCGGGGCAACAGGCCCTACGGGAGCAACAGGTGGCACTGGTGCTACCGGCGCCACAGGAGCAACGGGCGCTACGGGAGCAACAGGGCCTGCCGGATCGCAGGGAGCTACAGGTGCAACCGGCGCTACCGGGGCAACGGGTGCTACTGGCGCTACCGGACCGCAAGGCCCTACCGGCCCACAAGGGCCCGCTGGTGCCAGTGCGCAAAGCTATTTGTTAACCGACCAAAATCTTTCATTAACAGGTACACATTTGCTTGTTCCTGGAATAACTGCTGATATTGTTGCAGACGGGGCAGTGTTGGTTTATTTCAGAGATACAAACACCACCGGCCCATGGTATTCTTTACCCTATGAGCAACCTGGCGTTACTATCAGCCTTCTGGATTTTGGTGTTGGATATATTGATATAGATTCCAATGTTAATGAAACAGGCGTTGATATAAGGGTTGTTATTATACCCGCTGCCACTGTTAATTCTATAGTTATGAGAGGGATTGACGTGACCAGTTATACAAACGTGGCATCAGCATATCATTTACCCATACGATAATTATAATATCAACATATAATACAAAAAGCTCTGTAAAATCAGGGCTTTTTGCATTATATGTAACAATGATATGATTATTAATCATTTAACATTTATAAATACAACATTTGCATATTATTACTGTATTTATATAAAATAGGTAATAATACAGCAACTAAACATTATATGAAATCGCTTTTTTTTACTTTATCGTTGATATTTTTAACCGCAGTATGCTCGCATGCCCAAACCGGCCACGAGGTTCATGGGGTGGTTATCGATTCAACAAAACTATCTGTCCCGGGTAGCCAGCTTAAATTAATATCTGACCAGGGCGACAGCTCGCTAACCGCAGCAGATCCTAACGGAAAATTTTCTTTCCCTGGTGTTAAAGGCACTCATATAACCATAACTGTAACTTCTATCGGCTACCAGTCTTTAAGAAAACATTATGTATTGGATAACAGCAGTTCTATCGATTTAGGCTCAATTGTATTAGTGCAGGAAGCCAACCAGCTAAAAACGGTTAACATTAATGGCGTTAGCCCGATAACTATTAAAGAAGATACCGTTGAATATAAAGTAAGCTCATATCCCGTAAGGCAAAACGCACCTATTGAAGATGTGATAAAAAAATTGCCCGGGGTTGATGTGGATGTTAATGGCAATATTACCGCGCAGGGTAAACAGGTAACAAAAGTACGTGTTAACGGTAAAGATTTTTTTGGTGGCGATGTGCAAACAGCTACCAAAAACCTGCCTGCCGATATGATTGAAAGCATACAGATGATTGATGATTATGGCGACCAGGCAAATTTAACGGGCGTTAAAACCGGCGAGCCGGATAAAATCATGAACATCACTATCCGCAAGGATAAAAACTACGGCTACTCTGGCCAGGCAACCGGCGGTGATGGTGCCGATTTATTGCCCGCAAATCAGGGTACCGACGAAAACCGTTATGTAGGCATGTTAAACTCCTTTGATTTTAATGGCGACCGCCAAATTGCCTTGCTTGGGAGTTTAAATAACACAAACGTTAACCCTTTTAACTATAATGCCACGGGCAGCACAGTTGGCGGCAGCGGCTTTAGCAGCGGGGGTGGAGGAGGTGGCGGTGGCCGTGGTAACGCTTTAAGGTCACAGGCATCTACCGGTTTGGCTACTACAGCAAACGGTATTACCGATGCGCGCTCAATAGGTACTAACTACCGCGACCAATGGGGAAAATACATCTCGGTATATGGCAGTTACAGTTTTACTGATAACTCAACCCTTACAAACTCCAGCACGCTGCAAAACAACTACCTTTCAACATTAAGTTCCAGCACGCAAAGCGGTACCGAGCAGGATAACCCCATAAACCACAGGTTTACCTTTAACATGGAGTATAAACCCGATACCGTTAACTATTTAAAAGTAACGCCCACCTTTTCATATGCCAGCACTTATACTACAGATAATGAAAGTGTAACCTCGTCAAGAGATTCTACCGAAAACCTCGCTTATAATTCAAAGTCTGTAAGTGCTTCTTCCACCCCGAATTTTGGCCTTATCGCCTTGTATAATCACCGGTTTAACGGGCACGGCCGTAATTTTAGCGCTAATTTTACTTTCAGCACATCGCAAACCAATTCGTACGATGATCCTACATATACCTATACCTTGGGCGAGCCAACAGCCCCAACAAACCAGTTAATCAGCACCGATAGCCGTACCACCAGCTATGGTGCAACTTTTTCATATTTGGAACCTTTAAGTAAGGTATCATACCTGGAGTTAAATTATGCTTACAATCATTCATACACCGCAAGCGATTTGGAAACTGATACATTAAGCTTCACAGCGCCAACCGCTCAGGATTATAATAATGATCCCCTGCTTAGTAATAACTATAACTTCACCTTTGTTACTAACCGTGTAGGCTTAAATTACCGCGTGGTAGAGAAAAAATATAATTACACTTTAGGTATTGCCGCACAGCCAACTACGTTGGATGGCCAATCATTAACCACCGGCGATGAAACACATGTAACTACTTTCGACTTTATACCAACAGCGCATTTTGTTTACAATTTTCAGCGCAGCCAAACATTAAGCTTTAACTATAGCGGCGCCAGCGCCCAGCCTAGCTTTGCCCAGTTGCAGCCGGTGATTGATTATTCAAACGCATTATACCCGGTACAAGGTAATGCCGATTTAAAGCCATCCTTTAATAATAACTTTACTATCAGGTACAACAAATTTAGTTTTGCTACCGGTAATGTGTTTTTTATAGGTGCATTTTTTACGCAAACAAGTGATTATGTAGCAACCAACACCGTAACCTATCCCAGCCACTTTACAGATGTTGTGCTTCTTGCAAACCCGGGCTTAAGTAAATTGCAAAACACCAACCTTAGTACTTATTTAAATACCAATGGCTACTATACCGGAAGCGCATTTTTCGCTTTCTCAAAACCATGGGACGAGCGTAAATTTACCGTATCATTAAATGGTAACGTAAGCTATACTAACAACATCAGCTACTCAAGCAGTATAGATGAGGATAACCAGGAATCGGACGTTGAAAGGGATATTGCAAAAAGTTTGGTTTTCACGCCTACCGTAAAGTTTAGGACTGATATAACCGATGTTATTGATGCCCAGGCAAGCGCTTCTTATTCTATAAGCAACACGGTTAACTCCATAAAAGATTCCCTTTTTAACCAAAACACAAACATCCGCGCCCTTACTTTAGAGTTAACCGGCAAAAATTATGTGTGGAAGGATTGGACATTCAGCTATGATTATACCAAAACTGTAAACTATGGTTATGATATTAAGGTATCAAACCCTAACGTGCTTAATACCTATATCGAGCGCAGGTTTTTAAAGAACAATGCCGGCACTATACGTATAGCAGCATATGATTTATTCAACCAGAACACTGGTTTTTCTACCACAACAAATGGCAGTATAGTTACCCAAAGCAATGTAAACAGGCTTGGGCGTTATTACCTGCTTACCTTTACTTTACGCCTGCAAAAATTTGCAGGTAAAGCCCCAACCCCCGATCAACCCGGCCAGCATAACTTCAGGCGTAATGGTGGGCCTGGCGGCGGTGGCCCAGGTGGTGGTGGCCCTGGCGGTCCCGGTGGCGGGGGCGGCGGCCCAACACTTGATTAAAACGTAATAAAAAAGCGCCCCGCCTGGTACCAGGCGGGGCGCTTTTTTATGGTGTAAGATTGATTATTGTTTGTTTACTATAACCTTATTGATAACACGCTCAAGGTCTTCCAAATCAAAGGGCTTGGCAAGGTAGCTTTCGGCGCCTGCATGGTCGGCAAGCAGTTGTATATCGCTGTTAGCCGAAAAATAAACAACGGGTATGCCTTTTAACAGTTCGTTCTTTTTAAGGGTTTGTGTGGCCATAATGCCGCCTTCATCGGGTATCCAGTTATCCATCAATATTACATCCGGAGAAAATTGTAATACCCTTTCTTCAATGGAGTTGCAATTGGTGAAAGTATGCACTTCCCAGCCTTGCTCTTCTAAAATGTAACTACAGATAGATAATATATCCTCATCATCATCAAAAATGATAATCTTCCTGGACTCTTTGGTCATTGATATAATAAGTTGAGCGAATATATAACTTTTAAAAATCAAAAAAGTTTTATCTGAAAGGCAATTTTTTTATTTTAATGCGATAAAAATTGTTAAAACTAAAATGGCTGGTAATGGCATTAAATACCGCTCACCAGCCATCACAATAATTGCTATAAAGTTAGACAGCCAACGTTGCCTTTTTACGTGATCGCATGTATATTATAAGGCCGCCAAAGGCAACTATTAGTACAATTGGGATAACTAATGTAACGTGCAATAAATCAAGTCCGGCAAGGTTTTTTGCTGTAACTAAATCATTTGCCTGCCCGCTGCCTGCCGGTGCACTCAGGTAAGTACCTAAATCTGCAGTTGGCGGTAAGTGTGTTTTGGTTAACCTATCGTAATATCCGCCCATAAATATCATATAAAGCGATACCGCGAACATGCCTGCACCACCCATCAGGTTTAGGCCTACTGCGCCCGTGCGCGGAAGGTTTTCTGATACAAAGCCAATCATACAAGGCCAAAAGAAAGCCACACCCAATCCAAAAATAACTGCTCCTAAAAATATTGCCTCGCCGTGCAGGTTAATGAGCAAATAAATACCTAATGCCGATAGTATGGCCGAAATAAATAATACACCCTGCGGCGCCAGCTTGTGTACAATCGGGCTGGCAAATGCCCGGCCCAATACCTGCATCGATGCTACAAACGTTAATATCAGTATCGCGTTACTCGTAACCGTCTTAAATAGTAAGCCTGTCCATTGGTTGGTAAATAACTCGGTAATGGCGGTACCGAACATGCAAATAATCATAAAAATAAATAATGGGTTCCACAGCGCTTTGTACATATCGCCGGTGGTAACACCTGCTGCAACCCGTTCGGTAACCGGGAAATCGAGCCTCGAGAAAAGGAAACCATAAATAAGTGTAGGGATAAGCATAACCGCAATTTCAACCTGCGATATCCAGTAAGGTTTTGGTGTAATGCCGTGTGCCAGGGCACTATCGAGCCCAAAAACAACCAGTGTGCCTATAACAATACCTGCCGGGAACCAAAGGTGAAAGTGATTTAGTTTGGTAGTTTTATTACCGGTAAACAACGAAGCTACCAGCGGGTTACAAGCCGCCTCTACCGTGCCGTTGGCAATACCGATTAGCAGGGTTGATATAAACAGCGTCCAATATCCGTTTGCAAAAATGGTAAGCACAATACCTACCAGGTGAAAGGCAAATGCCGAAACCAGCAGTTTTTTTATGCCGATAATATCAACCACAAATCCCCCAACAATAATGGCCAGCGGGAAGCCCCAAAAAGCGGTTGCCGTAATGGTACCAATTTCTGATGCCGAAAGATGAAATATAGCAGCCTGGTCGTTAAGGATCCCGGCGCGTATGCCAAAAGATAACGATGTTACTAAGAGCGACAAACAACTTGCCACAAATAGTTTATTGGTTTGGATGGTCTTCATTATAATTGGTTTAAATTTTTTAGGGTATACTATTATTGGTTTATTAGCTACGCAATATAAATAATGTTCTTAAATTTTAATCAATCCTTTATACCCATCACTTTTTTGCCAGCGAATCCAGTTCACCCATGGTCCACATCTTTGTTCTGCCGCCAATGGCTTTTCTAACCCGTGTAACTTCGTCCTCTTTTACGGTTTTTGCCTTATTGCCCAATTCGGTGCGCACATAGCTTAATACCGATGCTATATAATTATCGGTATTAACGCCCTGCGCAGGCATAATTACATCGGTATATATTTGCCCGTGCACAGGGCCGGTTAAACCGTTAAGCAAAATAGCAATCAGCTTATCAGGGTCGGCATTAACATCGGCATTGCCGGATAGTATTGGCGCCGGCAAGTGTTTATCGCCATTGCTACTGATGCCTTTACCATCCATGCCGTGACAACTGGCGCAAAGGCCTTTAAATATCACTTCGCCCTGGGTAACCAATAGCCTGTCGGCTTCGCGCAGCATACGTTCTTTTTCAGCCTCAAGCTCTTTAGCCTTTAATTCTTTATCGTAAACACTTTGCGATTTCGCAAGCACTCCGTTATCGGGCGTTTTTATCATATCGGCTATAATGTTTTGTGCCTTCGGCGATGGATTGTACCGTAATGATAAAGCCAGTTGGTAACGCACGTCTGCGCTCGGGTCATTCTCCATATTGCTTAATTTCGATACAATTTCATCATTATCATCCTTCATAAAATCCTCGCTAATCCAAACAGCAGTTTTGCGCACCTGCGCGTCGTTATCATTCAAGGCGTTAAACAGCAGGTTTTTATCCAGCGCGTTTAAACCGTTCAAAGTCCACAAAGCATGTATGCGCGCCAGTTCCATCGGCGAGTTTTTCGCCAAATCTTCCAGCGCCGGCACTACCGATTTATCGCCGCGCAGCACAATCAGCTTTTGAGCATTATCGCGCCACCAGCCGTTCGGGTTCGATAAATATTGTACCAATTCCGCGCTCGATTGCTCCAGCATGTGCGGCTTTTCTTTATTGGGTTTGATATGATCGGCCACAATGCGGTATATGCGCCCGCGGCCAATGTTATTTTGCAGGCCTTTGCGCAATATCTGCGGACGAAGGTAACTGCCTTTGGGTGTCCACGCGCTTTCCTGAATAATGCCATGGTACATATCTACAATATACATACAGCCATCGGGCCCGGTAAAGGTATTTACCGGCCTGAAGTTCATATCCGACGATGCCAAAAACTCCTGCCTGTCGTAAGCATTGGTCAGCATAATTTTCCCTGCACTATCAGTCACTTTAGCGCGGCGGATGATACGGCCTACCGGTTCGCAAATAAACAAATCGCCTTTCATATCAGCAGGTAGCCTGTCGCCGCGGTAAATAGATTGGCCGGTACAGGCGGTAAAGTGGTTCAAAGTACTATCTGCCCTTAGGCGCGGCAAGCCGCCCTGCACATCGGGCGTTGCAATAATTGGCCATGGCTCCATAAAGTTGCCCACCAGTTGCCCCTGCAAATCAAGATACCCGTAATAAGGGTTTTGTTGGAAATTTAACGCAGGGGTTTCGCCTCCGGCAGATGAAAAATACAGGCGGCCATAATCGTCATAAGTTAATCCCCATTGCCCGCCCGGCGATTCGCGCAGGCTATCGGGCACCAGTTTATCACCTGTAAAACGGTAACGCACCGGGTCTACAGTCACATATATACGGTTGTCGATATTCCACTCCAGTCCGCTTTTCTGGTGTTCAAGGTTTTTAGCGTCTTTGGTATCATTGGCATAAACCAGCTTTTTAACATCGGCTACACCATCGCCATTGGTATCTTCAAAACTATAAATATTGTTCGAGTAGGTTTCATTTACCAATACGCGGTTATCCAGCGGCAGTATCATGCGGGGCATAACCAGGCCGTCGGCATACACCGTTTGTTTATCCATCACACCATCACCATTAGTATCTTCCAACCGCACTATTTTGCATGACGGGCGGTCTTCGCCCGTGCCATCAACATCCTTCATATACGTATTCAGCTCGGCAACATACATGCGGCCGTCGCCGTCCCAGGCAATGGCTACCGGCTGACTAACCATGGGTTCGCTCGCAACCAACTCCAGGTGATAACCCTTTGGTAAATACATGTGCTTCATGCTTTCCTCCGGCGATAGGGCTTCGCCCGATGGGTGGGGATTTACCAATATCCTGCCTTCAGCATCCCGCTTTACCGGGTACTGTTTTTCTTTACAGGTATAAAGCAGCATTGATAGCGTGAGTATACCTGCTGCGCAGAGCTTATTTCTATTCATAACAAATTGTTTAAAGCTTGTTTATTTTACTAAACCCATTGCATACTGTATCCCGCCCAAAAGGTGCTGCAAATAAAGCGGGTCGGAATAGGATTCATTCGTGTGTCCCAGCTCAGTATAAAAAGCTCTGCCGCCGTCATAGGTATGATACCAGGCCATCGGGTGAAAGCCAGGATTTTTGCCGCCGGTATAGCTGCTTTCATCAATAGTTAATAATATGTGCAGGTTAGGCTCTATCCATTTAAAGTTATACCATTCGTCAAACCTTTTCCATTCTCTTGGCAGGTGTTTGGTAGCTATATTACTGGTATCGCGCACATCAATTATCGCGTTTTGCTGCGCAGGATGGCTGTCGAAATAAGCGCCCACCAAATTGCCGTACCATTGCCAGTTGTATTCACAATCGGTAGCGGCATGTACACCCACGAAGCCGCCGCCGGCTTCTATATATTTTTTAAATTCTTTTTGCTGCGCCTCGTCAAGCACATCGTGGGTAGTGCTTAAAAATATAATGGCAGCATATTGCTTTAAATTGGCATAAGTAAATTTGCGGCTGTCGGTAGTGCTGTCAACATCAAAATTATTTTCAGCGCCCAATTTCTCAATGGCTACCACACCCACCGCTATGGATTCATGATGATAACCCGCCGTTTTGCAAAATACCAGCACCTTGAGTTTGCCTTTTGCCGATACAGAATTAATACTAAATACCGTTAAAAAAACCATGCCCAACAAAGCCAGTAGGTTGAGGCGGTTAACTTTTGTTTGATTGCTCATGTTAGTTTAATTTAGTTTATGTAATTGGTATTATTTGGCTGGCTTAAGCGACAGCACATATTTTATAATCTTTTTTGCATCGTCATAACTCAAATTAGGGTGCGCAGCCATAGGCACCTGGCCCCATACACCGCTGCCGCCTTTAATAACCTTATTGGCTAACAAATCATAATTTGCTTCGGTGGAGGGATATTTTTTTGCCACATCATCATAGGCCGGGCCAACCAGTTTTACATCAAACTTATGGCAGCTAAGGCAATCGGATTTGGTGAGCAGTTCTTTCCCCTGTGCCAGCTCGACGGCCGTAGGTTTTTTAGTAAGCGTATGGTGTACAACCGTTTTTTTAATGGTAGTGTGATGAACGGTTGTAGTAGTTGTTTGTGCCGATGCGGTGTTTAAACCCACAAATGCTGCCAGCATAGCAACGATTAAACCTTGTGTAATAAGCTTTCTTTTCATTTTTTTTACTAATGCGAATTTTAGCCGGACGGCGTTTATAATTGTTTAATATTACGATTTTTAATGGTTCCAAAAAAAGCGTTGACAATAAAAAATACTTCTATAGCCAATAAATTACAATCGATTGCATGAATTTATACTTTACTGGGTGTAAATAACTTGTGTTTAATTAAGCTCCCTTATCCAAATATTGCGGTAACTAATAGGTTTGCTTTTATCAAAATGCTTTTGCAAAGCGATAGGGCAAGCGCCATGCTTTATATATTTCGGATGCCCTTCGTACCAGGTAGGGCCGGGCAAAGCCACATGGTCTTGTACCAACACCCCATTAAAAAACACCGTCGCAATAGCCGGCGATTTCAGTGAGCCATCATCATTAAACAATGGCGCATGCCATACAATATCGTACGATTGCCATTCGCCGGGCTTGCGGCCGGGGTTAACCAGCGGTATAAATTCGCGGTAAATGCTGCCTGCCATGCCATCAACATAAGTGGGATTTTTATACGGGTCGAGTACCTGCAATTCATAACCCTGCTCATTGGCAAATGCGGCTAAAAACACCCCGCTGTTGCCGCGCTCCTGGTCGGTACCTTCAATATCTGCGGGTATCTGCCATTCAATATGCAGTTGGTAATTAAGAAACTTCCGTTTGGTTTGTATATCGTTTACCTTTTTGTTTACGGTAACTACGCCGTCGTGCACTATCCACTCGGCAGGCTTAGTGCGGTCATCGCCCGATACCCATTCGTCCAAATTCTTTCCATCAAACAAAACAATAGCATCCGATGGCGGGTCGATAAAAGCGCGGCCGGGCGTTACCACTTTTGGTTCGGGGCCGGTAACTTCGGGTGTATCGGTTTTTGTTTGCGCTTTTGATGTAATTACGCAAGCAGTCAATAAACAAGTTAGGAATAAGATTTTTTTCATTTGGCAGGTAATTAATGGTTTTGAATTATTGTATATACATACGACAATCGATTACATATTTAGCAATTATTTTTTAAAAATCAATGCCTCAATGCCGTTACACATAAAACAAAAAAGCGACAGGCTAATACCCGTCGCTCCTATCTGTACCCTATCTTTATATTATTAAGCTACATCAATAGCAGCCGCAGTTTTTAATATTTGCGCTTGCTGTGCCTCCAACTTTTTTGTCCTTCTTAAAAATATTATATGCACAACACCTATGGCCAGTGCAATTATACCCTCGCCAAGCAAGGTGTTGGTAGTACCTATTTTGTGCGATATAAAGCCTATCAACAAGCCACCCAATGGCTGCATACCAAAAAATGCCATGGCGTAAAAGCTGATTACCCTGCCGCGCATATCCGGTTCCACAGTGGTTTGTATAATGGTATTGCTCACCGTAACCTGCGACATCATACCAAAACCTGCAACGGTAACAAAAATTAAGGCCAGCGGGTAACTGGCTTCGTGCGAGAATAGTATCAGCCCGGTGCCAAATACCAGTGTATTAATAGCCAGTATTTTTTTAAGATTACTGCCTGTTTTTTGCGAGGCCAAAAATATTGCCCCGGCAAAAGCGCCCAGGCCAATAAAACTGTCAATGATACCAAAAGTTGATGCTGTGCCTTTAAAAACATCGCGTGCATAGTAAGGGATAAGCGTACTAAAAGGCAATACAAACAAACTGATAATCCCCAGCATTATAATTACGAATTTGATGGATGGGGTACGTTTGATATAGTTGAAACCATCAGCCAATTCGCCAAGTACATTCTTTTTATCGGACCTATGTACATACTTTGGCAAGCGCATCAGCAGCAATGAGGAAATCACTGCCACAAAGCTTAACGCGTTTAGTAAAAAACAGGCGCCATCACCTACTTTTTCCAAAATAATACCTGCTATTGCAGGGCCTATCAATCGCGAAAGGTTTACCATTGATGAATTTAGCGCCAGCGCGTTAGGCAAGTCGTTTTTATCAGATACCATTTCGTACACCAGCGATTGCCTCGCCGGTACGTCGAACGCGTTAATAACACCCAGCATTACGCTCAGGCTAAGTATTTCCCAAACTGTATAATGCTTTGTTAATATCAGCAGCGCCAGCAAAACAGCCTGTATTAACGATGCTATTTGCGTAATAAGCAAAACCTTATACCGGTTATACCTATCGGATACCACGCCGCCTAATAACGTAAATAAAAATGATGGGAACTGGCTGGCAAACAAAGTAACCCCCAGCATAAGGGTTGAGTGTGTTAGGGTATATATTACCCAGCTCACCGCGGTTTTCTGCATCCAGGTACCTATTAATGATACCGACTGCCCGCTAAAATATAACCTGTAATTTCTGCTTTTAAACGCTCTGAATGTAGTAATCTGCATTATTCAACCTCGCTGTTCTGTATTTTTATTGTTTAAAATCAACCAGTTTTGTTAAGGGCCCAATTGCTTTTTTAAGCAATTCCTGGTCTTCGGGTGTGCAAGCCTGGCTTATTGCTCCGGCCAGCCACTCGTCCCTTTCGTTATGCATTTTTGTTATCAGCTCATGGCCTGCTGCTGTTAAGGAAATAAGCACCTTGCGTTTATCCGTTTCCGAATTGGTGCGGGTAATAAATCCCAGCTCCAGCAAATGGGCCAGTATTTGTGACATGGACTGGTTGGTTATTTTTTCCATCTCGGCCAACTCGCTGGGCAATAAGCTGCCCTGCTGTAACAGCAAACCCATGGTCGACCGTTCCGTTAGCGAAAGCTGCTGCGCGGTAATGGATTCCTTGCGTAGCTTTTTTACCAGTCGGGTTACAACCGTCCGCAGGTCCGAAACAAACTGAGTATCTTGTATATTGCTCATTATAGTAAGTTATACTTATAAGTTTACCTTACAAATATACAGTGTTTTTAAACTTTCATTATCATTTTAATGTTAAAAACTTTCGTCGGTTTTAAATAATCCTAAACATCATACCATATCATTAGCCGTAATTTTTCGTTTAAACTTGTATCTTCAAAAAAATTAAAAAGCCCGAATGAACGCTGCCGGTAACTATGAGCTTTTAATAGGCAAAATCAACACCTTTATCCGCAAGTATTATTTAAATAAGCTGCTGCGCGGATTGATTTTTTTAGGTGCGGGTCTGTTTTCGGCTTACGTGGTTATTGCTTTGGGCGAGTATTTTGGCAATTTTAATACGGTATTTCGTACCATACTTTTTTACTTTTTTATCCTGCTTAATTTATTCCTGCTGGCATGGCTGGTTATTCCGCCTTTGCTGGCCTGGTTAAAATTGGGCAAAACGCTTAGCCACCGCCAGGCCGCCGAGATTATTGGCCGGCATTTTACTGACGTTAATGATAAGCTGCTCAATACCCTTCAGCTCAAAAAACTGGCACTTGATAACCCTGAACATAGCGCGCTGATTGAAGCCGGTATCGACCAAAAAATTGAAGCCCTTAAACCGGTAAGCTTCCCCTCGGCTATCAACATTCGCGAAAACAACAGATACCTTAAATGGGTTATTTTGCCTGCGACGATTATTTGCATCCTTGCTTTGGCAGCGCCATCGGTATTAACCGAAAGCACCAAAAGGCTCATCAGGCATAATGAATATTTTGCCCCAGTGGCGCCATTTAGTTTTGTGGTATTAAACCCTTCGCTATCCGTAGTGCAAGGCCAGGATTTTAAACTGGATGTGAAGCTAAGCGGCAATAAAATCCCTGCCGATGTATACGTGCAAATTGCTGATAATACCTTTAAGCTCGATAAGGAAAACCTCAGCCGCTTCCATTACCTGTTCAGTAATTTGCAGCAAAACACCGCTTTTAAGCTTACGGCTAATGGTTTTACATCGGCGCCATATCAACTCATTGTAAACCCGCGCCCATCGTTACTACATTTTGATGTGCAGCTAAATTACCCCGCCTATCTCCATAAAAAAAATGAAACCATAGCCAATGCCGGCGATCTTACCATCCCCGCAGGCACAATAGTCAACTGGGCCTTTCATACACAAAATGCCAGTGGTTTAATTTTTAATATCGACGGGAAAACGCAAAGCCTTGGTTTAAGCGCGCGCGATGTATTTGAGCATCACGAAAGGATTATTAAAAACACGCAGTACAAAATAAACCCGGTAAATACATTGGTTAAAAACAGCGATTCGGCCAGTTACCGTATTAATGTGATTGCCGATGAACCGCCGACAATTTCGGTGGAGAAAAAATCCGATTCGGTTAGTATGAACGCGCTTTATTTTACCGGCAAAATACAGGACGATCACGGTTTTTCTTCGCTAATAATCCATTTTGAAATTGGCGATCCGGGGGATAAAAAACATCTCAGGGCATTTACCTTGCCCGTAAAAGCTGATTTAAGCCACACCCAAGCGGACTTTTTTTACTACTGGGATTTAAAGCAAACGGGCATTAAGCCCGGCGACCAGGTGTCGTACTATTTCGAGGTAGCCGACAACGATGAGGTAAGCGGCCCGAAAAAAGCACGCACACCCGAGCAAACACTTAATATGCCCGATGAGCGTGAGCTTAATAATCAGCTAAATGCAGGCACACAGGCGGTAAAGCAAAAAATGGAATCGGCTATAAAACTGGCAGGGCAAGTAGAACACGATTCGCAAAAACTGAATGAGTTATTGCTAAATAAGAACACCATATCTTTTGATGAGAAAAAAGAAATTGAGGACTTGCTGCAAAAAAAGAAGGATCTGGACGACCTGGTAAAAGACATACAGGACGAGAACAAAAAGAACCAGTACAATCGCCAGCAAAATCAACAGCAGGCCCAGCAATTAACCGAAAAGCAACAGGAGATGGCTAAGCTTTTAGATAACGTGCTCGACCCCAAAACACAGCAAATGTTGCAAAACCTGCAACAGCTTTTGCAAAACGACCAAAAGGATGATACCCGCAATGAGCTATCAAAAATGCAGATGGATAATAAATCGCTGAGAAAAGAACTCGATCGTATGCTGGAGCTGTATAAAAAGTTGGAGCTCGATCAAAAATTAGCACAAAACGTTAATCAGCTAAACCAGTTGGCGCAGCAACAGCAAAACCTCGCCGATAGCATCAAAAAGCCCAATACCGACCTGCAAACAGCACAACAGGAACAGCAAAAGTTGAATAATAACTTCCAGGATATTAAAAAATCTTTAAGCGACCTCCAAAAAGAAAATGAGCAGAACGAAAACAAATCGGATTTGGCTGACCCATCAAAAGATGAAAAGAATATAGACCAGCAAATGCAGCAAAGCGCCGATGAGCTGCAAAAAAATAATTCGCAAAAAGCATCACAATCGCAGCAACAGGCGGCAAAGCAAATACAGCAACTGGCCGGCAAGCTAAAGCAAAGCAATGAAGACAGCGAAGAAGCTGAAAACACAGTTGATGCCGAACAATTACGTGAATTGCTTAAAAACCTGGTAAACAGCTCATTTCAGCAGGAAGATGTGATGCAAACGCTAAAAACTACTTCAACCGGCGACCCTAATTACATTACCCTCGCCCAAAAGCAAAAGGATATAAAAGATAACCTTAAAACTGCCGAAGACAGCCTGTATGCCTTGAGCCGCCGCATCCCGCAAATACAATCTACAGTTAATAAAGAGGTATCATCAATAAACGACCATATAGACCAGGCGTTGCAAAATTTGGGCGACAGGCAAACGCCGCAAGCAAACAGCAACCAGCAATTTGCTATGACATCTATGAACAATTTGGCATTGATGTTGAGTGAAGCACTGGAACAATTGCAAAATATGATGAAAAACGCCAAAGGTGGTGGCAAAGGAAAAGGCAAGCAACAATCCATAGCGCAATTGGCAAAAATGCAGCAGGAATTAAACAATAACATGCAAAAAGCCCGCGACCAAATGCAAAAAGAGGGTCAGCAGGGCAGCCAGGGAAAGAATGGCAAACCAAGCCAGCAGGATGGCGGCATGAGCGAGCAATTGGCAAAAATGGCCCGCCAACAGCAAATGATACGCGAGATGTTGCAACAGATTAACCAGGACGAAAACCAGGGCGGCGCTGGCAAACTGGGCAATCTTGATAAAATTTCGCAGCAAATGGAACAAAATGAGCGCGATCTCGTAAACAGGAAAATAACCGATGAAGCATTAAAAAGGCAACAGCAAATTCAGTCCCGTTTATTGGAGGCTGATAAGGCTGACCAGCAACGTGAACAGGACCAGCAGCGCGAAAGCCATGCCGGTAAAGATATGCCACCCGGATATATTAAGGCACTGCAGGATTACCAGCAAGTAAAGGCAAAACAAACAGAACAGATTAGGACTGTACCCCCTGCGCTTAATTTATATTATAAACAAAAAATTAATTTATACTTTGATCAACTTAATGCCAAGTAGTATGGAAGAGGCAAACGTGCAGTCGGGTAAACTATATACTTTACAACTTCCCTCAAAAGAAGAAAGTATAACCCAATTGGAAACACTGATTGAAAGCATTGCGGATAAATATAACATTAGCGAAGATACTTTTGCTAACATGATGACCTGCCTTAATGAAGCGTTTATTAACGCCATTAAACATGGCAACAAACTGGACCCCAACAAAAAGGTTATTATAAATGCCGAAGTGGATGCCAAACGCGTTATCTGGACAATTACCGATGAGGGTGAAGGTTTTGATTATACCCACTTAGCCGACCCTACAGCTCCCGAAAACCTTGAAAACTTAACCGGCCGCGGCGTTTTCATCATCAAACACCTGGCCGATCAATACATATTTAATGCTAAGGGCAATGAAGTTGAACTTCATTTTAAAATATAATGCCGGCTATACAGTTTTTTGAAGAGGATATCTCCTATAAGCTCAAAAATAAAACCCAGGTAAGGCAATGGTTAACAGATACCATAATTGCCGAGGGCTATAAATTAAAAGAGCTTACCTATGTTTTTTGCTCGGATGCCTATCTGCTGCAAATCAATCAGCAATACCTTGACCATGATACTTATACCGATATTATCACCTTTGATAATTCGGAGGAAGACCTGATAATTGTGGGTGATATTTTTATCTCTATTGAGCGCATTCGCGAAAACGCCTTGAAGTTTGAAGTTCCTGAAACAACAGAATTACACCGTGTAATGGTGCACGGCGCACTGCATTTATTGGGTTATAAGGATAAAGGCGATACCCACAAGAAAAAAATGACACAAAAAGAAGATTTCTATTTGAATAAAGGAGCTTTTATAAGCTAATTTTACCTCTCATACATCGTCACCAAATTTTTAAATCATGAAAATATTAGCTTTCACATTACTGTTCACTTTAATGTTTGCCGGTTCCGGCTCCGTTTACGACTTTCAATTAAAAACAATTGATGGCAAGGATTTTTCCCTGGCCAAGTACAAAGGGAAAAAGATTTTAATTGTTAATACTGCCTCCAAATGCGGCTACACCCCGCAATATGCGGATTTGCAAAAACTTGCAGAATTGTATAAAGATAAAGTGGTAGTTGTGGGTTTTCCTGAAAACAATTTCGCCAACCAGGACCCCGGCTCAAATGCCGAAATACAAGCCTTTTGCACAGGGAAATATAATGTAACCTTCCCATTGAGTGAAAAGGTAAGTGTTAAGGGCGATAGCATTTCGCCTTTATTTAAATATCTTACTTCGGCACCAAACCCCGATTTTACCGGCGAAATCAAATGGAATTTCGAAAAATTCCTGATTGATGAAAACGGTAAGCTGATACATCGCTACCGTTCACCGGTAAAACCGTTAGACCCTTCAATTACCGGCGCACTGTAATTGAGTTAACATAAAAAAGCCCTGCCGAAATTAAACGGCAGGGCTTTTTTATGCGCTTTTATTTCTGCTGAGGTTGTTGCCCACCTGCTTGTGATTTAGCTATCGAATCCTGTTTTGCTTTTGCTACTTTTTTCTTCTTATTAAAGAAGCCCTTTAGCAAAAAGTTATGCTGCGCTGCGGTTAAATCTTCGTTAAGTGTTGATGTGGTTTTATGCACATTTGCCATGGTGCTTTTAGCTTGCTTAACGGTAGCATCCAGGTCGTTGGCCATTTTATCGTTATTCAAAAGTCGGCCGAGGCTACCTTTACCGCTGTTTACTTTACCGGTAATTTGTGCCAGGTTTTGTATCAATGTACCCGCGTTATCGGCAATGCCGGTTAGTTTACTAATAATTTTATCTGCATCAATAGGCGGCACTCCGGTTAACTCCTGGCCGGGTGCAACTTCATCCTGGCTGGTAATACCGCCGGGTGCAACGGTAACCAGTTTATCGCCCATCAGCCCGTCGCTGCCAATACTCATTTTCGAATCCTTTTTGATGAATTTTTTAACACTGCTGTTCAGCGTAAGGTCAACGCGTACGGTACTATCGTTTATGATAGTGATATTATCCACCACACCAACGTTTATCCCCGCAAAGCGCACATTATTGCCCACCTGCAGGCCGTTTACGTTTTTGAACTTGCCATAAACATCAAATGTTGAGTTAAACAGGCTTTTCTGATTACCTAAAAAGAAGATAAACAATACCAGTACCAGTATACCAACAAAGGTAAACAGGCCTATTTTTATTTTTTGTGATGCAGTAGTTTTCATGATATATCTTTAAAAAATGCCTTTACTATTTCGTTTTTTGATTTATGAAGGCTCTCAAATGTGCCTTCGGCTATATATTTTCCATCGTCCATAATTAATACCCTATCGGCGGTAATGCGTGCGCATTCCATATCGTGGGTAATAATTACAGATGTGGTTTTATATTTCTTTTGCATATCCAGTATCAACTCGCTTATTTCCCTTGATGTGATAGGATCCAAACCTGTTGTCGGCTCGTCATACAACATAATTTCGGGCTTAATAATTAGTGTGCGTGCCAGGCCTATGCGCTTACGCATACCTCCTGAAAGGTCAGCCGGCATTTTATCCACCGCGTCTAACAGGCCTACGCCTTCTAAAACCTCCTTAACACGTGCATCCAGTTCATGCTGTTCGGTTATTTTTAATACCCTTGTAAGCGGAAATTCCAGGTTTTCTCTCACCGTCATCGAATCAAACAGCGCTCCGCTTTGAAACAGGAAACCTATTTTCATCCTTAGTTGCCTCAATTCTTTATCGCTCATTTTTGCAACCTCGTCACCAAAAACTTTTAACGACCCGCCATCAGGGGTAAGCAATCCTACAATACATTCAATAGTAACCGATTTGCCCTCGCCCGACCTGCCCATTACCACCACATTCTCCCCGCGGTGCACATCCATGGTAATGTCGGTCAAAACCTCATTTTTGCCGAAAGATTTTTTTAAATTATTGATGCTGATAACTACCTCATTTTTGGCTTTAACCGCTTCTTTTTTAATTTCTTTTACCGCTTCCATACTACCTATAAAATAATAAGCTGGTGATTTGAACACAAAACGCATCGATAACAAAAATCCATAACGACGCGGTTACAACAGCCGAATTGGCGGCTATACCTACGCTTGCCGTGCCTTTGTTGGAGTTAAAGCCTTTATAGCAGCCAACAAAACCAATGGCAAAGCCAAAAAATATGGTTTTAACAAATGCAGGTATAAAATCGCTGAAGTCGATAGCTGCTATACACTTATGAAAATACAGGTAAAAGCTGATGCTATCGGTAAAGTTTATAGCTAAAAAACCACCGAAAAGGCCTATTACATCCCCTATCACCGTTAATAACGGCACCATAATAGTTACAGCCAGTATACGGGTAACCACCAAGTATTGTAAAGGGTTGGCACCCGATACTTCCATGGCATCAATTTGCTCGGTAACCTTCATGCTGCCCAGTTCGGCGCCTATGCTCGAGGCAATTTTCCCGGCACATATCAGCGCGGTTATTACAGGGCCAATTTCGCGGATAAGTGATATGGTAAGCGATACCGGCAGCATGCTTTCTTCACCAAACTTTACAAACGAGGGCCTTAACTGCAAAATTAAAACCGCCCCCATAATAAAAGAGGTAATACCCACCAGCATCATGGAGCGATAGCCAATCTCATAGCACTGGCGCACAAATTCCGACCATTCAAAGCCGCCGGTAAAAATATTCCTAAAAAAACGGGTGAAAAAAATACACTGGTCGCCAATGCTTGCCAGCCATTTTTTCCAACCTGTAAGTTCTTGCTCTTGTACTGCTGCCATAAGGTGCTTATTAACTGACTGTTACAACAAATAACAATTAATTTGTTTTTGTTTGAGTCCAAATAAATTTAACCTTAGCTGTGTAGCGGCTTATAACATCGGTACTTCTATAAAAAGCAATCGGGATTTCGCTTCGGTTTCAATTGATACTGAACTGGTATCATAAACACCTAAAGCATCCCTTTTGTTTAAGGTGGTGCTATTAATGTTAGCGGTACCGTCAATAATAAATATATAAACGCCGTTTCCGGGAATTTTAACATCGTATTTAAGCTGCTGCCCGGCCTCAAAATCGCCTATTGAAATTATGGCATCCTGGTTTATCCATAATGCGCCACACGCTGTATCTGGCGATACCATTGTGGTGAGTTCATTTAATTTAAATCTATCCAGAAAGCATTTTTGGGCATACCTGGGCGTAATATCCTTTTCTTTAGGGAAAAGCCTTATTTTCAGGGTATTTGCGCTTTCGGTTTTTGAATAATTATACTCGGAATGCGACACACCCGAACCCGCCGACATCACTTGCACACCGCCCACATTTACCACGCTAACATTACCCATACTATCCCTATGCACTAATGATCCTGAAATTGGAATGGTAATAAATTCCATATTATCATGCGGATGGGTGTCAAAGCCTTTACCACCTTCAATAATATCATCATTTAATACCCTTAAAGCGCCAAATTGTATTTTGTCGGGGTGATAATACGGGCCGAAGTTAAAAGTGAAATTCGCCTTTAACCAGCCTTTATCATCATAACCGCGTTCATTGGCGGGATAAAATATCATTTTCATGTTTTAAATTACATGTTTAAACATGCGGTTTTTAATCCTCAAAATAATAATGCGTATTTTTGCGCAAATATTATTAAACAGGTGGCATACAAAGCAATTATAATTGGCGCAACCGGTCTGATTGGCAGTACGTTATTAGATATACTGCTAAAAGAGCCTGAATATACTGAAGTTTTTGTTTTAGTACGAAAAGAAATTGCCATTAAGCATAAAAAATTAACCCAAATAGTTGTTGATTTTGATAAGTTAGATGATTATGCTGATGTTATAACCGGTCATGCCATATTTTGCTGCCTGGGCACCACCAGGAAAAATACGCCGGATAAAAATACTTATCGTAAAATAGATCATGATTACCCGGTAAAAATAGCACAAATAGGCGCCCAAAATGGTGTTGAGCAATTCCATATAGTTACGGCACTTGGCGCTGATCCCAATTCATCCATTGCGTATCCAAAGCTGAAGGGCGAGACGGAAGAGGATGTGAAAAAATCGGGGATAAAAAACATATTCATCTATCAGCCTTCAATGATAACCGGCGACAGGAAAGAAAACCGTCCGCTTGAAAAGGTAATAACTGTTATTATGCGTGCTATTGACCCACTATTAATCGGCAGACTTAAAAAATACAGGAGCATACCTGCAAAAACCATTGCCTCGGCCATGTTTAAACAATCCCTTACTAATAATGAAGGTATATTTGTATATCCTTCAGATAAAATAAAACAAATAGCGTGAGTACTTATATATCTGCCGAGAACCTTGGCCATTCATTTCATGACAAATGGTTATTTCGTAATACTACCATTGGTATCAACCGTGGTCGCCGCGTGGCGCTGGTGGGTATTAACGGCGCCGGCAAAACCACCTTGTTAAAATTATTGGCCGGCGAACTGGCGCCTACCGAGGGAAAGGTTGTACGCAGCCGCGACCTGAGGCTGGGCTACTTAGAACAAGACCCCTGGTTTAAAAACGCGGTTAGTATAAGCGACTATATTTTCCATGACGATAACAAACAGCAACAGGCCATACGTAAATATGAGGAGCTACTGGAAAACGACCCTGACAACGCCAAAGCAATTGATAAAGCGATGGAAGAGTTGGGCGATGTGGATGCATGGGAATACGAATATAAGATAAAAACGATTTTAGGCCGGCTGGATATCCATCACCTTAACCAAAAAATTGATAGCCTTTCCGGCGGCCAAAAAAAGCGTTTGGCTTTGGCCCGCCTCCTGATTGAAGACCCGGACA
>Ga0302309_10000999_pt1 | contig 27875 bp, 26 predicted proteins | sample III_Palsa_N1_1_FD_200453 | JGI IMG/M metagenome (GOLD analysis project Ga0302309, IMG submission 200453) | Peat permafrost microbial communities from Stordalen Mire near Abisko, Sweden - III_Palsa_N1_1 | ecosystem: Environmental > Terrestrial > Soil > Palsa > Peat permafrost | place: Sweden... | reverse complement strand
AGTTACCTGGTCAGCCTTGAAAACTTAATTTAAAGAATTATGATTACGCGAGATAATTATGAAGAGTTCTTTCTGCTGTATATCGACAACGAATTGTCGGTAGCCAACAGAGAAGCTGTGGAACGGTTCATCGCTCATCATCCCGACCTGCAGGAAGATTGGAAGGCATTATTACATTGCAGGCAGCTGCCCAATGAGCAACTTGTTTTTCCGGACAAGGAAGCACTGTACAGCATTGGGGCGCAGGAAGAAGAGGAAGACGACGAGTTCCTCCATTATTCTCCCGACCTATCCATCGTTTTCCCTGACAAGGCCAGCCTGTATAAGGAGGGCGACAATAAAAGGATCGTTTGGCTGCCGTGGTTACGTGTCGGCGTTGCAGCGGCCACGATAGGGATCGTTGCGCTGCTGGTGGTGCTATCCGGCCATCATACTACTGTCCCTTCAGTGGCACAGCCGATCGTGAAAAACAATAAAAATGCCCCCCCTGTAACTCCTGCTGCCACTGGTACGTTACATTCTATAGAGGGCCAGGCAACGAGGCCCGCTGACGATAGGGCGGTGGTTCATAAGGTGAAAGTGAAAACAAGTGGACAGACGGTGCCCCACGATCTGGTGCAGCAGCAAGCGGAATCCCACGATCCGGTCCGCGATGCGGCCCTCGATCCGACACCGGCAAAGACGGTCGACATCACTGCAACGAGGGTTGCCGTCACGACAGCGAACGTTACGACGACCACGGTAACGACAGCCAACGTCCACAGCAACGATGCAATAGCGGCCGTGCAGACCGGTATTCCGCGGAACGAATCGTCTTTTGCTACAGAGGCATTGCAGCAGCATGAAAATGAAAACCATGATCCGGAGAACAATATTTTAGTCGCGGACGAATCGCCTGCTCCGGGCAAAGGCAAACTACGCGGACTGTTCCGGAAAGTGACCCGCACCTTCGGAATGACCGCAGACCGCGACAAGGATGGACAACGGGAGGTACTCGTCGGCGCCTTCCAAATTGCACTCAAATAAGAAAAAACAAGGACTATGAACCGGTTATTTTTACTGGCAGCAGGATTATGCCTTGCCCTATCGGGCTGGGCGCAGAGCGACACTACGCACGTCAACGACACGACACATGTCAATACCCGCGGCGGTCATGCAGACGACACCCTCCGCGTCGGCAACCTGCTGATCATCCGCAACGGCCACCAGGACTGGGACAACCCCGAACTGATAAGGATACATAAGCACCATGACGGTTACAATCCCTCCAAGGTCAGCACTAACTGGCTGATCTTCGACATCGGCTTTGCGAACTTCAATGACAAGACGAACTATTCTTCGGCTGCTGCCCAGCAGTTCGCTCCGGGCTCTAACAGTAGCTGGTTTGGGCTGAAGACCGGCAAATCCGTGGATGTCAATATCTGGCTGTTCATGCAGCGGTTCAGCCTGATCAAGAACGTCGTCAACCTGAAATATGGATTTGGCATAGAATTGAACAACTACCGCTATCAGGACAATATACGCTATGAGATCAACCCGACGAAGGTGATCATGGACACCATCAATTACAAAAAGGATAAACTGGCGGCAGATTATGTTACCGTTCCCCTCATGCTGAATTTCAATTTTGCCCCGCACCGGCGTAACGGGTTCGGTTTCAGTGCCGGCGCGAGCATCGGGTACAAATATTCTTCGCGGCAGAAATTCAAGAGCGACGAGTTCGGCAAACAAAAGACATTCAATGATTTCGACATGGAAACCTGGAAGATTTCCTGGATCGGCGAATTACAGCTGGGCTGGATAAAATTCTATGGCTCCTATGCGACACGCAGTATGTTCAGCAAGGGGTTGGACCAAATACCCTATACGGTGGGGATCAGGATCGGGAACTGGTAAACAACCCGGCGGGGCAGCCCCGGGCAGCCGTTTGTTTCGGGGTTGTTAAAATTATCAACATCGAAAATATTCCTTAAACTGCTGTCGTTAAAAGAGGTCAAATCCGCCAATTATGACTTCGCGAAAACTGATCCTTGGCAGCTTGTTGGCCATCACCCTATTATCGTTCCGTGACGCCCATCACCGGACTGCGCTGCGACGCTTTTTTCATTCCGCCCCCGAGGGAGATATCTACATCATTGTCATCAAATCCAATTATGAGCTGCAATTGTACGACAAGGATGGCTGGTATGCTACCTATCCCGCGGTCTTCGGCAGTAAAGACCTGGACGATAAAATGATCATGGGGGACAGAAAGACCCCGGAAGGCACTTATCACATCCTTTCGAAGCGACCACACGAAAAATGGAATAAGATCATGGACCTGGATTATCCCACAGCGGCGGACAGGGCTAAGTTCAATGACCGGAAAGCCCAGGGGCTGATCCCTTCATCGGCCAGGATCGGCGACGGCATCGCCATCCATGGAACATGGCCTCATGATGAGCATGCGGTGGACGCCTACCAGATGTGGACCAACGGATGTGTTTCACTGAAGAATGAGGACATGGATGAGGTGTACCGGATGGTGCCGGTAGGGACTAAGGTCGTGATACAGCATTGATGGCCGGCCCGCGGCCGAAGGCTTTTGCGCCGGGGCGAGTACGGCGGCACCTTCGCACTACAGTCTTCCGCCCTTGATCTCTTCGACCACTGCCGGATCGAGTAAGGTGGTCGTATCTCCCAGGTTCTGCAATTCCCCTTCCGCTATCTTCCGTAGGATGCGGCGCATGATCTTGCCGCTGCGCGTTTTCGGCAGGCCGCTGACCAACTGGATCTTGTCCGGTTTAGCGATGGGGCCGATGATACGGGCTACCGTCTGGGTGATATCCTTGCGAACCGAACCCTCGTCGCTCTTATTCCCGTTGAAGATGACATAGGCATAAATTCCCTGCCCTTTTATATCGTGAGGATATCCGACTACTGCACTCTCTACGACTCCCGTGTGCATATTGATGGCATTCTCTACCTCCGCCGTACCGATGCGGTGGCCGCTAACGTTCAGCACGTCATCTACCCGGCCCGTGATGCGATAATTACCTTCTCCATCCCGTAATGCCCCATCCCCCGTGAAATACAGCCCGGGATAGGTGGCGAAATAGGTCTGGCGGCAACGGTCATGATCCCCATAGGTCGTGCGGATAATGGAAGGCCAGGGAAATTTGATGCAAAGGTTTCCGCTGACATTATTTCCGTGCAGCTCTTCTCCCTTATCATCTACCAGCAATGGCTGTACGCCCGGCAGGGGCAGCGTGGCATGGGCCGGTTTGCCGGGGGTGACGCCTGCGAGGTTCGAGATGAGGATACCGCCGGTCTCGGTCTGCCACCAGGTGTCGACGATAGGACAGCGGCCCTTTCCGATATGATCATGATACCAATGCCAGGCTTCCTCATTGATGGGCTCACCGACGGTGCCCAGCACCTTGAGGCTGCCGAGGTCTTTGTTCTTTACGAAGTCGAGGCCGAACCCCATCAGGCTGCGGATGGCGGTGGGCGCCGTATAGAGGACATTCACCTTGAACTTATCTACGATGTCCCAAAACCGGCCTGCATCGGGCCAGGTGGGGATCCCTTCGAAGAGGAGTGTCGTCGCACCTGCGCTGAGCGGACCATAGACAATATAACTGTGACCCGTTATCCAGCCGATATCGGCGGTACAGAAATACACATCCCCGGGTTGATACTGGAACACATTCACAAAGCTGTAGTTGGCGAAGACCATATACCCGGCGCAGGTGTGCACCACTCCTTTGGGCTTGCCTGTCGATCCGGACGTATAGAGGATGAACAGCATGTCTTCGGCATCCATGGCCTCGGCCGGGCAGGCCGGATTGCCCTGGGTTTCCACCTTGCGGATCTCGTCTTCCCACCAGGTGTCGCGTCCTTTGATCATGCTGACGGGGACGCGCGTACGTGTCAGTACGATCACCCGCTTGATAGTGGGGCATTGCACGAGTGCATCGTCGATCACCGATTTGAGCGGGATATCCTTGTTGCCACGATAAGCTCCGTCCGCTGTAATGACCAGGGTGCAACCAGCATCCTGGATCCGGTCGGCGATGCTCTGGGCGGAAAAACCGCCGAATACGACGGAATGGATGACGCCGATGCGGGCACAGGCGAGGACGGCTATCGCCAACTCGGGCACCATCGGCATATAGATACAGACCCTATCCCCCTTCTTCGCCCCGTTGTTCTTCAACACCTGGGCAAACTGGCATACTTTAAAATGAAGTTCCTTATAAGTCAGGATACGATAATGTTCGTCGGGATTGTTGGGCTCCCAGATGATGGCGGGCTGATCGCCTCTTTCGGCGAGGTGGCGGTCCAGGCAATTTTCGGTGATATTCAGCTGTGCCCCTTCGAACCACCGGACCCGGGGCTCGGTGAAGTTCCAGCTCAGCACTTTGTCCCAGGGGCGGCGCCACTGGAAATGGCCGGCGATGTCAGCCCAGAATCCTTCCGGATCATCTACGCTTTTTTTATATTCGGACTGGTACTGTTCGAGCGAGCGGATCTGGTAAGGGTAACTCATCTGACAATATGATTTTGCACGAAGATCGCAACTTTTTAGACTTTTCCGATCGGGAGCACCGTTTTTCCAAACATCTCGTTCAACAATACGGCAACACCCGCATAGATCGCCGATGCCCCGCAAATGATACCTTCATAACCGGCGAGATGTTTGATGCCGCCATTCCCGGTGGCATCGCCTAGCGCCAATAGGGCGAACAGAATGGTCAAGGTCGCAAACACAAACTGCAGCGCACGGTTGAGCTTCAACGTTCCGAAGAAAAGCAATAAAGTGAACAACCCCCAGATAGCCAGGTAGGCCGCCATAGCGCTTTCCGACGGGCCGGCTATCCAGCCCAGTTTCGGCATGACGATCAGGGCGACGAGGGACAGCCAGAAAAATCCATAAGAAGTAAATGCGGTCAACCCGAACGAATTGTTCTTTTTGGCTTCGATGATACCGGCGATCACCTGGGCGAGGCCGCCATAAAAGATCCCCATCGCCAGGATCATGGAGTTGAGCTCAAAAAATCCGGCATTATGGAAATTCAACAATACTGTGGTGGTACCAAAAGCACAAAGGCCAAGCGGGGCAGGATTGGCAATTCCGTCTTTGCTTGCTGTTTCAACGGGAGGGGGTGGCATAACAGGAGGGGGTGTCATAATCGTTAGTTTAAGTGGCTTAAGATACAATTTTAATCCTTTTTAGGAGAATTTCGCCCCCCAGCGCATAATTTTGCCGCCATGACATCAACCAACCCTGCGACAAACCTCAGCAAGATCATTGCGGTCTCCTCGGTAGGCTCCATGCTCGAATGGTATGATCTTTATCTCTTCGGAAGCCTGTCCACCATCATGTCCACGTCGTTCTTCCCGAAAACAGATCCTGCGGCAGCCCTTCTCTATACCTTCGCCCTTTTTGGCGCGGGCATCCTCATGCGCCCGATCGGGGCCCTGATCTTCGGCAGGCTGGGAGACCGTGTCGGTCGTAAATCCACCTTCGTCATGACGCTGACGATTATGGGCATTTCGACTTTTGCCATCGGCATTATCCCCGGCTATGAACGCATCGGCATTGCGGCGCCGCTGCTCCTGCTGGCGCTTCGTCTGCTGCAGGGCTTGGCGGTGGGTGGCGAATACGGGGCGGCAGGAACATATGTCGCGGAATATGCTCCGATAGATCGCAGGGGTTATTTCACCTCCTGGATACAGGCCAGCGCCACCATAGGCCTGATACTGAGCCTGGGTGTCATCCTTATCACCCGCTATGCGCTGGATGCGGACCATGCCGCCAGCGTAGAAAAATTCGACGCCTGGGGCTGGCGAATACCTTTTCTGCTGTCCATTATCCTGGTGGCGGTCTCCGCGTATATCCGGCTTAAGATGCAGGAATCGCCGCTTTTTAACCGGCTGAAGACAGAAGGCGGGTTGTCGGTTAATCCGCTGGTGGAGAGTTTTGGCCGCAAAGACAATTTAAAAAGGGTGCTGCTGGCGCTCTTTGGAGCCGCCATGGGCCAGGGGCTCATATTTTATACCGGTCAGTTTTATGCCCGGTCCTTTCTCGAGAATGTATGTATGATCGATTTCGACCAGTCGAAGACCATGCTGTTGATAGCCATTGCGCTGGCCACGCCCTTTTTCATCCTGTTCGGCCACTGGAGCGACCGGACCGGCCGGAAATGGATCATGCTGGCCGGAATGCTGCTGGCCATCCTTACCTATCCTTTCCTGTTCGAAGGGTTGCTGAAGATCTCGGGCACGGAGGGGCGTACCGAACTGACAGGGCAGAAGGAGATCAGGACCAGCGCCGCCTTTATCAACAAGACCCGCAATATGATCCAGTCCTCGGCCACGCTGACGTACTACGAAGACGGCACGGTAGTGACGGAGACGCAGAAGGACACCGTCTATGCCAGCGGAAAGGCCGGGGGAAACGTTGGCGGGAAGGCCGGCGGCAGGCCTGTCACAACGGTTTCAAAATCGCTGAATACCATCGACTACTGGAAAATGACGGCCATCCTCTTCGTCATGGCCTTTTCTGTGACGCTCGTATCGGGACCGATCACGGCATGGCTCATCAACCTGTTCCCGGCCAGGGTCCGCTGTACCTCGATTTCCTTACCATATCAAATCGGGAATGGCGTTTTTGGCGGGTTGGTACCATTAATCGCCACCCTGCTGATGACCATTTATCCCGGTCATGCGCTGGCAGGGCTCTGGTACCCGATGGGCGCGGCGGCGATTGGCCTGGTGATCGGCGTGATTGGTATCCCCGGCGGTAAAGGCGCGGGACGGGGCGGTTTCCCTCAGGGGGGAGCATAATAATCAACCGGAATAAGGCCCGATTCACTTAATTTCGCACCGTAAATTCGAGGCATGTCTATTGAAGTAAAGGACCTGGTCAAGATCTATGGCGAACAAAAAGCGCTTGACTCCATTTCGTTTACCGTCGGGAAAGGCGAAATTGTCGGCTTCCTGGGGCCCAACGGCGCCGGTAAAAGCACCACGATGAAGATCCTCACCGGCTATCTCGGCCAGGATGGGGGGCAAGCCATCGTCTGCGGGCTGTCCGTTGCAGAACATCCCCTGGCGACGAAAAAAAAGATCGGCTATCTGCCGGAGGCCAACCCGCTGTACCCGGATATGTATGTGCGGGAATACCTGGATTTTATTGCCGATGTCCACCACCTGGCGGACAAGAAGGCCCGTATCGAGGCCGTCATCGCCCTGGTAGGATTGACGCCGGAAAGCAAAAAGCGGCTGGGGCAGTTGTCCAAAGGATACCGGCAACGCGTCGGCCTGGCGGCGGCCCTGCTGCACGAGCCCGAAGTGCTCATCCTGGATGAGCCTACCAGCGGGCTGGACCCCAACCAGATCATCGAGATCAGAGAAGTCATCAAAAGGCTGGGAAAAGACAAGACCATTCTTTTTTCTTCTCATATTTTGCAGGAAGTCGAGGCGCTGTGCGACCGCGTGATCATTATCAACAAAGGCAAATTGGTCGCGGACAGCCAGCTGAGCCTGCTAAGGGCTCAAAATAATGACATTAGCTCCGTCGCCACGATCCGCGTCGCTTTCCGGGAGTTGCCGGAATCCGCCTTGCTGGAAGGCCTGGACGGGGTGCAAAGCGTCATGCACCTGTCCGACGGGCAGTGGGAGCTACAGACTTCATCGCCCGACAGAGTTAAGAAACAATTGATGGAGCTTGCTTTGCAGAACAATTGGAACATCATTACTTTGCAAAGCGAAACCCGCAGCCTGGAAGATGTCTTCCGGCAACTGACCAATCCCACGAGTACAGTTACAACCAATACAAGTCATTAAAACAAGGAATTTATTATGAGCTACATTGCCGACATCCATGCAAGACAAATCTTAGACAGCCGGGGTAATCCCACCGTAGAAGTAGACGTCGTGACGGAGAATAATCATCGCGGTCGCGCCTCTGTACCCAGCGGCGCCTCTACCGGTATCCATGAAGCCGTCGAATTACGGGACGGGGACAAGAGCGTATACGGAGGAAAAGGGGTATTGAAAGCTGTGGACAACGTGAATGACGTGATCGCGGACCAATTGATCGGGTTCCCTGTCAACGAACAGGCTGCGCTGGATGCACGGTTGTTGGACATGGACGGCACGGAAAACAAGAGCAAGCTGGGCGCGAATGCCCTGCTGGCCGTCAGCATGGCTGCAGCCAAGGCTGCCGCACAGGAAAGCAAGCTGCCTTTATACCGTTATCTGGGCGGCGTCAATGCGACCGTATTGCCGATGCCGCTGATGAATATCCTGAATGGGGGTGTTCATGCCGACAATAAGATCGATTACCAGGAATATATGATCGTTCCCGTGGGAGCGTCTAGCTTTAGCGAAGGACTGCGCTGGGGCGTCGAGATCTTCCACACGCTGAAATCCGTGCTGAAGAAAAAAGGCTATAGCACCAACGTAGGCGATGAAGGCGGTTTTGCCCCGGATATCCAGAGCAATGAAGAAGCCATCGAGACGGTCCTACAGGCTATCGAGGCAGCAGGCTATAAGGTAGGCAGCCAGATCGGCATTGCCCTCGATGCGGCCAGCAGCGAAATGTACAAGGACGGAAAATACAAATTCTATAAGAGCAGCGGCAAAGAGCTGACCAGCGACGAAATGGTAGCTTACTGGAGCAGCTGGGTGAGTAAATACCCGATCATTTCGATCGAAGATGGCATGGCCGAAGAGGATTGGGACGGCTGGAAAAAGCTGACGGAAGCCGTCGGTCACAAGGTACAGCTGGTAGGGGATGACCTTTTCGTCACCAACACCAAGCTGTTGCAAAAGGGCATCGACAAGGGCATTGCCAACAGTATCCTTATCAAAGTGAACCAGATCGGCACCATAACGGAAACCATCAATGCGGTACAATTAGCTCAGACTCATGGTTATACGACCGTCATGAGCCATCGCAGCGGGGAGACGGAAGACACGACCATCGCTGACCTCGCCGTCGCACTCAATTGCGGCCAGATCAAGACCGGCAGTGCCTCCCGCACGGACAGGCTGGCTAAGTACAACCAGCTGCTGCGGATTGAAGAAGAGCTGGCCGATTGCGCCATTTATCCGAAAGGAAGGATCAAATTCAAGAAATAATTTGTAGCTTGGTGGTCGCGGGGCCCGGGGCAGGCTCCTGGCTCGTCTTCGAAGCACCGCGACCACTTTCATGCTCTTATGAAGATTTTAAAACATATTCCCTCTTTTTTGAAGAATAAGTACCTGTTGACGGCGACCGGTTTCACCGTCTGGATCCTGTTCTTCGACGCCCGGGACTTAATCACGACCCATTTCAAGGAGAGGAACGAATTGTTAAAACTGCAACAGAGCGAAAAGTATTATGAGCAGCAGATCGCTGCTACCAAACAGGAACTGCAACAGCTGAAAACGAATCCGGCAGTCCTCGAAAAATATGCCCGCGAAAAGTACCTGATGAAAAGGGACAATGAAGACCTTTTCCGGATCAAAGAAGACCAGCCTGCTGAAGACCATTGACAGTCACGCACTTACGTCTCCAAACACCCCCCTTTAAAGCTAAGCCCCGCCGGTGGTTCCGGTATTTATTCGGGCACCGGACAATAACACGTACCTAAACACCGTTTTAGAGAAGGACGTTTCACTTTTACTACTCGGACATTACTGGACATTAAATGGTTTTGCCTATGACACTCTTTACACCGGAGGATCTTTTACGGTATTTGTATAAAGAGTCTTCCCCCGATTTGACGGTTGCGATTGAGGCCGCACTGAAGGAAGATTGGATGCTTCGGGAGAAGCTACAGGTTTTACGATCTTCAGCCGATGGACTGGATAAAATAGTCGTTGCTCCACGGATGGAAGTCATCCAGCGGGTGATGAATTATGCCCGGATGACGGCTATACAGGAACCGGAATCTGTTTCTCATCCCTGATCTTTTGTCGGCCCTTTTCGGCTTAAGGCCGGAAAGGGTGAATCGGATATGACCAGAAAAGAACGCTATCAGTTCGTCTTGGATTATTTCAGCACGCACAACCCTGATGCAGAAACTGAATTGTTATATGACAGCCCCTACCAACTGCTGGTAGCGGTTATCCTGTCGGCACAATGTACCGACAAAAGGGTCAATATGACCACTCCAGCTATCTTCGCGCGATACCCTGATGCGGCCTCTATGGCCAAGGCGGATTTCGACGAATTATTCCCGCTGATAAAAAGCATCTCCTATCCCAACAACAAGACTAAGCACCTGATCGGCATGGCTAAAATGCTGTTGTCGGATTTTGGCGGAGAAGTCCCGCTGACGATCGAAGAATTGGTGCGATTGCCCGGCGTCGGCCGTAAAACAGCGAATGTCATTACCTCGGTGGTTGACAACCAGCCCAATATGGCTGTAGACACCCATGTCTTTCGCGTATCGGCCCGCATCGGGTTGACGGTCAATGCGAAGACGCCCCTGGCAGCGGAAAAGCAATTATTAGAGTTCATTCCCCGGGACCAGGTGCATGTGGCGCATCATTGGCTGATCCTGCATGGAAGGTATGTGTGCGTGGCGAGATCGCCGAAGTGTCCGGAATGTGCTTTGCAGATGGCGTGTAAATACTTTGCAAAACATTATGGGGGGGCGGCGGCCGAAGAGCCGAAATTGCCTGTGGTGAGTGCGGCCTCGCGTGTTGCGGCGGCGGGTGTTGCGGCGGCGGCTACTACGTCTGCCGCGAAAAAAACGGCTACGGCCGCGAAACCGGCGAAAAAAAAGGTGGCTGGGAAGACTACGAAAATGAAAAGGTAGGCCTGGAATTTCCTTGTAAATCGAGCATTTTGTGCTATAATTTCAAGGATGATATATCGGCAAGCCCAAACAGAGATTGAGCGTACCGCCCCCCGTCTACCCCTCTCCGCTAGTCCGGCACAGATTTGCAACAGGAAGGCATCGAACTCGTCGCCCTCTGCTGCCTGAACTCCCATCCGTCCCCGAATTCAGCAACCGCATTCCGCAATTGCTGTCCACCCTGCTGAAACACGATGAGACCTCCGGTCAGTCTCCCCACGAGCTCCGCGAGGACCAACGCATCCGGCGCCGGCCATAACATTAATTTCAATGGCTTTTGTCGCGAAACCGAAATTCTGTCGGGGAAGACCGAAAACGCCGACCTTTTTGTCGGGATAATCGCGATATTGTCGGGAAATCGACTTTCATGGCGAAACAACTTCAGCCTCCACACCGAGATCCCCCCGGCAACACCGCCACCATCCTCCTGCCCGACGGCGGTCAACACGAGGTGACTGCCGGCACCTATGGCTTGCCCCATATCCCCTTCCCTCCATCTCCCCAATTTCATTGCTTCTACAATAGAAGAGGCCCTTTCCCTGGATGTATGAAACCTAGACTTGTCTAGCATATGATGAGCTGCAATTGTCGTTCGGATTGATTATTTTGGATCGGGCCTATCGTAAGCCAGCTTTACTAAATGAACTGTCGTAATGGTAGAAATGGCGCAGGATTGGCCTAAAAAGGCATCGGCGTTCAGTTCATGGGTGGTTGTGTTAGACAAGGCGATGGCTTTATCGGAGCTTTCCAAAATACTTAAGGCGTAATCTTTTACGGCTGTATTTCCGCTACTGCCAGATAGTTTGTGCAGTATGAATGCCCATAGTCTGTTCTTGGAGTAAGCCGGACCCAAGGGTCGATCGTTGTCACGTGGGGTATGTTTTTCGGGATCAAAGACGATTTCGGCGAGGCGCTGCAGTAAATGTCTTGCCGTGTTACCGATATTTCGATAGGAATCTGCATCCGTCGCATCCTCCGCTTGTTTAATCAGTCGATTTTGACGCTCATTGATATCCTCCCATTCAGTGGGTGTTGGTAAGATCCTTGACGATAAAATCTCCAACTTATTCCAATCGGTGCTAATGTCAATGGATTGCGCTACGACATGATGATCCCGGCGAAATGCAGATTGTAGAATGCCTTTAAAATCGTAGAAATTTCCTTCATACCTTTTAAAGGTAGCAGGACTTACTATAATGTTTAAGTCAATCAGATCATTTGCTCGAGGTTTGAATTGGATAACGGCATCCACTAAAAATTCATGACAATCTTTCGTTTCCGGTTTATCCAGCATAAACAAAAGTGCACTTTTGATTGTGGGACTTACTTCTTGCCACATACTTGTCTAAATATTTGATTTTTAACTTTCTGCAAAGGGTCTCTGTTCGGTTGGTCGCACAAAGTTATGCAAAATCGTTGCAAAATCGCCATAATAAACCTATATTTGTGAATATTTCACAAAATATAGAAAATGATAGTCGATTTCAGCGTTCAAAACTTCCACTCCATAAAGGTTCTTGAGACTTTGGCCATGAATGCGGCAAACTTGGTTTCGAGGAATAATCAATTGGAGGCGACTAATCTCATTCCCTTTTCGAAAAAACTGTCTTTGCTTAAGACCAAGGCGATTTACGGTGCCAATGCAAGTGGCAAAAGTACCATGATCAAGGCATTGTCCAGGTTCATAAATATAGTTGTGAATTCTGTCAAAGACGAGTCGGTATTGTCATCACTGGATTCCTTCAGACTTTCCAATGAGACTCGTTTTGCCCCCACTTATTTTCAGTTGGCTTTTATTCATAAAAATATTCTTTATCGCTATGGCTTTGAATCATTGATGGACGAAGTAAGATCTGAATGGCTATACGGAACGCCCGGGAAAAAGGAGGTGCCCTTTTTTACAAGGGAGGGCCAGGAGATAAAAATCAATGAAAACCAATTTCAAGAAGGCGCAAAAGTGGTTGACCTTTATAAAGACGCTGAGAATGATATTGCGCGCAAAAATTCTTTATTTCTTTCTGTAGTTCGCTCATTCAACCAGGGTCTTGCCAGAGAGATCATTGATTACTTAAGTGGCTATATCATTATTTCGGGGTTATCGGACATCTATATGCATTTAAGCGCAGAGGAATATATCGGTGATGATGATACGCGCAGAAAAATGGCGGAGATGTTAAAATTGGCCGACACCGGAATTGAAGATGTCACTAGAGAAGAATATGAGAAGGAGAATTCGGATGGAACAAAAGAAAAGCGTTATCGTGTCCTTACCAAGCATAAAGGGTTTGATAAAGATGGAAATATGTCCAAGCCAGTGAGTTTGCACATGTATATTATGGAATCGGAGGGTACCAAAAAGATGTTTGAAATCAGCCCGGCAATTTTTCAGTCTTTGGAGCAGGGTAGCGTACTAATAATAGACGAATTTGATGCGCGGTTTCACCCTCTGCTAAGCAGAAAAATTGTCGAATTATTTAACTCTCCTTCGAACCTCGCGGCTCAATTTATTTTTGCTACGCATGATACAAATTTGCTAAGCCCCCAATTATTACGGAGGGATCAAATTTGCTTCGTTGAGAAAGATAAACAAGGGGCAAGCCATTTTTATTCCCTTGCGGATTTCAAAGGGGTTCGCAATGATGCTTCATATGAAAAGGACTATATAGCCGGAAGGTACGGGGCAATCCCATTTTTAGGCGATTTTCAAACATTATTGGAAAAATAAGATGCCCCGGAAGACCCATTCTATAAAGCATACTGACGAAAAGGCCGACAAAGCCTGGCTGAGAAAGTCCAAACCGTATGTATATTCTGTCAACTCAAGGACCAAGAACCGAACTTTCCTCATTATTTGCGAGGGGCAAACGGAAGAAGTTTATTTTAAGTCGTTCCCCGTACTCACCGCGACTGTACAATCGATAAATACCGGAAGTTCGAATATGGCGTTGGTCGATGCTGTCAAAAGATTTCAAAAAGCCGGATCTTACGACGAGGTTTGGTGTGTATTCGACTTTGATATAAATCTCATGATCAGCGGGCAAGCGCAAGATTTTAACAACGCTATTAAGGTAGCCAAGGAGCGCGGCTATCACTGCGCCTATTCGAATGACGCTTTTGAACTTTGGTTTGTTCTGCACTACCAATATATAGACCAACAACAGCAGAGAGATTTTTTCTACCAGGTATTGAGTAGTCGTTGGGGTATAAATTATACCCGGGACGGTAAGTCGCTTGCATTCACGAAGAGCCTCTACAATAGGCTCTTATCCGATGGCAATGCCAGTCAACAGGCCGCGATCGCAAGCAGTCGTCGCTTGTTGAAGATCCACGAGGATAAGCCATATCACCTTCAAAACCCGGTGACAACAGTTTTTCAATTGGTCGAACGGCTCAATGAACACTGTAGAAAATAGGCTGTTAATATAATATACGAGATGCGCGAATGTTGTGTCGAATCGCCGCATACAGCTGCGCTTGGTTGAGACCGAAACTGCTCAAGCTCGCAGAGATAGGACATGGCTCCGACATTGCCGATCAGCTGCTTCAATAGCCATATGGGCTTAATGAACTTTTCCTTCTCGACTGCAAATCACGATGCCTATCAGGAAGGCAAGCCTCAGCGCAATGAATCAAGTCCTTCCCCCTGCAGCTGAAAGGCCTCCTGTACCAACCGACGCCTGCTCTCTTTATCTATTTCCGTCTTCAGTTGGCGATAGATCTCTACATACCAAAATAAGCACTGCGATCACCGCGAACCTTATTGCATCCTATATAAAGGGATACTACGGCATGCACTCCTACCATGCCATCGCGCTTACCTTGTTGTAGGCCCGGACGCAAGGGTGGGAGCAATGTCCCTTACCTTCGGCCGTATGATTATCTTTTCAGGGAATTGAAGTTCGGCATAGCGTTCCTTGTATTCTACGACTGACATATCATTAACGCGGGACACGTACTTAAAATATCCTTCACAGCCCGCCATAACGGCCTCGGACGTAGCCCACATATATTTTTCAGAGGTCGCCCTGGTTGGTTTTAGCCCATTACAACCGGTTATCGCGCCAGTTACCTCGACGTCTCCTAACTTATAATATGTCTTCCTGTCGTTGTGTTTGAAACCAAGTGAGTGCAACGCTTCCAGGATCACCGGCGTAAAATCCTGAAAATTGGTATGCGAAGAAAACAGCATATCATCAACGTATCGGGTATAAATAATATCTCGACCACTACATATCTCGACGATTTTTTTATCGATTTTTAGCCCGACCAAGTTTGCAATAAATGCACTGGTGCTGGCTCCTTGGGGAACGTGGCCTTTATACGTCACTAACTTGGTGATCGATTCGGCTATCTGCTTCGAAAATCCCAATCCCAATAGCGCGACATTAACATCGCGGTATGTCACATAGTCGAAAAAACTGGAAACATCCGTTTTGAAATGATGAAGTAGTCCTGAATGGAGTCTAGCATTTAATACACCATCTCTTTTTTTTGTCGATCCTACAATGTGCCAGGGAAAAGTTACATTAGAAAAAACCCGGTCCTTCAACCTGTTCTGTATATCTTTCAACTCAAGTAAACTCGGCGAAATTTTCCTTGTCTTTGTAGCAGATTTTCTTTTGTTATAGCTATAACGAAGGGTATCACCGCTACCCATGAGCCACCTTATATCTTCCCTGGGATAACCAATCACTGCCTCAAAATGGTTCATCGACTGTATCATCGCGTTATTTTTTGGGGTCAGTTAGAAATGTATTTTCTACAAGCCCATTGATCAACGCTGACATAATGCCGTAGCTTTCTCTTTTAGCTTCGGGGACGTCATCTTTTGACATTGCCATAAAAAACAATACCGGTACAGGGATCTCCAAGGCCTTTGAAATAGCCTCTAGGGTATCAATATTTACATTAGTCTTACCTTGTTCAATAAGTGAAAGATGGGACGCAGGGATATTAGCCTTCAAAGCCAAATCCTTTTGAAGCATATCTTTTCTCTTCCTTGCAGTAACTATCGCGCTTCCAAGTTCCATACGTGAATATTAAAATGAAAGTGTTTACGACTGGCTGATCAAAACTTTAAATGGTGCTCAATCATCTGAAAAATTTCCGGGCTTAAGAACAGGCGCAATGCTTGCACCGCCAATAAGATCACCGTCTCTTTTCTCCTGTCCATCGGAAGCTGCTCGTAGCTTCTTAGAACGATCAACACTTCTCCAAAAATTTCAACTTCGCCAGCCGTAAACCGGCCGCTCGCCTCTGAGCGCATCGCTTCGATCGTCTCGACCAAAGCGGTAATCGGGATGTTTGCCATGTGATTTTTGTTTTTGGTTTAAAAAACTGCCTGCAACGGTATCGTTTAAGGCAGCCGATTCTTTACACTTCATTGACAAACCTATCAGAGCTGAACTACTGATTTCGTTGCCCCCTTTCAACGGCTTTCGCCGCATCCAGGATAAATTATTGCCTGTGGGAAAGGCAATTGCGCAAATGCGCTTTTAAGAATCAATTACCGTTGCTGGTTTAAATCACATGAATCCCGATCACTCAAAGAGCAATACAAATATAGGGATACGTCCGATTCTACCAAAATTTTAGGACAAATAATTATATAATAATATAATTAAAGTATTAATTATTGTATTATTATATATAATAGGCAACAATTCCTCCTTTATTTGACTCAGAAAAATCGACACAATGGGCGCCCGCGGGCATGGCACCGCCTCATTGGAAAACGAAGCCAAAAGTCAGCCTATTAACAACCCCGTCGAAAACTTAGTTCCCGTTTCCCGGCTCCGTTATATAAAAATATCTACCCTGCGCAAATAGGCTGCACTGTCATATCTCTATATTTGTCCAGAATCAAATTAGCAGGAGTGACCTATGAACCCACAAATCAATGTCCAGCGCATAGCCGTCGAATTGGGAGATATTATCAAATGGACCCGCTCGGTCAATGAGATCGACCGGTTTGGACAAGCCATATTGAAAGTCAACAAAGAACAATTTCAGAACAATGCCATCACCGCAGTGCGTCAACAGGCCATATATAATTGGCTTTGTTCTACGGGCAATACCTCGCTGCTGGCCGATGAAAGATGCAAACGGATTACCGAGTTCTGCCTATCACTTTCGGACGATAAAAATCGGCCTGAAATTATCGGAATCTTAGAGACAGGAGGGATACCGTCCTACATCCTCTTCAAAGAACAGCTGGCCACGCTCGACCGGGAAAACCTACACACCGAAGTATATAAACACGCCAAAGGTTCCTTCCAGCATGAAAAGTATGCGCACGCCGTCCTTGAAGTCTGCAAAGCATACGATAAGGCGGTCCAGCAAAAGTCACAGCTACAAAAGTCCGGAAGAAGCGTAATGCAAGAAGCCTGGGCATGGAGAAGTAGCATACTTAGAGCAACGACAGGAACAACCGATTCCGATGAGAGCTTCCACGAAGGATTAAAGCTACTATCAGAGGGCGTTATGGCCGGTATACGCAATATATCCGCACACGAACCGATACTATCCTGGCCCATCGGAAAAGAAGACTGTATAGATGCCTTACACCTCCTGTCCTTCCTTTTCAGGCAGTTGGATAGAGCTGTCAATATCAAATCCATAGGCGGAATATCACCAACTCCTTAACCGTGGCCAATAGAAAGCAGTTGCTGGCATAGACACAGTTATGCTTTTCCAATTAATTAATAATCAGCCTTTATCTTTTCCATCGCCGCGTCACGAGCCGCCTCCGGCGATTCGAACTCCTGCTGGTAGTAGTAAAACAGCGCCACACCCTTGTGCGGCATTTCCAGGAAAATAAAATCGTTGATGTTATGAAAGAAGTAAAAGGAGGCATTGTGCGTCTTGAACACCACCAGTGAATTCAGGCGCTTCGCCTTCGACTTAACGCCCATCCGCCGCAACCCGGCCCGCAATACCTGCAGCACCTTATTTGGGGAATAATCGAAGGCCGGGTCGAGCACTGAAATCGGGAAATCATTCAGGTACTCAATAAATCCGTGATCCTTGTGTGCAACAAACCTCCGTGTAGTACTGATGACCTGAAATTTGTAGTCGATCAGCTCCAACCAGGCAATGACCGCTTCCATCTCCCGATCCGTGAGCGGATCGGTCTTGATGTCTCTACCTGTCAGGATCGTGTTTACCGCCTTTTCCATTTCATTTAGGACCTCGTTATTGCACTGCTGGCAGCAAGGAACTGTATTCTTCTCATACGACTGCCTTTGGCCATTTATAGTCGTTGAAAACCACCTCCGCGGATCTTTGTCGAACGCCCATCGCGGCAAAACGTGCTCCCTGGTCGCCGGGCTGGCGGCTCCGCAAAAAAAACAAATCCCGGGTCCCGTGACAGGCTTCGCCCGTCCGTTCTCTCGGTTAATAAAAGTCTCCCCAATATAGTCGACCACCCGTTTCCGGTTCTGGTTGATGATGTCCCTAAACGCCTTGAAATTGTACATATCCTAACCCCAAATGCGGAGCCCGCAAATATTGGCATTTTTCACCATATCCCCCTGCAATTCCACCCAATCCTACTCCCAATTTCAGGTAAAAATCGAGTCTCACGCAGAAATGATCCTGTGGCACATTGTGGCACTTTTTCCCGAGATTCCGCCTTAGAGATTTACTGATATTGAAGGAATTATGAAGCCCTTGATATAGGTAATCTGTTGCACGAAACGCTCGAATGGCTCGAACCAGCTCCCCGACACGGTAGGGTGTACCACTTACTTTTGATACCCCCTTTCTCATTTCAAAAAAAGAATTTGATCGCGGCCTTATGACGAATGCTTCCGCCGCTTCTTTTTCTTCGCCGGCTCAGGCGGCTTTGTCGAAGCCCCTTCATCAATCCCCATGGACTGGTAGATCGTCTCCTGGATGCGCCCGCGGATACTCAGCGAGGAGAGCCGCGGATTGTTCTCGACCGGGTTCACCCGGTTGGACAGGAAAACATAGATCAGGTTATACTTCGGGTCTACCCAGACACAGGTACCGGTAAAGCCGGTATGCCCGAAGGTCTCCGGCGAAGCAGACAGGCAGGGATAGGGCGACTTGAGATGAGCATTATCCTTTTCCGGTTTGTCGAATCCCAGTGCCCGACGGCTGATATCGCTATGATAGGCCGTGAAGTAGTCGATGGTGGACTTCTTCAGGTAGGTCTGACCGTTAAACGAGCCTCCATCCAACAGCATCTGTTCGAGTACAGCCAGGTCATAGGCATCGCTGAACAAGCCCGCATGCCCGGCTACACCGCCGAACATCGCAGACCCGGGATCATGGACATCGCCCCTTATCAGTTGCTGACGAAAGATCGGCTCCAGGGCCGTCGGGGCTATCCGGCCCAGCGGAAACCGTTCCCGGGGCTTAAAGCCGGCCGACGTCATCCCCAGCGGGTCGTAATAGGTCTTTTCGACGTATTGGTCCAGCGGCATACCGGTAACGGCCTCGACGATCTCACCCATGAAAATAAAGTCATTGTCGCTGTAGTCATATTTTCTCGTACCCAATCGGCTTTGCACGATTCGCAGGTTCATCGTATCCCGCCAATCATTGCGCAGATAGAGGTTCTCCGCGACCCGGACACCATGCAGGCTGTCGGGGCGCCGGGTAAAATAGGCGGGCAAGGGATTCTGATCCTTGCTGCTATCCACGGTTTCCTTGTAGAATACGACATCGGGCACCAACCCCGCCTGGTGCAACAGGATATCGAAGAGGCGCAGCGTATCCTTGTCCGAACCTTTTACCCATGGCAGATAGTCGCCCAGCGTCTTTTGCAAGTCCAGGCGGCCTTCGTCATACAGCTTCATCACGGCCATAGTGGTCGCGCAGATCTTGGTACAGGAGGCCATATCGTACAGCGTCTCGGTGTACACCGGTTCTTTCCGGTCATACGTCATATAGCCGAAAGCCTTTTCATATACTACTTTGCCATCCTTCGCCACCAGCACCACGCAGCCCGGCGCTGCCTGCTTTGCAATAGCCTCGTTACAGATCGCGTCGATCTTTTGCAGGCGTACTGCATCCATCCCCAGCGTCGCAGGATCGGCCATCGGCAACGCCCGGTACGGGCCGGTAATGCCCGCACCCGCCTTATACTGTTCGCATACCGATACAGGAAGATGTCCCTTCGCGGTGAATTTACCGTTCAGCAGATCCGCGGCCACTTCCTGCGTAGTGGAATCATCCTCGTAACAGGCCACCAATGTTTTAGCATCGCAGGTATTGCGGATCGCATAGGGGTTGCCAAAGACGAGGGTGACACACTTCTCTTTTTGCTGTAGCTGTTGCAACAGCCAGGTGACAGGACGGCTGATGAAAAAATTACGGGCAGGATACCGGGCGTAGTTATGAAGCCCTATGACCAGCGCATCGTACCGGTTACTCAGCAGTTCGAGGGCGGCAACAGCTTTGGCGCTGTCGAGGTTATAGTCGAAAAAGTAGACATGCGCGTTGTAGTCCGCACGCATCCGGTCGCTGAAGGCATTGTCCTCCGTCAGCCCCATCCCGATATAGGCGATTTTTTTGTTCTTTCCCAGCCGGCCTGCATCCACGGCGGTCGGGGCGGCAGTTGCGCCGCGCAGCGGAAACACCGTCGGGTCATCATTGCGCAGCAGGGTCAGGGCATTTTGCGCCACTTCCCTGTGCATGTCATCGACACCGGCATTGAGGTCTGCGGTCAGGTGGTCAGTACTGACAGGCCGCCATTGGGCCAATCCATAGGTATACTTGGCGTACAATACTTTTTTCACCCGGGTATCGATGTCCTTCCACCGGAGCTTTTTTGCGCGAATGGCAGCATTGATCTTGCCCAGGCTGAGCGCCACATCTCCCGGAAGGCACAACATATCATTACCCGCCACCAGCGATTGCACGGAAGCATCGCCATCGGGATAGAACTTCGTCACTCCTTTCATCTCCAGCGCGTCTGTAAAGCTAATCCCTTCATAGTGCAGCTGCTTGCGCAGTAGCCTGGTGACATTATTATACGAAAGGGAGGTGGCCTGGTTGGGCGTATTATCGATCGCCGGGATATAGAGATGCGCTATCATCACGCTGCCGACTCCGGCCTCGAACATTTTACGGAAGGGATAGAGCTCGAGCGAGTCCAGCTGCCGCCGGTCCTTGTTGATCACCGGCAAGTCGAGGTGTGAGTCGACCGACACGTCGCCGTGACCGGGAAAATGCTTGGCGCAGGCCATGACCCCGGCATCCTGTAAGCCTTTCATGTACTGGACCCCGAATGCGGCCACCTTGAGCTTGTCTTCGCCGAATGACCGGTCATTGATCACCGGATTGTCCGGGTTGTTGTTGATATCGACCACGGGGGCATAGTTGACCTGGATCCCTATCCGCCGGCATTGCTGACCGACCAGTTGCCCATAACGGTAGATGAGGGAGGGATCGGCCGTAGCCCCCAGCATCATTTGCCGGGGCAATCCCTGAACGCTGTCCATGCGCATTCCCAGCCCATTTTCCGCATCGATACAAAAGAGAATGGGCGTCTTCGCGATGCCCTGTAAATAATTGATATGATTGGCCTGTTCGACGGGGCCTCCCTGGAAAGTGCAGATGCCGCCGACATCGTATTTCCGCACCGCCTCTTCGGCCACGGAATCATAGAACACGGGGCGACGGGTCACAGGGTCGATGGCAGAAAGCCGGATGACCATGAGCTGTGCGATCTTTTCATCTGGCGACAGGGTCTTGAATACGCTGTCCACCCAGGCATCGGCCGAAAGGGCGGTAGTACGTTGAGCATAGCCGCCGAGCGTACCGGCCGTCAGCATCAGCAAGAGGGTGAATTTTCTCATATCGGGAGGTATGGCGTAAATTGCACACAAATTAAGGTAGAATTGCCAGACATCATCCATTTATTGCCTGATAACATCGCCAACCAGATTGCAGCCGGAGAGGTCATTCAACGGCCGGCCAGCGCTGTGAAAGAGTTAATGGAGAATGCGGTGGACTCAGGGGCCGACGATATCCGCCTGTTCATCCAGGACGCGGGGAAGGCGCTGATCCAGGTCATCGACAACGGGAAAGGCATGAGCGAAACGGATGCCCGCATGTCTTTCGAACGGCATGCCACTTCCAAGATCCGGAATATCGACGACCTGTTCCATATCCGTACGATGGGATTTCGTGGTGAAGCGCTCGCGTCTATCGCCGCTGTGGCCCAGGTCGAGCTGAGGACCCGGCGGCCCGAAGATGAAACGGGTACGAGTATCGAGATCGAGAATAGCCGCGTGACCCGGCAGGAGCCTGTCGCTGCACCCGCCGGCACCAGCATCGCCATGAAAAATCTCTTCTTCAATGTCCCCGCGCGCCGGAACTTCCTGAAGAGCAATCCGGCGGAGATGCGGCATATCGTCGATGAATTTATCCGGGTGGCCTTGGCTTTCCCCTCTGTCTTTTTTTCACTGACCGCTAACGGGCAGGAACTGATGCATCTCGAAAAGGGCAGCCTGAAGCAACGCATTGTGCAGATCCTCGGCAACTCGCATGCGTCTAAGCTGGTCTCGGTGCAGGAAAATACAGACTACCTGAACATCTATGGTTTTGTCGGCAAACCCGAAACCGCCAAAAAGACACGGGGCGACCAGTACCTGTTCGTCAACAACAGGTTCATCCGCAGCGCCTACCTTAACCATGCGGTGATGAATGCCTATAAGGAGATGATCCCGGCCGAAAGCTTTCCGCTGTATGTGCTGTTCATGGACCTTGATCCTACCCAGATAGACGTCAACGTCCATCCTACCAAACAGGAGATAAAATTCGAGGATGAAAAGATAGTATATGCTTTTGTCCAGGCGGCAGTCAAACATTCTCTCGCCCAGTTCAGCATTACCCCGACGCTTGACTTCGATCTTGATCCGGCTATCCAGCGGCTCGATGCAGTGAGCAAGCCCGTCTCCGAAGAAAAGGTAGCAGCCGTAGCATCATCTTCTCTGTACAAAACTTTCACGCAAAAGAACCAGGCGCATTTCATCGAACCTACGAATAAGAGTGAGCTCCGGCATTGGAAGGATTTCTATGAAGGGCCGGGGACCGGCGGGGCGGGTGAGGCCGCGGGGGCCGGAGTTGGAGCGGGGGCGGCTGGGACGGGCGAAGCAGGCGTTGCCGCGGATGGCTCTGGTGGGGCGGGCGATGTAGTGGGGACATCGGGGGCTGCCGCGAGCGGTTCTGGCGGCGTGGGAGCTGCCGCGGGTGGAGCGGGAGTGAGGATAAAACCCATCGAGGATGCCCCCCTGCAGCAATTGCTGAATACCTATATCGTTACCCCCACCAACCGCAGCTTTATCCTGGTCCACCAGCAAGCTGCGCACGAACGGATCCTGTACGAACGTTACACAGCAGCAGCAACCGGCCATCCTATTGCCAGCCAGAAAAGCCTGTTTCCCGTTACCCTGACCCTGTCCGCGCCGGACGCCATCTTACTCAGCGAGCTGCTGCCCGATCTGCAGCCGCTTGGCTATATGATCGAGCCATTCGGCAAGGATAGCTTTATTATCCAGGGTACACCCGCGGATATGAGACAGGGAGATGAAAAATCTGCCCTGGAAAGCCTGTTGGAGCAATACAAACATTTTACCAGCGAGATCCGTTTTTCCAGGCGTGAGCGGCTGATCCGGACGATGGCGAAACAACAGGCCGTAAGGCCCGGGACCGTATTGGAAGAAAAAGAAATGCGGATGCTGGTGGACAGCCTCTTCGCCTGTACGCAGCACAATGTCACCCCCGGCGGCGATCCTACTTACATCGAGTTCAAAAAAGATTACGTCGAAAAACTATTTGGCCGGTAGCAACGGCTTTTTCTTCCGGCCATCCCACAAAATATAACGCAGGTACAATTGCAGTGAGCTGTTACGCACCGACGGCAGTGGCTGAATGATAGCGGCTTGTTGCATAGCGACAGGGTCCGGGACTTTAACGGTGATGGACCTGGTAAAGGCCTTATCGTAGCTGATACCCAGTACCCAATGTTCATAGGTGTAATCCACGCTGGCCAGGCCCCGGAATTCGGGATTTTTCACGAATGCCATCGGGAAATTGCTCAGGGGTTCAACAGCGTAATAGGTATTCACGCTACTGTCAGATATCGCAGCAATCCCTTTACCATAGTGCGAATATTGCACTCCGAGACCCACGCTCCAGTTATCGGAAGGGCTATAATGAATGCTGACCGGCAATTGAAAATAAAAGAGTTTTTTAATCTCAATCCAGCCACTATATAAAGTGTCGTTGTACTGATAAATAAATGCGAGATCCCTGGGTGTATATTGAGGGGCATGTATCCTGGCTTCCAGCTGCAGATAGATGTTAGGCCGAACATAATAGCGGATAGATGGCACCGGGATATAATTTTTCCACCACGTGTTGAGGCCGCCCGATGGATTGGTCCAGACTTGTTGTCCATCGACCGGAATGCCCTGATTAAGTCCAATGGCAAAAACAAAGTTGGTGCCCTTCGAATGCCCGACCGGGGGACATTTTAGCGGGTCGGTGGCTTTGGATCGGGCGATAACTTTCACGACCAGATGGGGCCCCGCGATGCCCAGCGGTTGGATCTTACCCGGATTTGAATGCCTGAGGCTGTATTGCTGCAGGGACTTGGCGGACGCAGCGCGGTCCGCCTTGTGATCCGAACTGCCGCTGGCCTCTGTGCTAAGGTCTGCCTTGTGATCCCATCTGTGCGGCACAGAGTGGCGACCGGGATGAGCCCGGCCGCCTGCACCTGCGGGGTATGAGGGATGAGCCAGGGAGTAAACTGTCTTTGGCGAATGGTTGGGTGATGAATGATTAGCAGGAGCAGTTGAAGTCGCTGTAGCGGAGGCGTCTTGAGGCATTGCCGGCGATGATCCGGACAATGGCAGCGGCGTGGCCACCGGGAGTGTTGGCGCTGGAGGTGTTGACATTGGGGTTGTTGATGTTGGGGGCGCAGAGGATGTTGAGGCGGCAGCGTGCGTCGGGGCAGCAACGTGCGTTGGGGTGGACGATTGCGTCGGGGCGGCAGGGTGCATCGGGGCGGATGAGACGCCCGTTGGATGGCGCATGGTGACGGTGTGCGTCCGCCAGACAAAATAACCCGATCCGCTCAGTACCAACAAAAGTAAAAGGAGCAGGAGCCAGCGTCTCCTGTCCTTCTTCTTACCATCAGGCATTTCTTTGTCCAGAAGGGCCGACATTCCCGTCCATCCTTCGCCGACATCCGGAAGCGATACTTCCTGCAGCTTGTCAGCCCATGGGTTGTTATTGGGTAGCCTTTCCATCACGTATTCGTTTCCATTAGGTGAATGATCAATTTCAGTTGTCGTCTGGCATCGCTCAAATGCCATCTGCTGGTACCCTCGCTGATCTCCAGCATCGATCCTATCTCTTTATGAGAAAAGCCATCGATACCGTAAAGATTGAAGACCATGCGGGTAGTAACGGGTAACTGCCGGATGACTTTCAGCAGCTCATCGCCATTCATTTTGGAAATAGCCTCATTATGAATAGCTGGTCCTTCCTGCTGATCAGGCAGCATTTCCCGATGGCGGATCGCCTTTTGCCGTCGGAGGCGGTCGATAGCCGTATTGATTACAATCTTTCGCATCCAGGTATAAAACGTTGCTTTTGAGAAATCATAAACGGCCAGCTGTTTGAAAACTTTCAGGAACGCGTCATTCAATAATTCGAGCGCATCGTTCTTGTCCTTTACATAGCGCATGCAAATAGGCATCATGACAGGAAAAAAACGCTTGTATAGTTCTTCCTGCGCCATGCGGTTGTTTTCAAGACAACCCCGGATTACTATTTGTATGTCGGTCCCTGTAGAAAACAACAATTAAATACCGATTATGTCCTGGTATGTACGCCCATATGATGGAAAACGTTGGGTAAAGTGGGTCAATAAGTATCCCTTATCCGGTGGATCAGTTTTTCCATCTGCCGGCGGACGGCGACGCCGCTGCCGGTATAGTTATTGACCAGGATAGAAAAGATCAGCAAATGGCCCTTTTTAGTGATCAGGTAGCCGCTGAGCGCTGCTACGCCGGTAAGGCTGCCGGTCTTGGCATATATAAAGGTGCTGTCCTGGCGATAATAAGAGGCAAGGGTGCCGGTGCCGCCTGTTGGAAGAATACGCTGCAGCCGTGGCAGGCCGAATTTCTGCTGCAGCTTATTCAGTATCCAGACAAAATCCTGCGGCGTGAAAAGATCGTTGCGGCTGAGCCCTGAACCGTCGACCCAACTGGGTTTTTGAGGCAGGGAATCGAGGTCGTGTTGCAACAGGTAGTCGATGGTATGGGCGTCGTCCATGGTTCCCCACCCTTCATTGCCTGCCATCAGCAGGGTTTGTTCGGCGAAGAAATTATCGCTGTTGTGCATCATGGGGACGAACATCGAGTCTACCGGCCGGGAATGAATGACAGTCCAGCCGGCAGCAGCCAGTACGCCTGGCAGGGTTGGGGTGGATGAGCCTGCAGCCAGTTGGCCCGCGACGGATAATTTCAGGTGTTTGACGCCGGCAGGCTTGCCGGCCGTATCCTTCAGCAATAAAGCTGTCGAAGCCAGCCCATCGGTAATGAATGGCGTATACTGCTCCTTGTGATCTTCCTTCCCTTCCGTGACTTCGAAGACGTTCTGGTCGCGATACCGGTGCACGAAAAAGTTCTTTTTCGCCGTGTCAGGATTGAATTTCACTTCCCAATCCACTTCCGGGATAGAATAGATCGAGGGGGAAGCGCCGAAAGGATCATTGCTATTACCCTTCGGCCGATCCTGTACCCAACGGATCAAATTGCCATAGATGGGAAATGGGCTGCGTTCGGAAGCATAATCATCATTATAGTCATCCCAGGCCCAGCCTCTGCCAAGCGCGTTGTCCTGCCAGTTATTGTCGAACAGCCAGATGTTCTTACCCACCTTTCTCATGAGGTCGATGACCGGCTGCGACGTATAAGCCGGATGGAGGAAGGTCGGATCGCCCGAAGGAATGACGAAGAGTGCCGTATCGGTGATCCAGTAGCGCATTCCGACCAGGGAGTCACCCAGGTAACTCAACCCGGCATATAAAGAAAAGAGTTTGGTGTTGCTGGCAGGGATAAAATATTTATCTCCCTGGTAATTGTACAGCCACGTAGCCGCGGCCGGATCATACAGACTGATGCCGACCTGTGCCGACTGCAGGCCTGGCTGCGCTAACAGGCTGTCCACAACGAATGGCTGCAAAGAAAGACCGGACGATCTTCCCGGTGTCGCTCCGGTCCCGGAAGCCGTGGCAGAATGGGAAGGGCTGCAGGCCTGCCAGCCGTAAGCGGACAGGATAAGGATCAATCCGAATAATCGTTTTGTCATCTTGAAGGCATTCTTTACTGCAAGATAATGAAATAGCGGATCGGGCGCCTTCCGACCCCGATCCGCGGAAAATCGATCGTTGACAGCGAGCCGCCAAAAAGCGATCATTTGATCCCCCCATGACACCCGATAATGGTCGCATTGATATATTCCGTCTCCAGGATGAACCTGACAGTGGCCGCTACCTCCTCCGGCCGGCCGATCCGACCTACCAGTATCTGTTGGCTGAAGCCGGAAAAGGCGCCTGCTTTGGCATCGGCTGATAACTGATCCCACCAGGGCGTATCGATCACCCCCGGTGAAACGGCATTAACCCGCAACGGCCTCAGTTCCCTGGCCAGGATGGGCACCATGATCTCCAATGCGCCGTTCATGGCCGCCAGTCCCGACGTCCCGGGCAGCCCCGCGGTGGCGCTGATCGCAGTGATGAGGGTAATACTGCCGCCCGGCTTCATAGCGGGCAGCGCAGTCTGCAGGACATCCAGCTGCGGCCAGAATTTATTATCGAAAGCCTCCCGCAGATCGCCTAAGGGCAAGGTGCGGAATTCTCCGCCTCCCTTTCCCCCGCTCAGGGCCAGCACCAGGTGATCGATATCTTTTTCTTTGCTGAAGAAGGCCGCCACATCCTCATGGTGACGGGCATCCAGGCTGACAGCTTTAACGGCAGGCAACTCCTGACGG
>Ga0302309_10000998_pt1 | contig 27886 bp, 23 predicted proteins | sample III_Palsa_N1_1_FD_200453 | JGI IMG/M metagenome (GOLD analysis project Ga0302309, IMG submission 200453) | Peat permafrost microbial communities from Stordalen Mire near Abisko, Sweden - III_Palsa_N1_1 | ecosystem: Environmental > Terrestrial > Soil > Palsa > Peat permafrost | place: Sweden... | reverse complement strand
CCCGAGAACCCGGCCCCTTATCCTTTCAATCTTAATATCCACGAGTATTTTCCAGAGCTGATGGAGGATATCAAGCCGGAGATCGTATATGGTAAAACGGACAGGGCGAACCATCCCTTGCTTCCCAGGTTTATGCTGCATGGAACGGACAGATACGAAATATTCATAGGCGGCAGAGGGGCTGGCTGGCCTTACCTGCATATCGATGAATTGTTTCTTCATAACCAGGCCACGATGTTATATGGCTCCAAGGAATTTATTTTATATTCTCCGGACCAGGTTAAATTTCTGTATCCCAAGAAAGAGAATCCCAAGATCTCGCAGGTCGACATACTCAATCCTGATTATGACAAGTTCCCACTTTTCAGGGAAGCCCGGCAGATCAGGGTGACGGTTCAACAAGGGGAAACCCTGCTTTTCCCAACCGGCTGGTGGCATACAACCCGGATTCATGAACCGAGTATCTCGATGGGAAGGATCCAATTGAGCAGAGCCAACTGGAATAAATATGTAAAGGACGAGGCGAGGGTCTGGAGACGAAGGTCTTCTTTTATGTCGCTGGCGGTGCTGTTATATGGCAGCGTCATCGGGAAGGTGATAGATGTGCAGGAGGCATTTATCAGGGGTTAGGACCTTTTTGTGCCGAGCGCATCACCCAGTTTGCAGACCTGGCCGGCAAACCAGGCATAGCCGTACATGGAGATGGCCTTCATGGTCCCCTGTCTCTTTTTGAAAGTCCAGACATCTTTCATAAAATCCCTATAGTTCTTACGGTTCAGCTGGTCGAATGCCACCGAGATGGTAGACGTTAGTGAGTAAGCGCTGTGCCAGGTGCCGAAGGGGATAAATAAGGTTTCGCCGGGTCCGACGGTGAAGTGGATGGGAGTTGCGTGCTTATATTTTGGATTTTTTTCAAAATCGGGTTCGAAGACATTGATGTCGGAACGCCAGGGGTCATCGGCTTTAGGATAGAGGAATTCTTCCTGGCCGCGCGGGAAGACGGTGAACCGTTTTTCACCGTAGAGCTGGTTGATCCAGGCGCTAAGATGATAATAGTCGAGATGGACGTAGGGGAACTTTCCGCCGGGGCCGCCGACGAACAGTTCCGTGACACCGCCCCAGTGGCCTCTTTTGAACCATTTGCTCTCCAGCCAATTGGGAAGGGCGTAGTTCAGGCTGAGCGGTTGGAGCAGGGGGGTGAGTTCAGGGATGGTGCCCGGGATATCAAAGATAATGGGATAAGGTGCGGGGTTTTGTTCTGTGCTGTTCTCCACCATATCCATCACTTCGCGCATGGTATACTTATTTCCTTGTACTTCTGTCACTCTCTCGCCATAGTTCTCGCGAAACCAATCGGGGGTGAACAGGCCGTTTGCTTTCCACACTTTGGATGCATTCTTGAAGACGACCGGAGTTCCGGTCATATAGAACTCGTTATAAAATTCTTTAGGGGTTATGTCGTCTACTTTCTGCACTTGCATTTTTGAACATTTTATGGATCGAAAAATACTTCTTTTTTTCTGAGAATCACAGGGTACGCTGCATTTTCTTGCGCCGCCGCAGGCGGTCTACATTTCTATGAAATATAACGAGTACGATCCATTTTTATAGACCAGGCGGCTGTCGAAGTCCGAAAGCCCGGCGGCCTTTTCAAAATTTGCGTTGGATAAGAGGACATAGCTTACCTGGTAGTCGTCGAACAAATTTTTTGCGGTGGCCGGTTGCCCTGTCTTCAGGTAGGCCAACATACTGCGTCGGGCGTTCTCCCGCTGAAAGAAATCCACGTAGGGGTTGGAATAGGTGATGCCGTTCGATACCATTTTTCTTGCGGTGGCCATCACGGGGAAGATGCTGGTGTTCTCTTCGCAGAGGACAACCTTGTCCTGCGGGATATTGTTCAGAATATAGTTATAGGTCGCGATCTTGTCCGTTTCTTTGTCCTGAAGGAGGTTTTGGGTCCGGAAGTAAACAAAATCCTGGCGATTGCGGTAAAATGGGTAATAAATGAACGCGTACAGGAGGATGGCCAGGGTGATGATGCGTGAACGAATGGGTTCGGGGCGCAGGGCCTTCATATACCCGATGAGAAAGTCGAGGAGGAAGACCAGGCCAAAGCCGAAGAAAACCGACTGCGCCGCCTTCAGGTAAAAGAAATAGTGGAAGGCGGGGACGGTCCCTGGCAGATGGATATTGTAGTTCCGGTCCAGCGAGCTAACGGCCGTCGAATAAACGAACAGGAGGATCGCGAGGAGCGGCCAGGCGAGGAAGATCTTCCTTGTAACAGGTTGTCTGTTGTTCCGGTAGAACCATACCGCGCCGACCACGGAGATGACGAGGGCGACCGAGAAATTCATGCGGAGGAGGGCAGGCAGGTTACGGAAAATCAACAGCTCGTCCACGTATTCGAAAGGTATGCGGTTGATGAATTTCAGTTGGTATTTTCCGACGATGAAATAAGTCAGGGGCAAGGAAAACAAGATGAAGAGCAGGAATGCCGCGAGTCCCTGCAGGACATATCTTCTGGATGCCGTATAGTCTTTTCCGCGAAGGCTTTTTACGAGGTTGCCGGTTTGCAGGATCACCATGATGAGGATGATCAGGACGGTTGGCGCGGTGTGGCCGAGGAAGCTGACTCCGAGCATGGCTCCCAGGGAAAGGAACCAGGAATATCGCTGAGTAGTGAAGGCCTTATAGCAGAAGATAACATTCAGGTAGAAGATGGCCTGTGTGAAGGTCCCGGGATAGAGCCAGGGGGAATAAGTGGCGGCGACGTAGGTATAGTGGTTGCCGGAGGCCAGGAAAAGAAAGGACAACAGTCCAGCGGCGGCAACGCGCCAGTCGAAGAGCGTGGCCAGCATGAGTGTGAAGGTAATAGGGGCGAGCAGGTTGAGCCAGACGCCCGCTTGAGCAAAGGCCAGATTGAGTGGGAGTCCCGTGATCCTGACGATGATGGTTTCGATGCCAGTGAGGAGCGGATTATACCAAAGCCAGGCCCCGAGGTAGTTCGGGTCCTTACCGAAGCCGCCATGCAGGTTTTGCTGGACGCCGGACATGTCACGGTAGTAGTCGGGGTCGAGGAACCAATGGATGTCTTTGGCGGCTGCATAACACTGGATGCACGCGAGTCCGAGCATCACCGCGCAGGCAGCTATTAACGCATTTTTTTCCCTTTTAGGTATAGCAATTGACTGCAACATAACACGGGGTTTAGGTTATACGATTGATCGGTGGGAAGGCGCTGGCCGGGACGGAAATCAATTGGGTCCTGCATAGGGTCAACTGAACCGGGATTTTAGGAATGCTATGTTTCTGCGGTAGATGGCATTGATGTCGGGGCGGTCTTTTCAGCAGACATACTTTCGATTACCATGATCACGAAATTATGATGAACAAGTTATAAATTAATTTTGAACTATTAACTTTTTTGTCTGGCTATCTCCCTGAGATAGTGCAATAGGATCTACTGAAAGAGCCTCAAGTAGGTCGAGTGGAAGATGCGCGCACGCGCATCTTTTTTTACGATCAGTTATTCAGCAGTTCTTTGGCCAGGTAGGGGGCCAGATAGGTGAGTCTTGACGCGTTTTCCAATTGCCAGAAATGGATGAGACGATTCACGTTGCCGCCGAGCAGGGGGCCCATTACGTATAGGTTGGGGGCGGCTTCGAATCGTTCGTTGACCAAGAAGCCCTTTCCGGAGAGGTTCACCTGACAGATCCCTTTGCGGACCAGTCCGTGGAGGAGTCTGGAGGAGGTCCGGTCGAGGTTATCGGAGCCGGTGCAGTTGATGATCACTTTGAATTTCTGTGGAAAGGTCTGTTGTTGGCCGTTGGTATCGAGATAGGTGAATTGGGCGGTTTCGCCGGAGGCGGAGGCGTTCAGGAATCTTCCTTTCAGCATAATCACTTCTTGTTCGTCGAGCAAAAGCTGTGCGGCGCCGCGGTATTCCGGGCCTGAGCGTCTAAAACTATCGCGCAGGCGGATGGCATGGATGGCATAGAATGCTTTTATATCCTCTTCGCCGAGGCTTTCCAGAAGTTTTAGGGTGGTGCCGATAATGGTCGCTACGTAGTCCATATTGGCTCCGTCGCGCATGGCCAGGTTGATGTCGAGTGCTGCTGCGTCAGTCAATGTCCCGACGGTGTAGCCGTCTGCGGCCTTTAATGCGTCGATGTGGGGCATGGGATGTTCGGCGAGCGCTTCCGTTGAGATGGGGTAGGGCAGTAATCCGCTGGTCGAGATGATAACGGTATTGTTGACCAGGTCGCGAATTTCCGGGGCGCCTTCGACCAGGTAAAGCCATTCGATGCTGCTTGCGTTGGAGCCAATGACGAGGATATTCCGTTCAAGGTGGTTATCGGTCTTGCTTAAGATCGTTTGGATGGATTTGATATTCGCGCTGGCGGATGGGGCGTAAAGGTCATTGATATAGAGGGTGTGGTTGTCCGGGAGGTCGCAGATCCTGCCTACGGGGGCGGAGCCTGTGGAGAGGACACATTTTCTAGCGATCAGGCTGGCTGTCGTCGTGTCCGCCTGTTCATAGGTGATCTGGAACAGGCCGTTCTGAGCCGGTTGCAGGTCGATCGCTTCGGCCTGGATGAGGTGGATCGTGGCGAGTTGTTTTTCTTCAACGGCTTTCTGCAGGCGGGCCAGTTTTTGAAAAATGTAGTTGCCGAAGAGAAAGCGGGGGATATAGACGGCGTCCCAGGCTTCCTGGTCCAGGAGCGGGCCGTTGTTTTCCAGCCATCGGGTGGCTATGTCTCCTCCCTGTTCGCGGTAAAGGGCCGTCCACTCGGGCCTGGTGGTCTTTAGCCATTGGAAGAAGGCGGGTCTTTCCGTTTCGTTGACAAAGTCCAGGACGCTGGTGATGGTCAGGGCATTGACTGAGGAGCGGGAGCCGTAGGGGATGCCGCGCCAGAATTGCTGGTGGCGTTCGATGACGGCGATAGTGATGGGTGAAGCCGGCGGGTTAGGATTATTTTGTATGCCAGCCAGTACTTCGATCATGGAGAGCGAGGTGGCTATGCCGCTTCCGATGAACGCGATGTCTATGGGAGCCATGGGTTAGGGTGTGGATTGAAAATTATTTAGAGTAGCTATTACTTCCATTATTTCTTCTTCTTTATGGCAAAAGGAGCAGGGAAGGCTCAGGGTCGTCGAGTGGATCTCGTCGGCGATGGGAAAGTCTTTTCCTTTCCAGCGCCCGTTCATGGCTTTTTGGCGATGTGGGGGAACGGGATAGTGTATGACGGTGCCGATGCCCTTATCCTGGAGGTATTTTTGCAGTTGATCGCGATGTGGATGTCGGATATTGTAGATGTGGAATACATCGAAAAAGTCCTTGTCTTTTGCGGGCAGGATATAGTTCGGGTTGAGGTTATGGTGATAGAGGGAGGCCAGGTAGTTCCGATGTTTGTTCATACGGTCCAGGGCCTTTAGTTTCACGCTGAGGAAGGCGGCCTGCATCTCATCGAGGCGGTTATTGTAGCCGACAATATCGTTATAGTATTTGCGGTCGGAGCCGTAGTTGCGCAACTGCATCAGGGTGTGGCGGTGGGCGTCGCTGTTGCAGATGATGGCGCCGGCGTCGCCGAGGGCGCCGAGGTTTTTGGTAGGGTAGAAACTAAAGGCGCCGAACTCGCCGAAAGTTCCTGCGAGCTTGTTCTTGTAGGTCGCTCCGTGTGCCTGGGCGCAATCTTCGACCAGGAAGAGGTTGTGTTCCTGTTTGATGCGAAGGATGCTGTCCATCTCGCAAAGTTTGCCGTAGAGGTGGACTACGAGCAGGACTTTTGTCTTTGGGGTGATGGCTGCTTCGATCTTAGAGGGGTCGATATTGTAGGTGTGGATGTCTGGCTCTACCAGTACGGGGGTGAGGCCGCAGGCGACAACGGCCAGGATGGTTGCGATATAGGTATTAGAGGGCACGATGACCTCGCTATCCGCGGGAAGGTCGAGAGCTTTGAGTGCCAGGATGATGGCGTCGAGGCCGTTGGAGACACCGACGCAGTAGTTGATGCAGTGATAGGCGGCGAATTCGGCTTCGAATGTTTCGAGGCGTTGTCCGAGTATATAATGTCCTTTTTGAAGCACGTTGTTGAATGCGGTTCTCAGATCGTCTTCAAAGGGTTCGTTTAGTCGTTTGAGATCTTCGTAGGGGATCATTATGGGAGCTTTGGTTCTTCGAAAAGGTAATCCGAGTGGTCGTAGTGGGTGGATGATACGCCCATCAGTACGGCGCCCGGGCTGAAGTCATACATCATGTGCCAATCACCCGGTTCGACCACCAGGCAATGGGAGGGGTCATAGAGTTTGAACTCCTCTCTTGTCTTCCCGTTGTTGATTACCACGATAAAGCTGCCGGTGACGCAGAATATTGCTTCGACGGTGACAAAATGTGAGTGACCTCCACGTTCAGCCTCATCGGTTATATCTTTTATGTAATATAGGCGTTTGATGTCGAATGGTAGTACTCTGTCAATGGGGATCAATCTTCCGCGGGCGTCGCTAAAACTCTTCAAAGATATCATGTAGGCCATGAGCAAGTACTTTTTTTGATTTGGAAGGTGCGTTAGCCCTATCCAGCAAATCTAATATTTTTTCGTCTGTGTTGATGTCGAATTTCCGGCCGAAGAGGCAGTCCGATGCCATGATCCGGTCGAAGTCCTTAGTGAGGAAGGTCGTCGGGCGGGGAACGTTTTCGCCGGGCCAATTTATAAAGCGATAGTTCTTGTTTATCACATTGGCTTTAAAGGGCGAGCTCATGATGATGGACTGGAATATGAACTCATCGCTGCCCCAGGTAAAGCGCAGGAAGCGTCGGAGTTTCGGGTTGGAATCGATGGTGTCGACCACATACTTGGCGCAATCCGGGCTAAGCGTCCAAAAGGTCTCTTTGCCATAGAGCTTTATGTTCAGGGGAAACTTGCGTTTCGGCATGAAGGAGTTAAGGAAGAACTGGATGGCGTAGCGGCCGCGGAAAGACATGTCAGTGAAGTGGTATTTTTCCACTCGTTGCCTGGCTTCGGTCCAGTCGTTTTCGATGTCTTTGAAGAACATGAATTCCTTGCCTATATTCCGGCTCAGGAAGTCGGCGATATATTCCGGGGATTTGATGGGATAATCCTGGCCTGTGATCAGGTTGATGAAGCCGTATTTGATCCCAGAGGCGGTGATCTCCCTGACGCCAGAGAGTGCGGCTTCCGCGGTTGTATAGCCGGCCCATTTAATGTCGATGCGGTTCTTGACGAAATAGACGTTGGGAAGATCGAACAGATCCCGGTGCGTTTCGATGTCTATTTTTTTGTCAAGGTGGATGTAGAAATCAAACTGGCCGTTATTCATGCTTTGAATAAGGCGTTTAGTTTGTTTCGGGGAGCTGTAAGTAACGATCAGAATGGCAAATTTCACGTTTCAGGGCATTAAAAGTTAGGAGTATAAATATAGGTCTATGAAATCAAAAAATGTTGATGTTTTTTGGTTAAGTAGTCTAAAATAACCGAATCCACATGACCGTCGAATTTGCGGGCATAAAATTTGCAGGAAGCGGTCAGTTTTTCTGCGTCGGCGATCGTAAGTGTCGTGGGTCGGTATTGTTCGTTCAGCGCGATATATCTCAGGTTATCATTGACTATGTTCTTCCGCAGCGACGGGGAATTGCACAGGATAGTCTGGAAGAACACTTCATCGACCGCCCAGGTCATCCGGAAGAAGCGTTGTACGGAAGGATTTGCCTTTATAAAATAGATAATGTAGGCGGCGCAGGCGGGTGTGATCGTCAGCCATTGGGACCGTCCATAGGCCTTTAATCCTTTGGGCAGGCGGCGATTGGGAAGGACCATGTTGGCCAGTGCCTGGAGTATATAGCGGCCTTTAAAGCCATAGTCTCCAAAGCAGTAGCTGTTCATGCGTCTTTGTCCGTGCGGCCAGTCGTTAAAAATAAGGTCATACCACATATACGTTTTATCCGGGTTCGAAAAAAGGAATTGTTGGATAGTGGCGGCATCTTGCAGGGGGTAGTCGTTACCGCTGAGCAGGTTTATGTGACTGTAGGTGATCCCTGTTGCCAGTATCTCTTCCATTCCATTCAGAGTGCCCTGTATGGTGCTGTATTCGCACCAGACCATTCTAACGTTTTTCTTTATAAAATAGGTATTGGGAATGGTCTTTATTGTTGCAAATTCCTGCGGATCTGCTTTTTTGTCCAAATGTATATATACATCCGCGTTTGGACTGCTCAGGCTTCTTACCAGGCGTATCAATTGCGACGGATGATTATGCGCCAATATCAGATGGGCTAATCTCATTGGTGATGATTAAACGGTTATAACGTCGGGGATGCGAGTCAAACTTCTTTGCAGTAATTCAGATGGAGGTGGTGGGATATTTCACAAGAATGAAGAGCGTATTTCCAGGAGTTTGGAGTCTAAAATGCGACGTAGGGAGTATAAATCGAATCGCAGAGTAAAAATATTCTTTAGTCTTGGTATATCAAAATTTACAGGTGGTTTTCTTAAATCGGGTAAAAAATTACCCAGTCGCCATTATTTTACGACCTGGAAGATGCCGGAGTCGGTCACACGACCTGTCTGGTCTTTTAGCTGGAAGGTATAAAGGCCGCGGGTGAGGTCGCTTACGGTGATCTGGGCTCTGTCCTGGAGGTCGGGGACGTTTCTGACCTGTTTGCCAATGAAACTGTATATCAGGAGTGTGTAGGTAACTGAGGGCTCTTTGTCCAGTTCGAAGGTGATGAAAGAGATGGCTGGGTTGGGATAGAATTTTTTAACCACTTTATGGTCCGTTTCGGGTGAAGACACTTTTACCTGGCTTTTGGCCGGCATAGTTGTCATCAGTAGAATAGTGGATAAAATAATGTAAAAAATCCTCATGCCCGGGTAATGTTTACATGTTTTCCAAGATAATACTTTAATCTGAATATACGCATAATGCTGCTTAACAAAATGCTAAAGTTATGCCAAGTGCGTGTGTTTGAACGTCTTGCGTTCATTATCAATTAATTAAGTTCAGTCAGCGTTTTTTGGATGGCGGTGAAGTCGGGCAGGTCGGTGGCTTTTTCGAGGACTTCTGCGTAGCGCACAATCCCCCCTTTATCGATAACGAAGGCAGATCTTTTGGAGACGCCGTGCATATCGAATACGAAGTCTTCGTAGAGGGATCCGTAGGCGGCGGAGGTTGTTTTGTTGAAATCGCTGAGCAGGGGGAAGTTGAGGTGTTGCTCTTCTTTGTATTTGGCCAGGGTGAAGACGGAGTCGACGCTTATAGCGAAGACCTGGGCGTTGGCCTGGTTATAGAGGGCGATGTTGTCGCGTGTGCTGCAGAGTTCTTTTGTACAGGTGCCGGTGAAGGCCTGAGGAAAGAAAAGCAGGAGGACGTTCTTGCCTTTGTAGTCGCTGAGGGCTACTTTTTGTTTGTCGGAGTCGTAGAGGCTGAAATCGGGCGCCGGTTGGCCGGGTTGGATCGTGGGGGTGCTCATGGATAAAACTTTATGCGGCGAAGGTAGTTCAAAATTTTGGACAGAGGAGGCGGTACTTTTTATTTTCCCGGCTGAGGAAGCCGATGTAGGAGAGGGAGAGCTCGAATCCGCCCTGGGAGTCGCTGACGGTATTGAGTTGGGAAGTGTTCACGTCGTAGCTGAGGCCGAAGGAGAAGGAGTTCATCTCGACTTTTATAACAGGGATGAAGGCGTCTTTCCACCGGACGAACCCGCCCAGGGAGAAGATATAGGTATAGTCATCCGGATCGTCGCCTAACTTATAAGAATAGAGTACGCCGCCGATGGTTTCCTGGTCGGGTCCCTGCCGGGACCAGTCGGCCTGGATGGTAAAGAAGGAGTAATCGTTGATGATGGATTTTACGCCCGCGGAGATCACGACTTTTGGATCGAGCTCGACGGTGGGGTTGTCGTAGAAGGAGTTCTTTGGCCGGTTCAGGTGTTGGTAGGCGAAACCTGCGTACATGGTATTTTGATTATCGGGGCCGAATGCGGAGTTGAAGCTGATGCCGAGTGAGCCATCGAGGTAGTGGATGTTGGGGGTGAGGATGGTCTCGCCGTTTGGTAGTGCGGGATCGTAAGCGGCGCCGCTGTATTGGCTGTTGGTTGTCACCTTGCTCAGGTCGAGGGATTTATATACTATGCCGCCCATGAATCCAAGGGAGAGGTACATGGGTCGTTCGTTGCTGAGGGATTTGTGGTAATTGAGGGCGGGCATCAGTTCCGTGGTTTCGAGGGCGGCGGTCCCGGCCTTATCGTAGAGCACTTCGAGGGCGGTGGTGAGGTAGTCGTTCTGTTTGCCTATGGGCCATTTGTATTCGGCGTTGAGTGAGCCGGTGCGGTAAGCGTTGGTGAAGCTGTTCCATTGGTTGCGGAAGGACGACTGGATACGGTAGTCGCCGGTGAAGATGCCTGCCAGTGAAGGGTTTCGCAGCAGGGGTGTCTCATAGAACTGCGAGAAATGGATGTCCTGGCCTCTTGCGGTGGTTATCGCGAGGGTGAGGAGGATCAGGATATGTGGTAAGCGTTGTTTCAAGTTTTATATTTTATCTCAGTAAGGTCACGCTGCCGTGCAGGGCGACGACCTGGGAGTTGTCACAGATCACTTCGACGATGTATACATAGGCGTCTGCCGGTGCGGGGCGGCCGTTAAAAGTGCCATCCCAGCCCATGTTCTCGGCGTTGGCCGGGAAATCGCGTCGTTGGAAAACCATCTGCCCCCAGCGGTTGAAGACGGTGAGGGATTGGACGTTGTAGAGGCTGGTTCCCCTTGGATAGAAATAATCGTTTACGCCATCTCCGTTTGGCGAGAAGGTGTTTGGCAGAAAATAGTTCTGGCTGTTGCAGATCGTTTTCACGAAGATGGAGTCGGAGGCTTTGCAACTATTGTTATCTGTTACGGTGACGTAGTATTCGGTGCTGTTGATGAGAGTTGCTGCCGGATTGGGGCAGGTAGGGCAATCGAGGTTTGAAGTCGGTGTCCAGGCATAGGTGACGATGTTGGCGCTATAGGTCATAGGGAGGGTGACGGGGATGCCGAGGGGGGTGGTGATCTCAGCCGGTCCTTTGATGGTGGGGAGGCTGAATATGGTTATGTTGGTGCTGGTGTCTGCTTCGCAGCCGAAGGAGGTGCTTGTCTGTAAGGTAACGGTGTAGGTTCCCGGGCTCATATTGACGGTGGGATCCTGTAAGGCTGATTGTTGGTTGTCGCCAAAATTCCAGGCCCAGGTGATGGTGTCAACCTGTGGTGCGGTGAGGTTGCCATTGAACTGGATGAGCCCGGTACAGAGGAGGCCGGTGCTGGTAATAACCGGATGAGGTGTCTGGTAGACCTTTATGGTGTCGGTATAGACCTCGGTGCAATTGTCATTGGTGGTTACGGTGAGTTTGGGCACCCAGGTGCCGATCTGGTCATAGTTGTGGGAGGCGTTGAACATGCCGGTGCCCGGGGTGATGCCATCGGCAGGCGAGCCGTCGCCGAAATTGTAAGTCTCGCTGGCGATGCCGTCGTCGGAGATCGTATAGTCGGTGAAGTTGACAATGGAGCTGTCGCAGAAGGTGTGTTTGTCGACGCTGAAATAGGGGGTGGCGCCGAGGATGAAGATGCCCTGGTTGCCGGCGACGTCCACGATGCAGCCCGTCTGGTCGGTGAGGATGAGGCCCGGGCCATAGCTGCCGGGGTTATGGTATTCATGGGAAGGGGTAGTATTGCCGGAGGAGTCGGCGGTATTGTCGCCGAACTCGAGGACGAAATTGGTATAGGGCGGCGGGGTGATGGCGAACTGGACGTTGATCGAGTCGCAATGTTGCAGCGGGCTATAGGTGAAGTTGGAAGGTGTGGGGCTCTCGACGTAGACCTTTCTGGTGGCGGTGGCGAAGCAGCCGCCCGGCCCTTCTGCATAAAGGGTGGCGGTAAAGGTGTTCATGGTATTGTAGAAATGGGTAGTGCTGTCGAGGGTTGAGGTAGTGCCGTCGCCGAAGTCCCAATAGAGGGAGTCGGAAAATTGGTCATGTGCCGCGAAGGTTGTTTCCAGTGGCAAGCAGATGGTAGTGGTATCGTAGATGTTGAAGGCTGCGATCGGCGACTGGATGCGGACGGGTTTGGTGATTGAAGTGGTGCAGTTGAATTTGTCGGTAGCCGTGAGGGTCACGTTGTAGGTGCCGTTGGTGGCGTAGGTGGTGATGGGGCTTGTGCTGCCGGTGGTCCCGTTGCCGAAATTCCAGGTGTCGTTGAGGGGGCCGTAACCCTGTGAGGAATCGATAAAGGCGAGGGGCTCGTTGGGGCAGTAGAAGCTGTCGGGCCCGGAGAAGTTGGCTTTTGGCGAGGTGATCTGGATGGGCAGCGAGAAGGTGGACGAGCAGCCGCCGGCGCCGTTGCCGTTACCGTTGTCGATGACTTCGAGGGTGACGGTGAAGGTGCCCGTGTCGGCAAAGTCATGGGTGAAGGGAGGGGCGATTAAGGGCGACTGTGTTGTGCCGTCGCCCCAATTCCAGACCCAGGTGGTGATGGGGCTGGCCGGTGCGGGCGGTGGGACGGGAGATCCGGCATAGGCGGTGGACAAGTCGTTGAAGGAAGTCGGCTGGTTTTTGCAGCCGCCGCCGATGGTGGGGTCGGCGAATTTGGCGATAGGGCCGGTGACGGTCACTGTTTGGTTGGGGGCAGGATAGGTGCAGCCATTGATGTCCGTTACGGTGAGGCCGGCGGTATAATTGCCGGCGGTGAAGGCCGTCGCATAGCTGGCGACGCTGTCGGTGACGTTGTTGGGTCCGAAGGTCCAGGTATATAAGGGGACGTATCCCGGGGTGTTGGGTGTGGTGGTGGTAGTGGAGGTCAGGGTTATGTTAATATTCTGGCAGCTGACGGGGTAGTCGATGGTGAAGGAGGGGTTGACGGCTACGAGGACGATATTTTTTGTGATAGAGCTGGTGCAATTGGTGGTGGGGTCATATACTGTGAGTTTGATGCCGTAGGTGCCTGGTATGGTAAAGGTATGCATCGGCAGATAGGGTCCGGGTCCGGGGCTAGCTACCGGGCCGCTGCCGTAGTCCCAGGTATAGACGTCGACGCCGGCGTCGGCGCCTTTGAGGGTGGAGTCAATGAAGCTGATGGTATAGTTGCCGCCGCCGTTGCAAGTGACCTTATAGCCGAAGTTGGCGATGGGTGGATTGACCGTTATCGGCTGCGTGGATTGCGTGGGGCAGCCACTGTTGGTGAGGGTGAGGGTGACAGGGAAGGGGCCGATCTTTTGGTACTTGTGTGTGACCGCATAGGAAGGCGGGGTGCCGCCGGTGAGCGTATCGAGATCGCCGAAATTCCACAAATACGTATAGTTGGCGGACTTGTTGTTTGGGGTAAAGGTGATGGGCAGGTTATTGCCGCATACGGAGGTGGACGAGGGGGTGAAACCGGCGGCGACCGAAGTGCCGATGGTGACCGTATGGGTTGCCTGGGCTGTGCAGCCGCCGGTGGTCGTAATGGTGACGCCGATCGTGTAGGAGCCGGCGGTGTTATAGGTAAAGGCGGGGTATTGGGCGGTCGAGCTGCCCTGGTTGGATCCGGTTGCGGTCCAGGCGTAGGAGGCGATGCCGTCGACGGTATTGGCTGATGCCGTGGGACTGATGGTGTATTGCGAGCCCGTGAGATTTACGCAGCCTGCCAGGGTCCCGCTGACGGACACGGTGGGCGCCTGAATGTTGACGTATGCGTATTTGGTGGTCGATGTGGAGCAGGAACCGATGTTGGTAACAGTGAGGGTCACGTTGAATTTGCCGGCGGATGTATAAGTGTGTGTCGGATTTTGAACGTTGGAGGTCTGGCCGTCGCCGAAATTCCAGAGCCATTTGGTGGGTGCGGGCGTGGTCTGGTCGGTGAAGGTGACGGTGAGCGGGCCCTTGCAGGCGGAGGTCGGGGTGGCGGTAAAGGCCGGGGTTGTCGGACCTATCACTGCTATATTCTCGGTGACGGAGTCGGCGCAGTCGGCGTATTTGTTGACTAATTTGAGCGGATAAGTGCCGATGGCGGACCAGGTCTTGGAAGGGCTTGGGGCGTTTGAGCCGGTTCCGTCGCCAAAATTCCATTCGACGGAGGGCGGCGTTGGGGCGGATCCGTTGGAGAAGGTGGCGGGGCTGTTGGCGCAGACGGTAGTTGGACCGTTGATGATGGCGTTGCCATTGCTGAGGGCCACGGGCTGCTGGATCGACTGGCTGCAGCCCAGGGAGCTGGAGACCTGGAGGGTGATGTTGTAGGTGCCGATGGCGGGGAAGGTGACGCCGGGATTGGAGGCGGTGGAGTTGGCGGGTGTGGCGCCGTTGCCGATCGTCCAATTATAGGTAAGGGTTCCTGGTCCGGAGGTTTGGTTGAGCAGGGTACCGACGAAGGGGGCGGAACAGGAAGTGGAGGTCTGCCTGAAAACGAAATTGGGCTGGATGCCATCGATCACGCGCAGGGCGCGGGTAATGGTGATCGTATTGGAGCAGCCGCCCGAATTCTGTACGGTCAGGGATACGTTATAGTAGCCGGGTTGGGAATAGCTGTGGGAAGGGCTTTGCTGATTGGAGGTTGTTCCGTCGCCGAAATTCCAGGACCAGGAGGTTATGCTACCCTGGCCCGGGGTGGAATTGTCAGTGAACTGGACGTTGGCGGGCGCGCAGGCGACGTTAAGGTTGGAAGTGAAGTTTGCCTGGGGATAGGGGTATACGGTGATATAGCCGGTCTTACGCATGGCATTGGCGCCGCTGGGATTACGCGCGATGAGAGTAACGGTGTAGGTGCCGGCGGCGGTATAGGTAACAGAGGGGTTTTGCTGACTGGATGTTTGTCCGTTGCCGAAGTCCCAGGTCCAGAAGTTGGGGCTATTGGTCGAAAGGTCTGTGAATTGAACGCCCAGGGGCCCGCAACCGGAGGTGGGTGTTGCGGAAAAATCCGTGACAGGGGCCTGGGCGTGGGTAATGGAAAGGCCCAGTTGTAGCAAGCAGTAAAGTACGACACCAAGTTTTCGTATCAACGAATTGATCGTTTAGGTAAGATAAAGCAATGAAGCTACTGTTTTTTCAGCTGTAGGATATTGGTGGTATGGCGGATCGTATCGGTGGACGTTGCGGCGACGCTGTCCGTATAACTGTCCGTGATCTTCCAGGTTTCGTTCAGATTGACGAGAGGCGCTGATGCCCCCGGGAAATCGGTGGTAATGGTGAGGGCCGCGATATTGTCCGACCATTGGCCGGCAGCCGACAACGTACCGTTTGTGGCGGTCACGGTGTTATTCGCGTCAAATTTAAAGAGATAACCGGAGAAAGAGGCAGTTATGTCGCTATCATTTTGCTGATACCCGCTTACGTACCATTCGCCGTCGGTCAGGATGGCGAGGGCTTCTTTTTGTTCCTGTTGCTGGATGTACTTCTTACAGGAGAAGCCGATGAGGAAAAGAGGGATCAACCAAAACTGCGCCTTTTTCATAGGGTCGTCTGATATTTACATCAAAATTTATAAATATTCCTGTATTTATCAAACAAATAGCCCAGAAAATAGCTGGTATCGAGACTTTTTCCGGTGGCCCGGAAACAGAGCTCCTCGCTGGTATAGCGGCGGCCGTGGCGGTGGATGCGGTCGCGGAGCCAGGCCAGGAGGGAATTGGTGTTGCCGGACCCGATCGCCTGTGTGAGTCCAGGCTGTTGATCCTCAGCGGCTGCGAAGAATTGGGCGGCATAAAAGCTGCCCAGGCTGTAGGTGGGGAAGTAGCCGAAACTGCCGTGGCTCCAGTGGACGTCCTGCAGGCAGCCTCTTTTGTCATCGGGGACGGTCATTCCCAGCAAGGTCTTGTAGCTATTGTTCCACCAGGCGGGGATATCTGCCACGGGAAGGGAGCCCTCGATCAATTGTTTTTCGAGCTCATAGCGGATCATGACGTGAAAATGATAGGATACTTCGTCTGCTTCGGTGCGGATGAGGGAGGGCTGGACTTTGTTAATGCCCTGGTAGAATTGTGCGGCGGAGACCGTTTTCAGTCGGGTGGGAAAGGTATCCTGCAGCCGGGGATAGATCGTAGTCCACCAGTTGAGGCTTCTGCCGATATTGTTCTCCCAGAGTCTGGACTGGGATTCGTGTATACTGAGGGAGGCGTATTCTCCGAGGGGCAGGCCGTAATATTCCGGGGGGAGACCCTGTTCGTAGAGGGCGTGTCCGGCTTCGTGGATACAACTCCAGGTCATGTGGCTGAAGTCGTGCTCGTCGATACGGGTGGTGATGCGGACGTCGTCGCAGTTGAAGCTGGTGGTGAAGGGGTGTTCGGAGATATCCTGGCGCCCGGCAAGAAAATCGAAACCAATTTGACGGATGAGGCTCATCCCGAAATCCCACTGTTGCTGGCGGGGGAATTCACCGCGCAGGAAGCTGTCGTCGACCTGGGGTTGGCCGGCGATGCGGCGGAGCAGGTCGTCGAGTGGGGTACGGATGGCGGCGAAGACGCCGTCGAGCATGGTGGTGGTAGCACCCTTTTCGTATTGGTCCAGAAGAGCGTTATAGGGATGGTCCTGATAGCCGGCGAGATCCGCCTCTTCTTTTTTGAGCTGTACGAGCTGTTGCAGGTCGTCTTTGAAAAGGGCAAAGGAATTGGCGGAACGGGCTTGCAGCCAGGAATGGAAGCTGCGGGAGCTGGTTTCGCTGAGGCGGCGGACAAAAGCGGGCGTGAATTTCTTTTGTTTGTTGAAGTCTTCGAGGCTTAGTTCAACATTTCGGTGTTGGCTGGCTTCGAGGTCGCCGCGACCGTTGAGCTCTTCCAGCAATTCGCCCAGGCCCGGATCGATGGACCATTCGTGGGCGATCTCGGTGAGGGTGGCGAGTTGGCGTCCGCGGAAGGCTGCGCCTTTTTCCGGGAGATAGGTCTCCTGATCCCACTGCAATAAAGCCGCCGAATACTTTACATCCGCAATTTTTTGCATGCGATCGATATAGGCGGCATAACCGTCTTGCGATGTCTTTGTTAAAACCATTTTAACATTTTTTCTCCGGGAAAATTCCAAAACATTCCGAAATTATGCGCATTTTAAGGAGTTTTTGCTGAATGTGTTGCCATTATTGTTAGATATTTATGCCCAGTATGACAAAAATCCGCTGCTTTATTCCTGTTTTACCGGCTTTGTTGTTTTCGCTTTCGTTAAGCGCACAGAAGCTGGATTCCATGATGAACATTTATGCCAATAACTACCCCCAGGAGAAGGTTTATGTTCAGTTCGACAAGAGTTTGTACAGTCCGGGGGAGACGGTATGGTTCAAGGCCTATATTTTTACTGGGGCCGATCCTTCGATCCAGAGCCGGAATTTTTATGCCGAGCTGTCTGACGGATCGGGCAATATCGTTTCGCGGAAGGTGTATCCGGTCTCGGAATCGAGTGCGGCGGGTAATTTCGATCTGCCGGCGAAGATGATGCTCAGGCATCTTCATTTCAGGGCTTATACCACGTGGATGAGCAATTTTGATACGACCTTTTATTTTGAGAAGGACATCCGTATCTATGATAAGAAGCTGGATTCGGCGGGGACGGTGACGTTGATAGCCCGGGAGGACCGGCTGCATTTTTTTGCGGAGGGTGGGCAACTGGTGGCGGGAGTAGAGAGCGCGGTCGCTTTCAAGGCAGAGGATCAGTTTGGATTGCCGGTGGATGTCAAGGGTTCGGTGCAGGATAAAAATGGAAAGGAGGTGGTGACCTTTGCGTCAGAGCATGATGGGATGGGTAAGATAGTGTTGACGCCGGATAAGGGCGATTCGATGACGGCCGTCTGGCTGGATGGGCAGGGTATCGAGCACCGGACCGGTTTGCCTGCGGTAAAGGATATAGGAGTGGTTGTAAGGGCTGTTCCGGGCAAAGAGAAAGTATTGTTCTCGGTGGCGCGGTCTTCGGACGGTGGCCCGGAACTCAAGCATCTGACGATCATTGCGCACATGCACCAGCACATGGTGTACAAAGCCAAGATCAATCTCGAGGAAAATTTTATGAGCGGCGGGACGATCCCAACGGGGCAGCTGCCGAGCGGCGTGCTTGAGCTGACTGTCTTTACGGGGGAAATGACGCCTGTTGCCGAGAGGGTTGTCTTCGTGAACAATCATGATTATCTGTTCAAGCCGGAGATAGGGTTTGCGACGAGGAACCTGGCCAAGCGGGGTAAGAACAGTATTGTTATCGAAGCGCCTGACACGCTGCGGAGCAATATGTCGGTGGCGGTGACCGATGTCACTGCGGATGGGGAGCTGCCTGGCGAAGACAATATCGTTTCGCGGCTGTTGTTAACCGGAGAATTGCATGGGTTGGTGTATCATCCGTATTATTATTTTGCCGGCGACGGGGATAGCCTGACCAGCCAGTTGGACCTGGTGATGCTGACGCATGGCTGGCGGCGTTTCAAGTGGGAGGCGCTCGCACAGGGGAAGCTGCCGGTGGTCAAGAACGTTGATCAGAATTATCTTTCGATGCTGGTGGATGTCCTGGGGGTAGACCCATATAAGATCGCGAAAGAGGAGTCGATCAATGTCATTCTGAGAAAGCAGGACTCGAGTACGCAGATGTTGAGCATTCCGCATTTGAGCGGGACGAAATTCGGGGTGACGGGATTGCTATTTTATGATACCGCGAAGGCCTATTACCAGTTCAACGTGAATCATGCGTTGTCGAGTCAGGCGGCGGTTTCTTTTAGTACAGGGTTGTTAAAGGGATCGCGGATGGCGAAGGCAGCGAACCCGGCTTTTGAAGGCTGGACTGCGGAGGATTCGGCATATCTGCGGCGGAACCGGTATATCGCGGACGAGACGGCGAGGGTCAAGCCGATCGAGGATCAGAAGGTCAAGACGTTGACCGCTGTCACGGTCAGGGCCCACGTAAAGTCGGATAAGGATAAGCTGGATGAGCGTTATTCGAGCGGGATGTTCTCCGGTGGGGATGCCAATATTATGGACCTGGTGAATGACCCGCTGGCCAATGCCTACCCGGATATCTTTACTTATTTGCAGGGGAAGGTCGCGGGTCTTCAGATCACGCCGGGGAATGGTCCGGGCGGGACGCCTTCGCTCAGTTGGCGCGGCGGCACGCCTTCGCTTTATCTGAACGAGATGCAGACGGATGCGTCCCAGCTACAGAATACTCCGGTGTCGGATATCGCGGAGGTGAAGATCTTCCGGCCGGGATCGGGCGTGGGATTCGGGGGTGGCGCCGGGGGAACGATCGTGGTCTATACGAAGCGGGGCGGGGATGAGAAGAAAGGTGACGATCCCAACTTCAAGGGGTTGGACCGGGCAATCCTGATCGGGTATGCAGCGCCGAAAGAATTCTATAATCCCGACTATCTGCAGAATAATCCGCTGAATGAAGCCGAAGATCTGCGGACGACCCTTTACTGGAAGCCTTATGTGCTGACCGGAAAAGACCAGAAGCACATTGTTTTCGACTTCTTCAACAATGATATCACCAGGAAGTTAAGGATCGTGCTGGAGGGTTTTAATGAGGACGGGAAGTTTACGCATATCGAGCAGATCATCCAATAGGGCAGCCATGCAAATTTCCGCTATTTTGGGTTTACTTGAAGCGCTGGCCCCGCCGGCCTATCAGGAATCGTATGACAATGCGGGACTGATCACGGGGAGTGGGACATGGGAATGTACCGGCGTGCTGACGACGCTTGATGCCACTGAGGAGGTGGTGAGAGAAGCCATCCTTCGGGGATGCAATCTGATCGTGGCGCATCATCCGATCGTTTTCAGGGGATTGAAGCGGCTCAATGGCGCCAATTATATCGAGCAAACGGTGATTGCGGCCATCAAAGGGGATGTGGCAATCTATGCCATACACACGAATCTGGACAATGTCGTCTCTGGGGGTGTCAATGGGCGGATAGCGGAGCGCTTAGGGATCGTTGGAGGCCGGCCGTTGCTGTCCCGGGAAGGGGTTTTGCAAAAGTTATTTTGTTTTGTTCCGGTCGATCATCTCGAAGTGGTGCGGTCCGCGATCTTTGCTGCAGGGGCCGGGCATATCGGGCGGTATAGCGAATGTGGTTTTGCGGTAGAGGGAGCGGGGACGTTTTTGGCCGGGGAGGGTACAAAGCCTTTTGTCGGGGGGCAAGACAGCCGGCATAACGAGAAGGAAGCGAGGCTCGAAGTAGTCGTGCCGGCGCATCTGAGTGCCAGGGTGGTAAAGGCGATGATCGCTGCGCATCCTTATGAGGAAGTGGCCTATGACCTGGTTTCCCTTGCCAATACGCATCCGGATGTGGGGTCGGGGCTGATCGGGGAATTGGGGGAGGAAATATCGGAAATGGCCTTTTTGGATCGGGCAAGGGCTGTTTTTGGGGTGGCGGTCATTCGGCACACGCGGTTGACGGGTCGTGGGGTGAAGCGAGTAGCCGTTTGTGGCGGGGCTGGCAGTTTCCTGATTTCCAAGGCTTTGTCGGCGGGAGCCAACTTTTATATCACGTCGGATGTTAAATATCATGAGTTTTTTGATGCGGGTGATGGAATGGTAATCGCGGATGTGGGGCATTTTGAAAGCGAGCAATTCACTGTCGACCTGCTTTTTGAGGTTTTGCGGGAAAAATTTCGTAATTTTGCGGTCCTCAAATCGGATGTTAAAACCAACCCGGTGAATTACTATACGGGTTTTGGCGGAAGCGATCCGGTGGGGGATGTCCACTCAATAAAATAAACTATGTCAAGCGTAAAAGAATTCTCTGTAGAGGAAAAGCTCACTTCTCTGGTGACACTCCAAAAAGTCGAATCGAAGTTGGACGAGTACAAAATCCTGAAAGGCGAACTTCCGATGGAAGTAAGCGACCTGGAAGATGAGATCACCGGTCTGCATTCCCGTCAGACCCGGGTCGAAGAGGAGATCAACGGCATACAGGAATTCATCAACCAGAAGAAGGAAGCCATTAAAGAGGCTGACACGCTGATCAAGAAATACGACAAGCAGAGCCAGAACGTCAAGAACAGCCGGGAATTTGAAGCGATCAACAAGGAGATCGAGATGCAGCAGCTGGAAGTCAAACTGGCTGAAAAGCATATCAAGGATGCCAATGAGGAGATTGCCGAGAAGGTGCAGCTGTTGGAGAAGGCGAAGAAGAATATCGGTACGAAGGAAGCAGTGCTGAAGAATAAGAAGGATGAGCTGGATAAGATCATCGCTACTACTGAGAAAGAAGAAAAGCATTTCGCCAAGTTGTCGCAGGAAGCGCGTGAGAAGGTGGAGCCCAGGCTGCTTCATTCCTATGACCGGATCCGCGGCAATTATCGCAATGGTCTGGCCGTGGTGCCGGTATTGCGGGATGCCTGCGGCGGATGTTTCAATGCTATTCCGCCTCAGCGTCAGAGTGAGATCCGTCAGCGCAAGAAGATCATCGTTTGCGAGAACTGCGGACGGATATTGGTGGACAATGAATTGAACGACGCCATCGAGGTTAAATAAGACGGGGGTGTACCCCGATAATTTTTTGAGCCGCGCTGTTTACCTGATCCTTTTCTTGTTGCCGGTGGTTTGCATCGGGGAGAAGCGGTATGATTTTAACAGCAATTGCCAGCAGGCCTACAAGGCGATCGTGCAATTGCGATTGGAGGAGGGGCGCCAACTGCTGGCGGCGGAGGAAAAAAGGGATCCTGACAACCTGATCCCGTATTTTCTTGACAACTACGTCGATTTTTTCCAACTTTTTTTTAATGAGGATGCGGCGCAATATGCCGCCTGGAAGGGGCGTCTGGACCAGCGGCTGGAGCTTATGAGCGAAGGCCCGGAGGGCTCTCCTTTCAATCTTTTCACCCGATCGGTGATCCATTTCCAGTGGGCCGCGGTGCAAATCAAATTTGGGGACAACTGGGGTGCCGCCTGGGATTTCCGGCGGAGTTTTCTGCAGAGCAAGGAATGTGGTCAGCGTTTCCCTGATTTTTTGCCTGCGACGATGCTGAGCGGGGTGATGGAAGTGGTTGCGGGTACTATCCCGGATGGGTATAAGTGGCTGAGCAATCTGCTGGGCATCAAAGGGAGTGTGGTATCGGGGATGCAGAAGCTGGAACATTTTCTTTCTGTGGACGAAGTATTGGCCGCGCTTTACCGGGATGAGGCAAGTTTTTATTATCTCTATCTGCAATTCTATATCCTGAACAAGCATGAGGAAGTGTTTGGTTTTATCCGGCAACATCGGCTGGATGTCAGGAACAATCATCTTTTTACGTATCTGTATGCCAATCTTTGTCTGAATGACCAGCAATCGGCTATGGCCGGGCGGATCATCCGGGAGATGAATCCTTCGCCGGGGTATATGGATATGCCGGTTTGGGACATGGAGATGGGTTATGCGGCGCTGAACCACCTGGAGCCGGAGGCCGTATTCTATATGGAACGTTTTCTGCGGCGTTTCAAGGGTAGGTTCTACGTGAAAGATGTGTTGCAAAAACTGAGTTGGGATGCTTATCTGAAAGGCGATCAAGCCCGGGCCGACAGTTTCCGGTTGCTGGTATTGCGGCGGGGTGGGGCGGAATCGGACGCGGACAGGCAGGCGTTGAAGGAGGCGAAGAGCGGGAAGTGGCCGAACAAGGTGTTGCTGAAGGCGAGGCTGTTGAGTGATGGGGGTTATTTTGCGGAGGCCCTGCAAATGTTGGATGGGGCGGCGCCGTCTTCGGGCGCTGCGGCATTGTCGGGCGCCCCCACATTGTCGGGCGCAGCGCGATTCAAGGATCCGGCGGAGGACTGTGAATATGCATACCGGGTGGGCAGGATCTACGATGGGTTGGGCAGGGATTCGGCGGCGATCGGGGCTTATGACAAGACCATTGTGATCGGGGAGCAGCTGCAAGCTTATTATGCTGCGCGGGCGGCTTTGCAGGCGGGATATATCTATGAACGGCGTGGGGACAAGACCAGGGCTGTCGCTTATTTCGAACGGTGTTTGGGGATGAAGGACCATGACTATAAGAATTCCCTGGATCAGCGGGCGAAGGCCGGGATTGCGAGATGTAAGGGGTATTGAGGGGGTATTCGGTGGTGGCGGGGGTGTGGGAATTTTGTGCGACGATGGTTTGGGTGAAATGTTTAATTTGCCGGGCGGATGCTACAAAGGATACAAATACAGAACTATGCGATCATCGATGCCCTGAGTATCGACTTTTCGCAGCGACTGAATGTCATTACGGGTGAGACGGGCGCGGGTAAGTCCATACTGATGGGTGCGCTCTCCTTAATATTGGGAGACCGGGCCGATACGGCGGTATTGCTCCAGCGGGATAAGAAATGTGTGGTGGAAGGCGTATTCTCTTTGGAGAGAAGGAAGGGGGCGCTGGCTTTTTTCAAGTCGGCCGACTTAGATTTTCACGACGACGAGGTAGTTATACGGCGGGAGATCGCGCCTTCCGGCAAGTCGAGGGCTTTCGTGAACGATACGCCGGTGAACCTGGAGCAGCTGCGGAGGTTGAGTTCGCTGTTGGTGGACCTGCACCGGCAATTTGATACGCTGGAGTTAGGGGAATCCGATTTCCAGCGGGAGGTGCTGGATGCGCTGGCGGGGCAGGTTGATGCACTGGCTGCCTATCAGGCGGGTTACAGGGAGTGGCAGGCCGCATCGAGGGAGCTGGCCACCTTGCGGGAGCAGCAGGCACAATTTACAAAGGAGTTCGACTATCATAAATTCCTGTTCGACGAATTGCACGAGGCTGGTTTCAGGGAGAATGAGTTGGAGGAACTGGATCAGGAATTGAAGCTGCTGAACAATTCGGAAGGCATCAAGACGGCACTGTCGAAGATATCCTATGAGCTGCAGGAGGGTGAGCAGCCGTTGGTGCAGCGATTGCGATCTTTGGCGCATTTGCTTGACGGCATTTCGACCTATCATTCCGAATTGGCTGTGCTATCGGAGCGGATGGCTTCGGCGCAGATCGAATTACAGGACATTGCGGGTGAGGTGGAGCGGATCAACGAGGATGTGAACTACGATCCCCGGCGTATCGAAACGATCAATGAGCGGCTATCCATGGGCTATAAACTGATGAAGAAGCACGGGGTGCAGGCGACTGCGGGGCTGTTGGAGATCAGGGGGCAACTGGAGCACAAGCTGCAGGATTCGCTGCAGGTGGATGCGGGCATTGCGGTGGGGGAGGCGGCCGTGCAGCGGCTGTTACAGGAGGCGAAGAAGCGGGCGGCGGTTTTGAGCAAGGGGAGGCAGGCGCAGGTGGAACCGCTACAGACGCAGGTCAACAAGCTGCTGAAGCAGGTGGGCATGCCCAATGCGCGGTTAAAGGTGGAGGTGCAGGCGGTGGAATTGAATCCTTCTGGTATGGATACCATCGAGTTTCTTTTTGACGCCAATAAGAGCAGCCGGTTTGAGCCTATCCGAAAGGTTGCATCCGGGGGTGAGCTGAGCAGGCTGATGCTGTGTATAAAATCGCTGGTAGCCGAATCTGTGGATCTGGCGACGCTTATTTTCGACGAGATCGATACGGGTATTTCGGGTGAGGCGGCGAAGCAGGTGGGGATGATTCTGAAGACCCTGGCAAGGAAGCGGCAGGTCATTTGCATTACGCATCAGCCGCAGATCGCGGGTAAGGCCGATGCGCATTATTTTGTGTACAAGGCTGTAAGAGGGGAATCGCTGCAGACCAATATACGGCTGTTGAACCAGGAGGAGCGGATCACGGCCATCGCGCAGATGCTGAGCGGGGAAAAGCCGACGGCGGCGGCCTTGGAGAATGCGAGGGAGATGGTATTGTCATGAGGTTACGTTCATTGATGATATTGCTGATATTGACGGGTGCGATGGTGCCGGTGTACTATTTTAACCGGTGGTTGAAGCGGGTGATGCGGCCGCGTGAATCGGCGGGGCGATTTTTTCTTTTTCTATTTGCGAATTTTGTGTTGGTCATCGTGTACGTAGTATTTGTGGTAGGACTGATCGTGGAGATTTTTCCGGTACGGGCACATTAATCTATATTTGGCGAAAATTCAATCTATGTCATACAACCTGCTAAAAGGGAAAAAGGGAATTGTATTTGGAGCATTGGATGAGCGGTCCATTGCCTGGAGGACGGCTTTGAAGTGTCATGAGGAAGGGGCGCAGCTGGTGCTAAGCAATGCGCCGGTGGCTTTGCGGATGGGGGAGCTGAACAAGTTGGCGGAGGCGGTGAAGGCTCCGGTAATCGGTGCGGATGTGACGAATATGGACGATCTGAAGAAGCTGTTTGAGGAATCGATGAAATATTTTGGCGGTGGGATCGACTTTATATTGCATTCCATCGGTATGAGCGTGAATGTGCGGAAGGGGAAGAGCTATACGGAGATCGACTATGAGTGGAATAAGAAGACCCTGGATATATCGGCGATGTCGCTGCATCGGGTGTTGAGGACGGCCTGGGACCTGGATGCTTTGAATGAGGGTGCGAGTGTGGTAGCGTTGACCTATATTGCCGCGCAGCGCTCTTTTCCTGACTACAATGAGATGGCGGATGCGAAGGCCTTGCTGGAGAGTGTTACGCGGAGCTTTGGGTATTATTATGGGGTGAAGAAGAAGGTGAGGGTTAATACCGTTTCGCAGTCACCGACCCGGACGACGGCGGGTAGCGGAGTGAAGGGGTTTGACGGTTTTATCACCTATGCGGATAAGATGAGTCCGTTGGGGAATGCTACCGGGGATCAGTGTGCGGATTATGTAGTGACCCTGTTCAGTGATCTGACGAAGATGGTGACGATGCAGAACCTATTCCATGATGGTGGGTTCTCGTCCGTGGGGGTAACGGAAGGGGTGATCAACCAAATGGAAAAATAGTGTGACCTAACGCCGGTTAGAACGAATCGGTTCAAATAGAAAAGCGCCCTGCAGGGCGCTTTTTTTAATATTCATCCTCATTAAAAAAGAAATCTTCCTGAGAGGGATAATCCGGCCAGATGTCGTCGATGCCTTCATAGATCTCTCCTTCGTCCTCGAGTTCCTGCAAATTCTCTACTACTTCGATGGGAGCACCCGAACGAATAGCATAGTCGATCAGTTCATCTTTCGTAGCCGGCCAGGGGGCATCTTCCAGGTAGCTGGCTAATTCAAGTGTCCAAAACATCGTTCTTAATTTTCCGCAAAAGTAATTTTTAAAATGATTTTACCAAATTTCTCCTTTCCAATTCTTCAATTATGGGTCCTAACCTGTACGTTTGTACCATACGTGTGAGTCTCCTATAAGTTCACAACGATCTGATTAATTTAATAGTATGTTAACAGCCAAGGGAATAGAGAAATTTTATGGAGACCTGCGGGTTTTGAAGGGGGTGGATGTGGATATAACAAAAGGAGAGATAGTCAGTATTGTCGGGCCTTCGGGGTCGGGGAAGAGCACTTTGCTGCATATTTTGGGCACTTTGGATGAGCCTGCCAAGGGGGAGATCTTTTTGCGGGATCGGAAGATCCATTCGTTAAAGGGGCGTCCGCTGGCGGCATTTCGCAACAAGCACATTGGTTTTGTCTTTCAATTCCATCATTTGCTACCGGAATTTAGTGCACTGGAGAATGTTTGTATTCCCGGGTGGATCGCGGGCCGGCGCAAGCGGGAGGTTGAGGAGGAGGCCATTAAGCTGCTGAATGAGCTTGGGGTGGGGCACCGAACGGACAATAAACCGGGGGCCTTATCCGGGGGAGAGCAACAGCGGGTGGCGGTTGCGAGGGCCCTGATCAATAATCCTGATATCGTATTTGCGGATGAGCCTACGGGCAACCTGGATACGGCCAATGCCAAGGAGCTCCACCGGTTATTTTTTGACCTGCGGGACCGGTTCAGGCAGACCTTTCTGATCGTTACGCATAACGAGGAACTGGCACAAATGAGTGACCGGGTCTTGCATATGAAGGATGGGGAGATTATCTTAGGGAAGTGAGGATAGCGTCAATTTTCACCACAAACCTGTAACCTGCTAATAATCAATACTAAACCCCACTCCCATGCGTAAGCTTGCCTTCGTCGCCATTGCAGCGACAGTCTTTTCTTCCTGTGCAACTATTTTTGGTAATACTCAGCGTGTATTTGGCATCGATACCGAGCCAATGGGCGCCAACGTGGAAATCGTCGACCGGCATGGTAAGACTGTTTACCAGGGTCAGACGCCCGTGACCAAGACGCTTAAAAACAGCGCCGGATTCTTTAAACGGGCTACCTACACGGTTAAATTATCCATGGGCGGTTATCAGCCGAAGACGATCGTGCTGGATGCTCCCTTAATGGCTGGTATTTTGGAAACCTGTTAATTGGGGGCGTACTTGGGATGCTGATCATCGATCCGGCTACCGGGGCGATGTACACATTCAGTAAAGATGATACGCAATTGGATGAGAAACTTACTCCGCTTTCGACTTCGGATGTTCCGGTGTTGAAAGTGATCGAGTTAAAGGATGTGCCGGCGGACCGGCGGCGTGACCTGGTGAAGCTGCCCTAGAGCCTGGGCTTCCAGGGAATCTCGTCCGCCTGGAGCAAGTGGGCGAGATAGCGGCTGAGCACGAAGAAATAATCACTAAGACGGTTGAGATAGCGGATGACCAAGGGGTCGACGGCAAGTTGTTCCACCTGCATCCGGACGCAGGCTCTTTCGGCGCGGCGACAGACGCATCGGACGATATGGGCAGTGGAGACGGCAATATGGCCGCCGGGGAGGATGAATGCCTTCATCGGTGGGAGTTGGCTGTCCATGCTATCGATGTCTTTCTCGAGCGTTTCAACGTCCTGTTCCCTGAGGTCGGGTATACTGATCTTTGTTTCCTTTTCCGGGTCACAGGCCAGGGAGGAGCCTATGGTGAAGAGCCGATCCTGGATCTCACGGAGCTGGCTGTGGATGGCGGCTAACGCGGCGGTGGTTGTCGGGGGTGAGGTAGTGGCGAGGAGGTCAAGG
>Ga0302309_10000994_pt1 | contig 27967 bp, 20 predicted proteins | sample III_Palsa_N1_1_FD_200453 | JGI IMG/M metagenome (GOLD analysis project Ga0302309, IMG submission 200453) | Peat permafrost microbial communities from Stordalen Mire near Abisko, Sweden - III_Palsa_N1_1 | ecosystem: Environmental > Terrestrial > Soil > Palsa > Peat permafrost | place: Sweden... | reverse complement strand
ACGAAGGGGCCAGGTGCTGCGAACTGGCCGAAACCGCCATCGAAATTGGATACTCTTCAGCGACGATCAATCGCAGGTCCGGTGAATGCGGGCTACATGCCTGCTGAGATACGCACCCCCCATGAACGGAATTTTTAAACCAGCTAGATGGGGGCACGGTTCCCACTGCAAAGCGCCACGTTCTGAGCACCTTTATCCAGCCCACACAGCCCTCAGATGAAGAATCGGGTTGCGCAGTTCCTGCTGTTCAACGAGTGCGATGTTGTCCTTGGGAACGGCATCGCAACGAATCCCAGTCCGCAAAGTTTTGCAGATTCTGGGTCGGAAAGAGTTCCGTTTTCCTCCCGTGGAGCGTCCGTAGCGGGTTGGAACCACGCCCAGGGAAGCGGGATGGAAAAACAGTCGCTGAGCCGACAAAATACTTCTCTCATCGGCAACGAATCTTTGTGTTTTGGCACCTAATCTGTAACAAATAAAGTGCAGTCGACCGGACAACTTAGCACGCGCTCCATCAAAGGTAACCAATCAGGTGAACCGGAAGACTGAACTATTCTCGCAAGGGCGTTCCTTACTGACTACCAGCCAAGCGATTGATAGATAAGGCTTTAGTTGAATTGTTGAAAACGTACATGTACAAATTCGGCGGCATGCTCTAGACTGGGACCTCGCACAAAAATCAGAGTTAATGTCATTTGAACGACATCCAGATAGATCCTGCCAACATACAGAATCGAAGACAGAGCTGCATCTTCTGTAAGTCAAATTGGCTGTGGCGTCACTTGGCCACTTGATTGCTAACTAACCAGTGGGCCCGGACCATTTTGGGACTAAGAGGGCGAAGCCATGATTTCCTCCCGATTGACTAAGTCTCAAAGTTCTACTCCCTACCAGGGATCTGACCTTCCGTTCATGGGGCATACCAGTGGGGCTTACGATCCCGACTCGCGTTGGTTTGCGGTTTGGACACGATCGAGGCAGGAGAAGGTAGTGGCTGCGACGCTCCATAAGCTTGGCGTCCCTCACTATCTCCCCTTGAAATCGGAACTCCGCAAATGGAGTGACCGAAACCAGATGGTTGAGAGTCCGCTCTTCAGCGGGTATTTGTTCGTCAACATCAACATATTCACGCACGCTCGACTTCAAGTTCTGAAGGTTCCCGGCGTCGGTGCTTTGGTCAGCAACCAGATGGGGCCCTTGCCTATTCCCGATCGACAGATTGAAGACATCCGCAGGCTCATTACGATTGGCGTCGAGTGTTCAGCCCAACCTCTGCTCAACGTGGGAGATCGGGTTCGCGTGGTGCGCGGTCCTCTCGCTGGAATTGAGGGCACCCTGGTCCGCACTCATTCAACCTCTCGTCTGTTGGTATCGATCGAAATGATTCGGCAATCGCTCTCCGTAAGCATCCTGCGGAGCGATGTTGAATTCGTCACGACAGAGCAAATTGTTGAAATGTATCAAGCGCAAACAACGTCAAACCAACATTGAAGAAGCAAGTCGGATCGAAGAATAAGTTGCTGGAAATAGTTCAGGATTACGACCGTCACGGGCTGGAATGTCGTGGCCATTATGAAATGACTGCGGAGGATCCAACGAATGTCCAAGCCAGTAAACATTTGTGTCGTCGGATCGGGCTATGTCGGCCTGGTTGCTTCGGTGTGCTTTGCAGAGATCGGCCACAGCGTGATCTGCGTCGACAATGATCAATCGAAGGTGCAGATGCTTCAGGAGGGTGGCGTACCGATTTATGAGCACCATCTCCCGGAGCTGCTGCAGAAACACCTCAACGTGGGTGTTCACTTCACTTCCGATCTGCATGCGGCTGTGGAGCAGAGCGAAGCCATTTTCATTGCGGTGGGCACTCCCCAAGGCAACTCCGGATCTGCCGATCTCTCTTATGTGGAAGCCGTTGTGTGTGAGATCGCACAGTGCGTTGATTCCTACAAGGTTCTGGTGGAGAAGAGTACTGTACCGGTGTACACCAACGAATGGATCTCGCAATGCATGACTCGTTACGGTGTTGCGCGGCATCTTTTCGATGTAGTGTCGAACCCTGAATTTCTTCGCGAGGGAACGGCGATCATTGATTTTCTGCATCCGGACCGCATTGTGATCGGAGCGAACAATGAGCGGTCGGCAGAGTTGCTGCAAAGGATTTATGAGCCACTCACCAGTGGCCACTACTATGCCGCGGACGGTGCGTTGCCCGGCAGCCTTACGGCAGATAACCCAGCTAAGCTACTCGTAACTTCCGCTCAGAGTGCGGAGCTGATCAAGCACGCTTCGAATGCTTTCCTTGCGCTTAAGATTTCGTTTATCAATGCTGTCGCTACGTTGGCAGAATCGGTCGACGGAGATATTGAAGATATCGCGGCTGGCATGGGACTGGACTCTCGCATCGGGACGAAATTCCTGAGCGCCGGACTTGGCTATGGCGGTTCCTGTTTCCCGAAGGACGTAGCCGCCTTCAGTTGGGTTGCACAACAGCAGGGCTTGAACTTTCAGATCCTGGATGAAGTGAGAAAGATCAACGAGAATCAGCAGGAGGTCTTCTTCAACAAGGTCAAGTCTGCACTCTGGACCCTGCGCGGCAAGAAGCTTGCGGTGCTTGGCCTTGCGTTCAAAGGTGGCACGGACGACATCCGTGAATCCCCCGCGATCGTTGTTATTCGGAAGTTAATCGAAGCCGGATGTATGATTACCGCTTACGATCCCGTTGCGATGGACAAGACTATAGCCGTGCTTCCATCCTCAGCGAGCATGCAGTACGCTTCTGATCCGTATACGGCGGCTGCTGACGCGGACGCGCTTCTCATTCTTACCGACTGGGTAGATTTTAGCTGCCTCGATCTGGCTAGACTCAAGGAAACGCTGCGGTTCCCTATCGTCATTGACGGTCGCAATCTTTATAAACCGTCTAACATGGTCGACCACGGCTTTACCTACATCAGCATGGGACGGCCGGCAGCGCACAGTGGGGCGATCGCCAGAAAAGGCAAGCGGCGGCTGCCGGGATCGATCCGCATCGGGACTTTGGTTGATGGACACCAGATGGAAACCGGGACCGCTCGTCACGAAGCATGATGTAACGCGGATCACCCGTTGGAGAGGAGGATTGGATGGCCCGTATTCTTGTTACCGGCGCTGCAGGTTTTCTCGGCTCTCATCTAACTGATCGTTTGCTCGCGGAGGGCCACACCGTCCTTGGTGTGGACAATCTGTCGACGGGCAATTTTGCAAACATCGACCATCTAAAAAGTGAGCCGCGTTTTGCCTTCGAAATGCGAGACATCTGTCATCCATTCGATCCTGGACGCGTGGATTACGTATTCAACTTTGCTTCGCCCGCTAGTCCCCCAGAATATTTGCGGCTGGCCATCGAAACTCTACGTGTCGGTTCAGCCGGAACCGAAACCGCGCTGGAGATCGCGCACAAATACGGTGCTGGGTTCCTGCAGGCTTCCACATCCGAATGCTATGGGGATCCGCTCGAGCACCCTCAGACGGAGTCGTACTGGGGCAATGTTAATCCGGTCGGGCTACGCTCTGTCTATGACGAAGCCAAGCGCTTTTCAGAGGCTTTGACCATGGCGTACCACCGATACAGGGGTGTAAACACCCACTTGGTCCGCATCTTCAATACGTACGGACCCAGGCTGCATCCGAGTGATGGCCGTGTCATCTCCAACTTTGTCATGCAGGCCCTCCGAGGAGAGCCACTCACGATCTATGGCGACGGTCAGCAGACCCGCAGTTTCTGCTACGTCTCCGATCTCATTGAAGGCATTCTCCGTCTGTCGCGTTCAGACGAACATCTTCCCACCAATATTGGCAACCCGACTGAATTTACTATTCTGGAGTGCGCCCAGGTTGTCCTTGAAGTTACCGGATCGCAGAGCGAAATCTGCTTTGAGCCGCTCCCCCAAGATGATCCAACTCGCCGCAAACCCAATATCAGCAAGGCGAAACTAGTTCTAGGGTGGGAGCCGCAGATCAGTCTCCGTGAAGGGCTGAGGCTTTCGCTCAAGCACTTTCGGGCAGCGCTGGATGTCGACAGAGCAGACGCAGATCGAGTCACTCCCGAGCAACAAAATGGCAGCAATTTACCGCATAAAGACACCCCGGTTGACGTAGTCATCGAAGGCTTAGCCGCAGCAGGCATTTCCGGTGATCAATTTGGTCCTGTTGATTACTGAAGGCCTGCACTTCAACTCAGCATCACGATGAGCAAGCTTCACCCGTCAGAGACTCCTCAAAGATCCAATTGCAGTACAGCAATCGTTCGCCAGCATCAGCGTTTCAAGCCGGCCCGGAGCCGGGAGAAACTTTCAACCTGAACGCTTCCGATCTATCGAAAGCAGTGAACTCAATCAAGGGTACAGTGGAGGAAATCGTGAACGATAGACAACGTCTTCTCGTAAGACTTCTCAAACTGCACGATCTTGCTCTCGTCGTCTTGGCGTTTGGCCTGAGTATCTTTTTGGTCGTCAAAGAACAGCAACGATCTTCTTTGGAAGACTTCCTTTCCATGAGGACGAAGGTGTCCAACTTGGGAATCTTCGTGCTGGCACTTTTCATCTTCCATCTGGTTTTCAGGGTCTGTGGTCTTTATCGGTCCCGGCGACTTTCGAATCGTCGCGCCGAGTTGCTCGATATTCTCAGATCGACGTCGCTCTGCACTGCCAGTTTTGTGGTGTTGGGTTGGTTCTTTTCGATCAAGATGATGACCATCCCCTTCTTAGCGCTGTTTTGGTCGCTCAGCACATTGATTCTATGCACTGCGCGGATGACGATCCGGTCTATCGCGATACACCTTCGCCTTCATGGCAAAAATCTCCGGCACATGCTGGTTCTTGGAACGAATCCTCGTGCCGTGGAGTTTGCTCATCGCATTTCGACTCGTGTGGATCGTGGATATCGATTTCTTGGCTTTGTGGACGATCATTGGCCGGGATTCCCCAATCTTACCGGTACCGGATTTAAGGTGGTGTGCGACTACGAGGGTTTGGCGGAGTATTTACGCCGCAATGTAGTGGACGAAGTTGCAGTTTATCTTCCGTTCGGTTCGTTTTATCGGCACTCCTCGGAGGTTGCCCTTCTGTGCGAGCAGCATGGAATCACCATGCGCTTCAATTCGGACATCTTCGGATCGAAGAACACACGTTGGCGCGCAGAGGAGTTCGACGGTGATCAATATGTCGCGACGTATACCCTGCATAGCGAGCTCTGGCCTTATACCATCAAGCGGCTCCTCGACATCACTGTTGCCGCATGTGCTCTCCTGGTCTTCGCGCCAATTCTTCTCGTAGCAGCCATCGGCATCAAACTTTCGTCCCCTGGACCCGTTTTCTTTTTGCAAGAGCGACTTGGTATCAGTAAGCGGCGGTTCAAAATATACAAATTCCGAACAATGGTTCCGAACGCCGAGAAGCTTATGGCCGCCCTGGAAAAGGACAACGAAGCAACAGGGCCGGTCTTCAAAATGAAGAATGACCCACGGATTACCCGGTTCGGAAGGGCCTTGCGCAAGAGCAGCATCGATGAACTGCCACAATTATTTAATGTTCTGAAGGGCGACATGAGCCTGGTGGGTCCGAGGCCACTGCCGGTGCGAGATTACGAAGGCTTCAACGAGGATTGGCAACGCAGAAGGTTTAGTGTGAAGCCTGGCATCACCTGCCTCTGGCAAGTGAATGGACGCAGCGGAATCTCCTTCGATCAGTGGATGTTGCTGGATCTTCAATATATGGATGAGTGGTCACTCTGGCTTGACTTGAAGATTCTTGCCAAGACCGTACCAGCGGTCATCCGAGGTGAAGGCGCCGCGTGAGGTGTTCTCATCAACTGCGGTTAGCCTGAAGTTGATGAACACACGTTTCGCGGGCGCTTGGTTGGAAGGGGTGGATACGATTCGGTGTACGCGCCTGGCTTGTGGCACCTATTTCTCGAAAAGAGTCTCCCCATCAACTTTCCCAAGGACAGACAATGCGGATCCTGATCGCGCATAACCGCTACCAGCAGCACGGCGGAGAAGACAATGTAGTCGTTGCTGAATGTAAACTCCTTCTGGCTCATGGACACGAGGTTACCCGGTTTGATGTTGATAATGACCACATACAAGGCCGCGTAAGCCAGATCGCCACCGCTGCGGGCTCGGTGTACTCTCTGTCCGCAAAGCGTCGCGTGCGAGAAGCGATCGACGCGGCCAAACCGGATATCGTTCACGTACATAACTTCTTTCCGACACTCTCCCCCTCGATTTTTTATGCCTGCGCAGATGCTGGTGTTCCCGTCGTCCACACGTTGCATAACTACAGGATCGTATGCTGTGCCCCCTACCTGTTCCGAGAGGGACATCTTTGCGAGGAATGCATTGAGGAACGCTCTCCGCTTCCTGGAATTCTGCATGGATGCTATCGATCAAGCCACATTGGAAGCGCGGTTGCGGGCCTGGGTATGGCGTTTCATCACGAGATCGGGACGTGGTCTACCAAAGTCGCTGCCTTCATTGCTCTGAACGAATTCGCGGCCAGCAAGATCGGCGACTATCGGGTTCCGAGGGAGAAGATTATCGTAAAGCCTAACTTCTCTGTTGACCTTGGCCTGGGTACGGGAGATGGCGGTTATGCGCTCTTCGTAGGGCGGCTGAGCCCCGAAAAGGGTATTCAAACGATTCTCGATGCGGACGCCGCCGGTTCCTTGACGATGGATGTGGTCCTTCTAGGCGATGGACCCATGCGGGAGCAGGTCGCGCAAGCGCAAGCCAGACCTGGCAGCCGCCTGATCAGCAAGGGGTTCATCCAGCATGATCAAATCATCGAATACATGAGGCGCGCAAGCGTATTGATTATGCCATCGATCTGGTATGAAAGTGGTCCACTTGTGGTGATCGAAGCGCTTTCGTTAGGTTTGCCAGTGATCGCGGCGGCCCTTGGCAATGTGGCCCAGGTTATTTCGACGACCACCGCAGGTCTGCTCTATGAGCCGGGAAACTCCGCGGGGCTGGCTGCGGCATTGGCTCAATTCGCCTCAAATCCGGAGGAAATCATCGAAATGCGGCGACGTGCGCGTTTGGCCTACGAGTCAACGCACACTCCCCAGAAGAACTACGAGCGCCTTATTGAAATCTACGAAGGTGTACTTCGAGGCGATCTGTTTCCTAGCGCAACGGCGGCGGTGTAACGTTTGCGAGTCCGGCTCCGTTGATATGCACGCTACGTCCTTGGGGTTCTCATGTACGGTTGATTGAGATACGTGCCCTTTGGTCTTGAAAGCTTTACCAACGCACGACAGGTCGTCGGTAGCCCAACCCTCTCAGACGTTCCTGCTTCGCTTCACTATGCATGGTCTCCGGCACGCCGATCCGTAGTCTGAATGTGTTGCGAGACGCGATCGAGTGACCGTTGAGGAGGCTTTTGTTCATGTGGGACTGGAAATCTCGGAATCATACTGGCAACGGATGGACCGGTCACCGCTCTTTCGTTCGTGCGAAGCATGCAGCCATCTTGCTCACTTTTTCGCTAGGCTTTTCCGGATGTCACGCGCAGGAGCCTTCACAGATTCACCTGAGTGCCCCATCGCAACCCATCCCCGTGAGCTACTTTGGCTTGCATATTCATCGCGCTGGAGCGGAGACCTGGCCGCAGGTTTCGTTCGGTGAGTGGCGACTGTGGGACGCAGAAGGAACCGCGTGGTACAACCTCGAGCCTCAACAGGGAAAGTGGGACTGGACGCGGCTCGATCGCGACGTGGCATTGGCTGAGCAGCACCATGTTCGGGTAATCCTGACGTTGGGACAGTCCCCACCGTGGGCTTCTTCGCGGCCGAATGATCCGCCAGCGTGGAGGCCGGGGGGGCCGGCGCCGCCGAGAGATGAAGAAAACTGGAGGAACTATGTCCGTACGGTCGCGACCCGTTACAAGGGTCGAATCCACACCTACGAGGTATGGAATGAGCCGAACCTGAAGATGTTCTATTCGGGCAGCCGGGAGCAGCTGGTGCAGCTTGCCAAGGATGCCTACCAGGTGTTGTATGAGGTGGATCCCACGGTCGTGGTGGTGTCTCCTTCGGTGACTGGCGGTTACGACGTTCCGTGGTTCAGCAAGTACCTGGATATTGGCGGCGGACAGTACGCGGATGTCATTGGATACCACTTTTATTCTTCACCGAAAACTCCGGAGGCCGCGTTGGATACCATTCAGCGGGTTGAAGCCGTGATGAAAGCTCACGGGGTAAACAAGCCATTGTGGAACACGGAAGCGGGCTATCTGATCCAGAGCCAATTCGAAGCAGTGAAGACCGAGAATGGTTCGATGAGCAGGTTGCTGACCCCGGATGAGGGGGTGGCCTACGTGATGGAATCCTATGTGCTGAACTGGGCGGCGGGAGTGAGCCGGTTGTACTGGTATGACTGGGACAGCAACCGGATGGGTCTTGGAGACAACCTGGGCAAACAGGCGAAGCCGGCAGCGGCCGGGTACGAGGCGATCCGGCAATGGCTACTCGGTGGGGTGATGACTGGCTGTGACAAGGATGCGCAGGGCAACTGGAGCTGCGGTCTGACACAAGGCGTGCGGCGCGAGTGGATCGTGTGGAACGCCGACCGGTCTGGCTCGATAGCCATTCCTTCAAGTTGGAGCGTGACAATGGCAACGACGTTGTCAGGAGCGGGCGTGTCGTCTACTTCAAAGTTGAGTGGCTCTCGGACGTTGAGCGTTTCGGGTATTCCAACGTTGCTGCAGTAGATTGATTTCTTTCAACCCCGCAGAGGTTGACCGGCACCATCTTCGTTTTTCAACGTGCAATGGAGGTACCTCTGCCAGGCCCAAACACTCCCAAACGAACTATTCAGTTGGACTTCGTGCGCGGCATCGCCATCCTCGCCGTGATGGAGTACCACTTCCTCACTGTTCCTGTTTCAAATCCCGTCGCGGTTACCTTTGAAACCTTCTTCAAACGAGTCGGATTCGGCGTGGACCTGTTTTTCGTTCTGAGCGGTTTCCTCGTGGGTGGGCTGCTCGTCCAAGAACTTCTCAAAACGGGTAGTGTCCGTATCCGGCGCTTCCTCGCACGCCGAGCCTTCAAGATCTGGCCCGCATACTATGTCTATATCCTCGTACAGGTCTTTGGCCATCATCACCCGATAAAGACCTTTCTCTGGCAAAACCTGCTCAACGTTCAGAATTACGCAGGTACCAGCCTTAGCCATACCTGGTCGCTCGCGGTCGAAGAGCACTTCTACCTGTTGTTGCCGCCGCTCCTAGTTTTCCTCTACAAGCGTCAACGAGCCGGTCTCATGCAAATATTGCTTGGGATCTGCGCGCTTGTACTCATCGGGCGTACGGTCTCTGTAGTCGTCTTTCACTCAGGAGACACCCAGTGGCCTACGCACGACCGCATTGACAGCCTGCTATTCGGTGTCATTCTTAGCTTCTTGCTCTATACCCGGGAAGAGTTGTTTCATCGTGTTCTCACCTGGCGCATCCCTCTCTTGCTTGTCGCGCTCGGCGGCCTGACCTTCATATTCTTCAATGGACACCACACTCCCCGGATGTGGACGTACGGCTACACGTTGAACTATCTTGCCATGGCCTCCATCCTTCTCCTCGTATACGGATATCGAGGCAGGCTCATCAACAGCGTGCCTTATCGGGCGGTCGCGACCATCGGTGTCTACTCCTACGGAATTTACCTCTGGCACCTGTCCGTGCGCGAACCTGCGCTGAAGCTGGCCATGCATGTGCCGGTAGGTGCCAGATGGCTCACATTGCTGCTCCTTCAATTCGCCGCCGCCATCCTTGTGGGCGTCGTTATGACCAAAGTTATCGAGTTCCCCATGCTGCGGCTTCGTGATCGTCTAGTTCCAAGGGGGCCCGCCCACTTGGCCCCGCCTCCTGAGGAGAATCCTGACGCGCTGATCCACGAGGCGACCGACGACCAACTGCACCGAAGCCCGTTACCGCTGAGTTAGCGGTCAGCGGAAACACTCCCCTTAGTGCTTACTTCCCTGCTACCCACTATCCGTCTAAGCGGAGACTAGAGCTTGCTGAACCGGATCTTCCAGGGGCGTGCGCTGCGTTGCGGGAACGGTGGCGAATTGAAAGCTGAGGTTGGCAAAGAGAATCCAGAAGATGCTGTTTGGGCTCACGAGCGAGGCTTCGGTGAACTGATAGAAGATGAAGAAAGTCAGGTAGAGGACGGGCCAGTTCGCAAGGTTTGTGCGGTTTTGTATGGCGTAGAAATAAGCTTTGCGGCCAAGATGGAAGTAAAGTGCAAGGAGAGCCACGAAGCCGACAACCCCAAGACCGAGGAGTATTTCGATGTAACCGCTATGCGAGTGAGGGGCTGTAAGCCATCCTGCGGCCTCGCGGATGCGCCACGCTAACTGTTGCTGCCTGCCCCAAAATGCGCTGTATCCATAGCCGAGAATTGGTCGTTGACGAATGCTGCGGAACGCCATCCTCCAGAGGACAGTTCGCCCGGTAAGGCTTGGGTCTTTGCCCACAGAGGTAGTCACTTCAGCAAGGTGAGTGATCCCGAAGTAAGCGACCGCCGCTACCAGAATGGGCAGAATGATGAGGGTAAGGGTTCTGGCCTTGGCGGTCCAACGGAGCGGGATGCAAGCCAGCAGCGTGCCCAGGATGACGGTGCAATTTACCAGGGCACCCGTGGAGTGGACCCTGTAGAGCATTGCATAGGTAACGCAGATAAAAAAGAACTTGGAGACTTTGGACTTGATCGGCAGGCAGAAGAAGAGTGCGACGGCGAGAACGATGAGGCGGCCAAGGTCGTTTTTTGTGCCGAAAACACCATGCCACGTAGACGGGTCGAAGTCGTTATTCGGGATGATATGCAGGAATAGATCGAAGGGCAAGCCTATAACGATGAGCCCAAGGAGTGTGTAGCCGGTGAGCCTGACCATCTCCTCGAGGGAATAGCGGAGCTTAAAATCGAGACCTATCAGCGTGGTCATGGCGAGTGAAGTTGATGAGCGCAACGTTGCGCTGGCATCGACCGACCACAGGAAAGAGATGAAGCACAAGCCGAGGAGCAGGAAAAGTGTACGGCTCCCCTTGATGGCTGCAGGAATCTGCTCCTTCCGCGCCATGAGGCGGAGGACAGTGACGATGTAAATGAACAGCCAAGCGATGGTAGTGACGGGCGAGGTTAGTTTCGGGCTATCAATGTTGACGAAGATAGAGATGAACGCTGATGAAGCGAGCGACAGGACAAAGACGACGTAGATGCGGTCGAGAAATTTGAGAGGTATTGACATGGATATTGCTGGGTTGTCGTGTGCAACGGATCAGTGTGTTGAGAATAACGCGTAATCGTTCTTTGTAACACTTTTTGTGAAGGTGAATGACGGCGAAGTCAAATGCGAGAAACTACAGCCAAGATCGCTCGGGGCGACGGGAGACTCTTGCATACAGGTTTGGGAAATGGAATGATGTTGAGTATCAGAATCAACTTGAGATGAGGATCCCCTTGCTTAACCACGCGCAGAACGAAGACAGTTCGTTCTGCTCGTAGCTCGAGTTGCAAGAGCCTTAGTATGGGTGAATGCGGGATTTAGAAGGGTGGGTGGCGGGGTTGACTTCGCCGGCTACCGGGGAGCAGGTTACCGCGGTGACAGAGGGCAAAGCGGAGCAATTGAAACCATCCTCCAGTATCTGGATGGACGTTCTGCGAGTGGCGGGGGTGAGTCTTCTATTTTGTTGTGCTTTGGAGCTCGGCCTTCGGTTGGGCGGCGCAAAGTTTGAGGCGTCACTGTACGAGATCGATCCGGTGCGGCATTTCAGCTTTCGTCCAGGAGCGAAGGGCTGGCATACGACTGAGAGCGACATCTATATACGGATCAACAAGCAGGGCCGAAGGGATTTGACGCGGACGCTAGTTCCCTCCCCTGGAACGCTACGGATTGCGGTATTGGGATCATCGACGACAGCGGGGCTTGAAGTTGAACAGCCGCAAACGTATACGGCGCTTTTGGAGAAGGAACTGGGCCAGCCGGGCAGGCCGGTCGAAGTGTTGAACTTTGGCACGGAGGGATTCGGCGCCGGGCAGGACTACTACACCCTGAGAGATCAGGTGTGGAAGTATCATCCGCAGATCGTTATGGATGAGGTCTCTCTGAAGCAATACGTGCTGAACTGTACCAAGAAGTACTGCCGGACGCATGACCCTTACCCCTATTTTGTGCTGACGCCAGATGGAGGCATCGCGCCTGATCCGGAGAGTATGAGGATTCCGCGGCCCACAGAAGCACAGGTGAGACGTAGCAACCTCGAACGGAACATCGTGAACTCGCTGCAGTTGACGCTGCTGGCGACAGACGTGCAGAAGCAGGCGACAACGAAGATTAAGAGCCTCCTAAGCGGGAAGGGTTCGAAGACGGAGCTAGCGCAGGATCCGATGGACGATCCAATGCGTTGGACACTGGTGCCGCCCCCGAATCCGACGATCGAGCAGGGATGGGACGTCCTACAGGCGCTGGAACTCGCGATGAGGGATGACGCCAAGGCGCACGGGGCAGAGTATTGGGTAATCGCTTCGGACGACCAATTCCAAGTGGACCCGAAGCCTGAGGTGGCCGAGACGTTGAGGCAGGCGATGCATGCTTCGAACCTGGAATATGGAGATGAACGCTTTGACAGCTTTTTGACGGCGCATGATGTACACCACATCCACCTGGAGCCAGCCCTCAAGGAGTATGTGCGTACAACCGGGGCATACCTGCATGGAGGCGTGAAGACTCCTGCCGGGGAGGGCCACTGGAATATATTGGGGCATCGCGTGGTGGCGGGGATTATCGCGGCGCGCTTGCGGCAAAACAGTGAAGCGTTTAAACATTGGGAGGAGGCAGGTAGGACCGGAAGCCCGCAGGCTGTACGCCAACCTAGTGGAAAGACTATTTAATACTGGACGTTATGATCTCAGCGGAAACAAGTGATTTGTCCTATCGCCGCTTGTCGGGCAAGGGAAAACGACTAGCGCCGGAACCGAGTATGCCGGTGCGGCGCATCGCGCTGCTGTCGGATGCAGCGACTCAACAATTTGTGCCAGTACTGCGCGCGTTGTTTCACGAGAATGGCGTGAATGCAGAGGTATACGAGGGGCCGTTCGACGGCGTTGAGTTGGAGGCGTTGAATCCGGAGTCGGGGCTTTACCGTTTTAAGCCAGACGTGATTGTGCTGGCGCTTTCGACGCAGGCGCTGCGAAGCAGATTCTTCCATGAATCGCGAGGAGGTTTCGCAGAAGAGAGCCTGAAAAGGATTGAAGATCTCTGGAAGTCGCTACGGAGCAGGACGAGCGCGCAGATCCTTCAGTTCAATTATGTGATGCCGTATGAGCGGGTCTTCGGAAACTTCGACGTGCAGGCGCCGCAGACACTGTATGCTTCGGTGGGCCGACTTAACCTGGAGCTGGCGAAGTCTGCGGGTGGGATGAGCAGCGTGAACATCGTCGATGTGGAGATGATCTCGTCTGAAGTTGGGCGGTCCGCATGGTTCGATGACCGGCTTTGGAACATGACCAAGGCGTTCTGCCGACTGGAGCACCTGCCGTTGGTGTGCCAAGCTGTGGTCGATATCGTGCTGACGCTGATGGGACGCATCCGCAAGTGCGTTGTGTTGGACTTGGATAATACCCTGTGGGGCGGAGTGGTTGGGGATCTTGGGCATCTCGGAATTGAGATTGGTGCGCATGGAGATGGCGAGCCGTTCTTCCACTTTCAGAGCTATCTGCTGGAACTCAAGAAGCGAGGCATACTCCTGGCGGTGTGTAGTAAGAACGAACTGGAGAATGCGGTGCGACCGTTCAACGAAAACCCTGATATGGTTCTACGACGGAACGATATTGCCGTATTCGTGGCGAACTGGGACAACAAGGCTGATAACATCCGCACGATTCGCGAGCGCTTGAACATCGGGCTGGACTCGATGGTGTTTCTGGACGACAATCCGTTTGAACGGAACTTGGTTCGGGAGCTAGTGCCGGAGGTTATTGTGCCCGAATTGCCGGAGGATCCGGCCGATTATGTGCGGTATCTGTCGTCGCTTAGCCTTTTTGAGACGACAAACTTTTCCGCCGAGGATGCGCGGCGCGCAGACCAGTACAAGGAAGAAGCAGAGCGGCTGGAGTTGCGGGCGAGCGTAACGGATGTGAGCGAATATCTGCGGTCGCTCGAGATGAAGATTAAGGTAGCGCGGTTCGATTCGGAAAACCTCGTAAGGATTGCGCAACTGACGCAACGGAGTAACCAGTTCAACCTGACGACTGAGCGTTTGAATGAAGACCAGTGCCGAGCATTGATGGGCGACGTGCAGGGATGGACGCCGTTGTATGCCAGCCTTTCAGACCGCTTTGGGGATCATGGCCTGATCTCGCTGGTGACACTGCAGCATGGACAGGAGTCGCTGCGCATCTCAAATTGGCTGATGAGCTGCCGAGTGCTTTCGCGGGGAGTAGAAGATTTTGTGCTGGCGAAGATTGTGGAGGTTGCGCGGCAACTTGGGATTAAGCGGATCGACGCGGAGTATATTCCAAGTGCCAAGAACGGCATGGTGAAGGACTTCTACGCGCGCATGGGATTTGAAGAGATTGGGCATGCAAATGGCCGAACACAATGGGTTTTGGATCCGGCCAATTTTGAGGCACGAGCAACGTTTATGACGGAGTGCGGATAATGGATGTTGGAGTTGCGGAAGGCAAGTTTACAGAGATCATGCGGGAGGTGTTCAACCGCCCGGATCTGCAGTACAGTCCGGAGTTGACGGCGGCAGAAGTGGAGGAGTGGGATTCTCTCTCACACGTGGATCTGATTGTTGCCGTGGAAAGCGAGTTCAAGATCAGACTATCGACGGGCGAGGTGCGCGGCCTCAAGAATGTGGGGCAGTTTGTTGCGTTGATTGCCGCGAAAGCGAAGTGACCCGTAGATGATGGATTTCACCACACTGGGATTTCTGGCTTACCTTGCCGCTGCGGCTCTGGTGTACCGGGTGTTGCCAGAACGATTGCGGCCAGTTCTGATCCTGGTCGCGTCGTATGTGTATTACTGGTTTGCGGGTTCGTGGATGATTCTGCTGTTGGTTTGCGAAACGCTGCTCGTCTTCGGGGGTGCGCTGCTGCTGGAGAAGACGAGCGGACAACGGCGGCGGCAGACGATTATGGTCACGGTCGTAAGCCTCTTAGTAGGGGTGCTGGTGTTGTTCAAGGGCGAGTTCATGCTACCGAGCCGCTGGGCGGGTGCGCTGCTGATGCCGCTTGGAGCCTCGTATTACACGTTCAAGCTCGTGGGGTACCTGGTGGATGTGTACTGGCAGGCGAGCCCGGCGGAGACGAATTTGCTGAACTTCGCTGCGTATTCGGCGTTCTTTCCGCAGATCGTTGCTGGACCCATTCAACGAGCTGAGAGCTTTCTGCCACAGATGCGGGTCGCGCCAAATGCTACGTCGCGTGGCGTGTTGCTGGGTATCCAGCGGATTCTTCTGGGTTTCTTCAAGAAGTTCATCGTAGCGGACAATCTTGGTCTGTTCGTGAACTATGTCTATGCACATCTCCATGGCGGTGCGGAGCCGATTTTACTTGGATTTTACGGCTATCCGCTACAGATGTACGCAGACTTCTCTGCGCTGACTGACATTGCTGTCGGCTCCGCGTTGCTTTTCGGGATTGCTTCTCCCGAGAATTTTGAGGCTCCATTTGCAGCGGTGAGTCCGACCGATTACTGGAGACGCTGGCACATCACGCTGACGCTTTGGCTGACCGATTACGTGTTTACCCCACTGCGGATGTCAACGCGCACCTGGGGAAATGCGGGGCTGGTGTTCAGCCTGGTGGTTAACATGGTACTTATCGGCTTGTGGCACGGGTTTCGCTGGACGTTCGTGATCTTCGGGCTCGTACATGCGTTCTATCTAGCAGTGGATGCGCTGACCGGCAAACAGCGACGCAACTATTACAAGACTCATCCACAGACGAAGGCGTGGGCTGGGCGAATCGGGCCCATCACGACATTTCACCTGGTTGCGATCGGATTCGTATGCTTCCGAGCGTCATCGCTGAGCGACATTGTTTACGTGCTGCGACATCTGTTCGCGAACGTTACGAACTGGTCCGCGCCGTTTGCGAGCTTCTTCGCAGAGAACTCCCGCTTTCTGGCTGTGGGTGCTGGTGGTTATGCGGTTGCGGAAGTCTTTGATTATCTAAGGCGGCGGAATGCGCGGGAGCCTATCCTGGAGACATTGCCGCGGTGGGGACGTTGGTCGGCATACTCCTGCAGTGTTCTCGCTGCTTGCCTGTTAGCAATGCTTTTATTCGTGAAGGGGAACAAGCCGAGCCCTTTCCTCTATGCCATTTTCTAGGTCGAAGGTCAAACGTTAGTCACGGACGATTACTTTGGGGGCGAATGCTACATTCAGGCGAAGGTGAGGCATCGAACGCAATGAGTCCCCTCGTACGGACGATCTCATTCCCATGCAACCTTGAAGGCTATCGTTTTGAGTGAATCTTCTGCCCATCGACAATTTTCCGCGTGCCTTCGGTGGATTGAACTCTACCTCCACCGCAAGGATGTGGCTTACACCGGTTTATGGTTACGTGCCCTGAAAAGAAATAATCAGCGATCGACGTCGCCCGTGACTGCCCCGGGGGGACCAGTGGTTTCCGTGACCACGCATGGCAGACGGGTGGAGTCAGTCTACTTGGCAATCGAGTCCATTGCTGCCGGAACGGTGTTGCCGTCGCGACTGATCCTGTGGCTGGACGATGAAGAGACGCGACAAAATCTTCCCGAGACGGTTCATCGCCTGCAGATGCGTGGCCTCGAGGTAGAACTGGGGGATCCGCGCTATGGGCCGCACGAGAAATACTATCCTTACCTGGAATCTCAGTCCCACATCCAAGTCCCGCTGGTGACTGCGGATGACGATGTGGTGTACTCCAAATGGTGGCTGGAGGGTTTGGTAAAGGCCCACGAAGATGACTCATCCGTCATTAACTGTTATCGAGCGCATGTCTTTGCGTTTGTAAATGGCAAGCCTGCATCCTATCGCTCATGGAGAAGCTGCAAGACGACTGAACCGCGCTTCGAGAATTTCGGGACCGGGGTTTCAGGTTGTATCTATCCCATACCGTTTCTGCAGCACCTCAAAGCGGTAGGGTCCGCCTTCGTCGAACTGTGTCCTCGTCAGGATGATATCTGGCTGCACGTCAATGCTTTGCGTACGGGTTACAAAGTGAAGCAGATTGCGAGCGTATCTTATAATTTCCCGATTCTTCCTGATACGCAGGCAAAGAGTCTCTCCAAGATGAATGTTGGAAGTGATCGCAATGACGTCATGATTGCGCGCAACTATAGCGAAGCCGAGTTGCAGATGATCAAGAATTCATAGCAATTTTGACCGCACAGTTCCGCGACGCATGGCGATCCGTCTTCGTGAACGGAGGGCTAAAACCTTCGTATTGGGTCACTTGGAACGAGTGAGGGTGCGTGGTATTCTGGGGCTATTCCTTCGTTGGCGGTCCAATTGGCTAAGAACCTCTACACACGTCTGGTGTATGCGCGGAAGTGGCCTGTTCTGGGACGGGTGGCCTACGTTTTGTTGAAGGCGCTGGGATGCGAGATTCCAAACTCGGTCAAAATCGGAAAAAACTTTCATCTGGTACACGGCGGGATCGGCGTGGTGATTCACCCTACGTGTGTCATCGGAAACGACGTAACGATTTATCAAGGTGTCACGATCGGAAGAGGAGATACGTACCGGCCTCCTGAGAAGTCCTCGTTCACCGGCATCAACATCGGCGACCGAGCGATCATTGGTCCAGGCGCGAAGATACTCGGAAGCTCTGATGTACTGATCGTAGGTCCGGACACCATCGTGGGAGCGAATGCAGTGCTGCAGCAATCGACGGCAGAACAGGAAGTCTGGGCGGGCATACCGGCACGCTGTATTGGTACCCGCTCCGATCCGCAGTTTCAGTAAATACCGACTGTACCGTTGTGTTGATATCTACGCCCGGGCCAGACATGGCTCCCGAGCGAAACGTCCGATTCCCGGGGGCAGTTCCGATGACGACATCAAGCGCGATCGAGAAGACGGAGAAAACGGAAGTCGCGTTTGATGCGTATTCGCGTGCCTTTCTGGTGCGTGCCTTCGAGCAGCGCCTTCTTCAGTTGTTTTCTGAAGGTAAGTTGTTTGGCACGGTACACACCTGCATTGGGCAGGAATTTACCGGAGTGGCAGTTGCAAGTCATCTGCGAGACGGGGATCTCATCTTCAGTAATCACCGTTGCCATGGTCACTACCTGGCGAGAACGGGTGATGCGCGGGGCCTGATGGCGGAAGTGATGGGACGCGTCAGCGGAATTTGCAACGGACGCGGCGGCAGCCAACACATCTGCTCGGATGGGGTTTTCAGCAACGGAATCCAGGGTGGTATTGTCCCGGTCGCGGCAGGTCTCGCTCTGGCCCAGAAGCAGACCGGCACTGGGAACGTCGTCGTCGTCTTTATCGGCGATGGCACCCTGGGTGAAGGTGTGGTGTACGAGACGATGAACATCGCGTCAAAGTGGGCTCTTCCGATGTTAATCGTGCTCGAGAACAACAAGGTGTCGCAGAGTACGAAGCAGACTGAAACGCTTGCGGGAGAGATTCGCCCGCGTGCCGAGGCGTTTGGCATTCGGACGTTCAAGGGTGAGACATGGGCACCTGAGGCGTTGATTGAAGTGGTAGGCGAGGCGCTGGAGGTGGTGCGCGAGGAGAGCCGTCCGGTGTTTGTCGAGATCGACACCTACCGTTTGATGGCTCACTCGAAGGGCGATGACGACCGCCCGAAAAATGAATTGGAACGCTTCTGGGGGCTCGACCCACTGATGGTTTTTGCGGAGAGCTTCCCTGAGCGCGCATCGGCAATGCTTGCGGATGCGGAGCAGAAGGTTACGGATGCGGTGGAACGGGCAAGTGACTATCCACTGACTTCGTTTGTGACGGCTAGCGACGCCAGCCCTTCCCTAGCTCGGTGGCAGCCGACGCGGATTGAAGGACGTGAGCGTGTGGTTTCGAGAATCTACGAGGCACTCAAGCAACATTTAGAGGAAGACCAACGCAGCATCCTGATCGGCGAGGATATTGAAGGGCCCTATGGCGGAGCCTTCAAGGTGACGAAAGACCTAAGTCTCAAGTACCCGGGCCGCGTTCGGAATACACCGATCAGCGAAGCCGCAATTGTAGGAATTGGTAACGGTCTCGCGATCGCGGGAATGTTTCCGATATGCGAGATTATGTTCGGAGACTTCCTGACGCTGGCGATGGATCAGTGGGTTAACCACGCAGCGAAGTTCCGTTGGATGTATAACGACCAGGTGACTGTGCCGCTCATTATCCGCACGCCGATGGGTGGGCGGCGTGGTTACGGCGCAACGCACAGCCAGTCGCTGGAGAAACATTTTATGGGACTACCGGGGACGCAGGTGCTTGCGATTCATGCCCGCTACGATCCCTACCTCTTATATCAGCGGCTGTTCGCCGTCGTCGACCGTCCGACGTTGGTGATCGAGAACAAGGTTTTGTATGGGGAATACGTGACGCACGAGACGGTCGCGGGATTCTGGTGCGAGCATACGGAAGACGACTTTCCAACAACGCGGATTCGCTCGTCGGGTAAGGCAGATGTAACGATTATCTGCTACGGGGGGATGCTCTCCGAGGCCGAAAAGGCGCTGGACGTGCTGTTCGAGGAACACGAGATCGTCGCCGAGATTGTCTGCCCAACGCAGATTTATCCGCTGCATCTAGAACCAATTCTGGCAGCGGTGCGGGAGTCGCAGCGTGTCCTGGTGGTGGAAGAAGGTCAGATGTTTTGTGGATTTGGAGCGGAGGTGGTGGCTTCGATCTGTGAAGCATGCCCGGATATCGCCGTCCGCATTCGCCGCCTTGGGGCAGCCGCTCGCCCCTTGCCTTCGAGCAAGCCGGCAGAGTTGGACAGTCTACCTGGAGCACAGGCGATCGTGAGCAAGTGTTTGGAGCTGGTGCGACATGACTGAAGTCCCCTACCAGGTAACAATTCCGCAAGAGACGGTCAACGACGAGAGCGTTCGGATCGTCGGATGGAAGGCTGTTTCCGGCTCCGCAGTTGAGAAGGATCAACTGATCTGCGAGATCGAAACTAGCAAGGCCGTGATGGAGATGTACGCACCGGTTGCTGGGGTGCTCGAGTATCAAGCAGCGGTTGGAGACGAAGTTGCGGTGGGTACTCCACTGTGCACGATTGGCGGTAGTGCTTCGGTGCCCGACACCGTGGCGAACGGGTCGACTGCGAGTCACGTGGACATCCCCGAGGCATCGCGACAGGGAGGCGCAAACACCTCGCCGTCGTTGCATAAGCAGGAGCCGCCAGTGACTCCGCTGCCAATGTTAGCGAAGGATCTACCCCCTTCTCGAATGACTCCGCTGGCACGCAAATTCGCAGCAGAATACAAGATCGACATCAGTGCGTTTCCGCCTGGCAGCCTGGTAAGAAAGAACGACGTGCTGCGACGGGCCGGTTTGCAGGTCGAGGATGCTCTTGCGCTCGTGATGTCGCGGCAACCGATCGCGGAGAGAGCGATTCAGACTCAGGCGCCTAAGCCTACGCCCGCGGTGGGTGTGCCGGTGCAGTGGAAGAATCTGGTTCGCAAAAAAGTGATCGAGGGAAAGATTCTTGCGGCCGGGCAGTCCACTACGGTTCAAAGTTCGGTAACGCGCCGAGTCAACGCACCCCTCTTGCGGAAGCGCACTCGCGAGTTACACCAGTCGGAAGTTGCATTTGATGCGCTGATTCTGTTTGAGGCGTCGCGCGTGCTACTTCAGTTTCCACAGTTGAATTCGCTGCACGATGCGGGTCGAATTGGCCAGTACAGCCAAATTAACATCAACTGGGCGATCGACAGCGGAAGCAATCTTGCGGCGCCCGTAGTCAAGCAGTGCGATCAAAAGTCTTTCGGCGAGATTGCTGCCGTGATGGATCGTCAGTTGGAGGCGTACCTAGACAACAATCTTGGGCTCGAGGAGTTGACTGGCGGGACGTTTACCGTCTCGGACCTTTCGGCGGATGAAGTCTGTTTCTTCAATCCACTGATCTCGCAGGGACAGTCAGCCATACTTGGCGTGAGCAGCGATGTGAATGCAGCCGCTGAAGAAGAGTTGTATCTTACGCTTTCGTTCGACCACCAGTTGACCGAAGGCAGAACCGCTGCTCGCTTCTTGCAGGAACTTGCGATTCGACTTGAAGCTCATAGCACGGTGGAAGCTCTCAAGGATCCTGCAAAGGTCCCGGCGGCAAATGAAGCTACCCCGGATGCGCATTGTGAGATATGTCAGCGCAGCTACGCACAACTGCGGCGTTCAAGAGCCGTTCTGCTGCGCTCTGAAATTCCAGCCGGCCTTGTTTGCTCGCTGTGCGTGGGAGGGTTTTGATGGAAAATTCCTCTGGAGTGCGAACGCTCGTGGCAACCATGCTGCTCGTGTCACCGGAGCAAGTGGATGCCGACACCTCTTTGCGGGTGATCGATAATTCGCTGAGCGGAGCTCGCCTTCGCCTGGGATTAAAGCGGCTTGGCATTGAACTAGGATCGCCGAAGATGCCGGCGACGTTCGGAGAGCTAGAGCGGCTACTGTCGGACAGCGCGAACCCTCCGACGCCGGTCGCCGCAGAGGAAGTTGAGAGCCAGTCGCTCCCCTTCCCTGCGATTTCCGGGACGCGGATTGGCCACGATATTCAAGATACTGAGTCCATGCCGGACACGCCAGACTTCTGGAATCATGAGTTCTATCTAGGGTCGTTTAGCCGTGCAGAGTTGGCTTACGCGGTTGTTCAGAGTGACCCGAAACAGAACCTTGCTGGCTTCTGGGCTGCGAAAGAGGCGCTCAAGAAATGCGATCCAGCCTTCGTCCCGGTTGAGTTCAATCAACTCACAGTCGCACACAATTCGGATGGGAGTCCATACTTCTGCCTCAAGTCGAGGGGCGGATCGGTTTGCTTGCAGCATCCGGTGAGCATTTCTCATGCCAGGAATACAGCGTCCGCGGTGGTCCTGGCGCCAACTTCCTAAGCGAATCGACCAAGAGAGACCTGCTTGAAGAGCTCAAAGAAAAAACTATGCATCGTGATCAATTCCATAGCTCCGTACCGCATCCCCGTGTATGGAGCATTGACAGAGAGCTTCGATGTGACGATTTTGCATGGAGGTAAAGAGGCAGGGCGGACATGGTCGATTCATTTACCGGAGGCGCTCCGGGCGATCAGTGTATGGAGCCTGAAGATCCCAACAACGAAGAAGACCGGGGTTCACGGAATCCATGATCAGACCTATCTCCATCTGAATCTGGGTTTACTCTTCTGGCTGCCAAAGATTCGGCCGGATGTAATTATCTCGAACGAATTGGGCGCACGCACCGTCATGGCACTCCTATATGGTGCCTTGATGAGAGTTCCAGTGTGGGTCTGGTGGGGCGGAACGATCCACTCCGAGAAAAACTTGGGTGGCTTGAAGCAGAAGCTGAGACGTTTGCTCGCAAGGCGGGTCAACCATTGGATCAGCTATGGAACCACGTCGACGGAATACCTCGAATCTCTCGGCGCCATTCGCTCCAGTATTTTGCAGATACAAAACTGCGTTGAGCAGGAGACCTTTCTGAAGCCGCGGCTCGACTCACCCGCACATTTTAAAGATGCCGTTCGGCCGGTATTGCTGACGGTGGGGCAACTGCGGGCTCGCAAGGGTATTGACCGCCTCATTCAGGCGTGTAGCCAACTTGAAGGCAATAAGGAGTTCACGCTGGTGGTGGTTGGACAAGGGCCCGAGCGCGAGAATCTTATGGAGCTTGCACGTTCTAAGGGACTTACACATGTGATTTGGCTACAGAATCAGAGCCAGCAAGAGCTAAGTCTGATCTATCGAAGCGCGGATGCGTTTATCTTCCCGACGATGGAAGATATCTGGGGCTTGGTGGTGAATGAAGCCATCCTGAGTGGGGTTCCAGTGCTTTGCTCTCGTTATGCCGGTTGTGCTTCGGAGCTACTGGATGAGGAGAATATCTTTGATCCTCTCAGCGATGAGAGCTGGGGTGAGGGACTTACGCGGATCTTAAGTGGAACACTTACGGTGACTGACCGGACTCGATTGAAGACATGGCAAGAGGTAGGCATGATCATCCGGCTCTCGCTGTTGAAGAATCGGGTGCCGAGTGAGATGGAATGGTCGGAAATCTCAAACAGATTTGCTGCGCGAGTCTCCAGCGGCTTCGAAGAGAACTGTTAGTCTTCGGCGCTGATACTTGCTGCCTCTCGACTTGCTTTTTAACAATTTGTGTGGGCCCAACTGGTGGCTACCACATCACCGCCTCGTCGAAATCCCATGTGTATAATTCAGCTAAATTCACATGATTGGCGTACAAATTGTTCATTTCGGTTCGACCTCAGCATGATGTTCGGCTTTCAAGCCGAACCAGTAGCCCCCTTCACAACTTGCTTCTTCTGAGGACTTTGCGCTTGAATGCGTTCACTCTCTTGACTTGCAGCTTACCTGCCCTGGCTTTCGCCGCAGCCGCGACCTTGGCGTTGAGCGGGTGCGAAGCAATCCCGCCCTCGTTGATGAGCACCACAAGTCAGGTAACCAGCGGGAACGTAACGGGTGTCAACTCCCCTATCTCGGGAGCGACGATCCAGCTATATGCGATGGAGAGCGGAGGACCTTCCAAACCGCTGCTAACGAAGACTGTGAAAAGTAGCTCCAACGGAAGCTTCTCCATTAGCGGGCTCTATACGTGCCCGAGCACGACCGCGCAGACGTACCTGGTGGTGACCGACGGCACCCCGGAGATCACAGACGCCGTCACAAATAGCCGGGCTGCATTGGCAACTCTGCTTGGACCTTGCGGTTCAATCACGACCTCCGCGTTCGAGGTCAACGAGGTGACGACGATGGCGTCGCTGTCGGCCATGATGAACGACGTCACCTCAATGGAGCAGATGGGTTCGAAGTCCACGACGTCTGAACTTGCTGAGGACTACCTGGGTTTTACGGAGTTGGTAAATCCGGCGACTGGCGCGACGCCGGGCCTGACCGTGCCGGAAGGGTATTACGTTCAAACAACCAAGCTTAATGCGATGGCCGATATTCTCGCGACCTGCGTGAATTCGAAGGGAGGATCTGTCGGCGACGGAAGCGCTTGCGGCACTCTCTTTACCGCAACAACGCTTTACGATACCCCGGTGCCTACCGATACGTTCATGGCGGCTCGCGCGATGGCGATGGACTGGAATCTGAAGCTCGCACCGTCGCTTGCCCTAGCCCAAGACAATCCACCTTTTACGCCGGAGCTTACAGCGGCCCCTACGGACTGGGACTTGAAACTTCTTCCGACGACCGCGACGCCGGTCATATCACCCGCTTCCGGGACGTACGCCACTGGAACGCTGGTTACGATCACCGATGCAACCGCCGGAGCAGTAATTCACTTCACCGCCGACGGGAGCGAACCTACCTGCTCTACGCCGGTTTACACGCACCCCTTCGCGCTCGCCTCGGATGCAAAGGTAAGCGCATCGGCAATTGCGGGAAATGTGTGCAGCCTGTTCAGCCCCACGTCGACGTACACGATCAAATTGGCCGCCTCCGTAAAGGAACTAAGCCTTTCGCTTTCAGTGCCAGCCGCAAGCGTTACGATCGCTGGATCGTACCAAGGCACTGTTACCCTGAGCGAGGCCGCCAATGTAGCCACGGTTGTAAGCCTATCGAGCAGCGCAACCGGAGTGATTACGGTTTCGCCTGCCAGCTTGACGATTCCGGTTGGTAAGGCGAGCGCATCCTTCACCTACCACGCTGCTGGGCTTGGCAGCGCGACACTCAAGGCTACGGCGGGCGGGTATACTTCCTCATCGGTAAATGTCAGCTCGACAGGCCCTAGCATTCCTGCAAATTACTTCGGCCTGACGATCTTGAACGTAAATTCTCCCGCCCCAACGGTTTCTTACGGAACTACACGTTCCTGGGATGTGACCTCTCCGGGAGTTGACTGGGCAGACTCCAATCCCGCTCCGGGCGTATATAACTGGGCCGGCGTCGATGCGTGGCTGGCAGTAAACGCCGGTAGAGGCACCGACCTGATCTACACATTAGGACGGACTCCCCTGTGGGCATCTTCGAACCCCACAGCGCCGAGCACCTATGGGCCCGGACAATGTGCGCCGCCAGCGAATGTGGCGAACTGGAATACCTTTGTGACGGCGCTCGCTCAGCACGCTGCTGGTCGGATCAAGTATTGGGAAATGTGGAATGAGCCACAGGATCCGCAGTTCTATTGCGGAAACATCCCGACACTGGTGACGTTGACCGAAAATGCGAACAAGCTCATTAAGAGCGTTGACCCGTCAGCCATAATCATATCCCCAGCCCCTGTATCGGAGGCCGGCGCAACCTGGTTGAAGACATTTCTCGCCGACGGCGGTGGCGCGTATGTCGACGTGATTGGTTTCCACGGATACGGCGGTGCCACGGCGGAAAGCATCATCACTTCGTTGAAGTATTACCAGGCTGCCATGGCGGCGGAGGGCGAGTCAAAGCTGCCACTGTGGGATACGGAGGCGAGTTGGGGCCAAACCAACAATGCACCGAGCATCACGAACTCCGCCGATCAGGCTTCGTTTCTGTCGAAGTTCTACCTGCTGCAATACTCACAGGGCGTCTCCCGCTTCGTGTGGTACGGCTGGGATGCGAAAACCATGTGGGGCCAGCTTTGGAGTAGCAGCGGTGGTATCAATCCGGCGGGTGTTGCCTATCGGCAAACGTACAACTGGATGGTTGGCGCGACGCAGTTACAGCCGTGCTCAGAAGATACGTCAGGAGATTGGTCTTGCACCTTCTACCGGAGCGGCGGCAATGTTTCGATGGCGTTGTGGAATTCCACGAAGAGCATCGCGCTCAAGGTCCCAACCGAATTCATCCAGTATCGAGATCTCTTGGGAAATGTCCATCCGATCGTGAACAATTCTGTAACGGTCGGGAATTCACCTATCCTGCTCGAAAACTGACCGAGCCAATCCGGAGTCACCACTGCGGCGATCGGTCGCGTCACTGGAATTTGACGCAATCGACCGCCGCGTTGATGGGTTGGATTCGCGGCGATTGCTCTTTGTGCCACGCTCCATTTGACATGATGAAGGTCTGGGCATGAACCTCCTACCACCCACGCGGAGACGGCCTTAGACCATGAGCTCTCAAAGGTTGCATCGAGAAAATTCTTCGTGGTAGTTGGCGACAATATGCTGAGGAATTCAAGTAGCGCTTTTCCGATATACTTGCCCTAATCAACAGTATTTAAGTACGCCGCGGTTCGAAGAGACTTAGCCGCATTCCCTGCAGATCAGCCTCCCCAGGAGATCAGATGAGCGTAGCGATCGTCACAGGTTCGGCCGGTCTTATCGGGTCCGAAGCAACGAACTTTTTTGCCCAAGCCGGCTTTGACGTCGTTGGTATTGAGAACGATATGCGGCAAGAGTTTTTCGGCGCAGAGGCCTCCACACTGTGGAATCAGAAGCGTTTGCAGAACGATCTTGGAAACAAATATCGCCATGCAAACTTCGATATACGAGACCAGGTACAGGTGGAGAAGCTCTTTGCCGACCTGGGTAAGGAAATCGCGCTCGTCATCCACACGGCGGCTCAGCCTTCCCACGATTGGGCAGCACGGGACCCGCACAAGGACTTCACCGTCAATGCAAACGGGACATTGAATCTTCTGGAAGCCACTCGCAAGTCTTGCCCCGACGCCGCCTTCATCTTTACCTCGACGAATAAAGTATATGGCGATACGCCAAACCGGCTTCCTTTGATGGAACTTGAGACGCGATGGGAGATTGATCCTGCGCACAAGTACACCGTCGGAATAGACGAAGAGATGTCGATCGACCAAACCACGCATAGCCTTTTCGGTGCGTCGAAGGTTGCCGCGGACATCCTGGTGCAGGAGTATGGGCGGTATTTCGGGATGAAGACTGCTGCATTTCGCGGCGGCTGCCTGACCGGCCCAAACCATAGCGGTACCGCTTTGCACGGATTCCTCGCGTACCTGATGCGCTGCACCGCAACCGGCCGGCCGTATACGGTCTTTGGTTATAACGGCAAACAGGTTCGCGATAACATTCACAGCGCAGATCTCATCAGCTGCTTCGATCATTTCTTCAAGAATCCGCGCGTCGGAGAGGTCTACAACATTGGCGGGGGCCGCTTCAGTAATGCCTCAATGCTGGAGGCGATCGACATTTGCGAGAAGATCGCTGGCCGCGAACTAAACCAGACGTATCAGCCTGCGAATCGAATCGGCGATCATATCTGGTGGATCAGCGACACCAGCAAATTCTCCAGACACTATCCCGACTGGGAGCAGAAGCATGACGTGCCTTCGATTCTGCAACAGATCTACGACAACAACTACGACCGTTGGATGAAGGAGTCTGCATGATCGATCATGGCAAGAGGAATCTTCTGGGCGTGGGAATCAACGCTGTGGATTACGAATTTGCCGTCTCTTCGATCCTCAAACATGCGAAGTCCCACGAACGCTTTGCAACGACCGCGCTCGCGGTCCATGGAGTCATTACCGGAGCCCTCGACCGGGTTCATCGCCATCGGCTGAACCAATTCGAGATGGTGACTCCAGACGGGCAGCCGGTTCGCTGGGCACTGAATCTGATATACGGTACGGGCCTGACTGACCGGGTGTATGGACCGAACATGACCCTGATGGTCTGCCAACAGGCCGCCAAGGAAGGTATCTCGGTCTACTTTTATGGCAGCAAACCAGATGTTCTAGACCAACTGTGTACGCGGATGAAGACGCTCTGCCCCGGTCTGATCATCGCTGGCGCGCAACCATCGCGGTTCCGGAACCTGACGCCGGAAGAGCAAGCGGAGACGGTGGAACAGATC
>Ga0302309_10000990_pt1 | contig 28063 bp, 28 predicted proteins | sample III_Palsa_N1_1_FD_200453 | JGI IMG/M metagenome (GOLD analysis project Ga0302309, IMG submission 200453) | Peat permafrost microbial communities from Stordalen Mire near Abisko, Sweden - III_Palsa_N1_1 | ecosystem: Environmental > Terrestrial > Soil > Palsa > Peat permafrost | place: Sweden... | reverse complement strand
ATATTGGAGATAATTCATCCGACAGGAAATATATTACCATTTACCGTATGGAAGAAAAACCCTCATGGGCAAAGGATAGCGTAATAACTACTACGGCCGTTCCACTGCATTTAAAATACCCGGACGGCCCAAAGGATGCAGAAACCTTAATGATCGATCCGGTGGAAAAGCTGATCTATATTGTCTCTAAAAGGCGAGATACCGTACATGTTTACACTACTCCTTTAAGTTATAAGGCAAATGATACGCTGGTCTTAACTAAACGTTGTAAGTTGTTTTTTGAAGGCGTTAAACCGTTTAAGTGGATAACCGCCGGAGATATATCGAGGGATGGGCGGCAAATATTGCTTAAGAGCTATGAAAAAGTATATTACTGGCGGCGCAAGCCAAATGAGCATATCTGGCAAGTTATGCAAACCCAACCGCGCGAACTACCCTACCAGGTAGAAAAACAGGGCGAAGCAATAGGGTTTACGCCTGACGGGACCGGTTATTACACTACAAGCGAAGGTGTATTCTCGCCGATTTATTATTACAAAATCTCTGGCCAGTAGTAATTGCAGTTGAATAATTCTTAATAAATAGGTTATTTATTAAAATAAAAACTATACTTTTAAATCATAAAACTTAAACATGAAAACAAAATTTTTTTCTATTGCGATGCTGCTGATGTGCAGTGCAATCATCTGCTTAGCTGTTGTAGCCGATTTGACAGGTAAATGGACGGGTAATGTAAAAGGGCCTGATGGTAATGACTTTGCGCTAACCTATGTATTTAAGGTTGACGGCAATAATTTAACAGGTTCTTTCCAATCTCCGCAAGGCGAAATACCTATTACTGAAGGCAAGGTTGATGGTGCTAATTTTTCGTTTAAAATTGACTTCGGCGGAATGGCCATTGCAAATACCGGTAAGTATTATGGCGATTCGATAGGTGTTGATGCTGAAATAAACGGCAATAAATTTCACACCAAGCTTGTAAGGGCAGCAAACTAAAGAATCAAGAGTCAAGAACCAGGAATAATGAGTTAGGTGTCTTGAATCTTGGTTCTTAACTCTTATTAAGGCCTTTCCGTATGGAGAGGCTTTTTACTTTGTAATGATCTTACTTTTACGTTAGTAAGGTAACTTTGATGCATTAAATTTAAGATATGAAAATAGAGATATGGTCTGACGTGATGTGCCCGTTTTGCTACATTGGTAAACGCAGGTTTGAAGAAGCTTTGCAAAACTTTAAATATAAAGATGATGTAGAGGTCGAATGGAAAAGCTTTCAGCTTAATCCCGACCTGGAAACAGACCCAAACCTAAATATTACCCAGTACCTGGCCGACGTAAAAGGATGGACGCTGGACTACGCACAACAATTGAACAACCAGGTAACCGAAATGGCTGCCGGGGTTGGTTTAACCTATAATTTTGACAAAGCTGTAGTAGCCAATAGTTTTGACGCGCACCGCTTTGCCCACCTGGCAAAAAAACATGGTTTGGGCGATGATGCAGAGGAAGCCCTGTTCAGGGCTTATTTTACTGAAGGCAAAAACATAGCCGACCATGCCACTTTAACAGAATTAGGTATTGAAATGGGTTTGGACGAAACCGAGGTTAAACAAATTTTAGAAAGTGATACTTATGCAGGCGAAGTAAAACATGATATAGCCGAGGCAGGATATTTAGGTATACGCGGCGTTCCGTTTTTTGTAATGAACGGTAAATATGGCGTATCGGGCGCGCAGATGGTGCCTGTTTTTACAGAAACACTGGAAAAAGCATATGATGAATGGGAAAAGGAACAACCGCTGACGGTAATAGATGGTGATAGTTGTTCAATTGATGGGGATTGCTAAATAAATTTCGCAAATGTTATAATCCCGTTTCCGCAGGGTCTCTCGCAGAGGGCCCAGCGAGATGGGAATTGCGAGGCTGTAGACGGCACAGGTAGTGTATTGTCTGCCAGATAACATTACGGTTCGCAGGGTCCTCTATCGAGAGACCGTGCGATGACGGAAAAAAGAAAGACCGCAACTGACGATTATTGAAGGTGACAGTTGTTCGGTAGATGGAGATTGTTAATATTGAATGTTATTTAAAAGCAATATAAAACAACATTCCTAACTTTTTGTAGATATTAGTCAGTTTTATATACTATAAGTAATATCTTTGCCGCGATTAAATGGATACCGTAAACAGCACAGACCCAGTTGTACTTAAAAGAGGCGCTAAGCAAAGAAAGCGCCTTTCAGATTTTTTTATTTCGCTGTATAACATCAATAAATTTGTCTTTCGGTTTTTTAAAGAGGCGTTTCTGCCGCCCTTTGAGTTTAAAGAAATTATGCGGCAATGCTATGAGGTTGGCGTACGCTCATTTACCTTAATATCATTAACCGGGTTTATTGTGGGTGTTATTTTTACCAAGCAATCCCGTCCATCCCTGTTGCAATTTGGCGCGTCGTCCTGGCTGCCATCGTTGGTATCTATCGCTATTATGCGCGCGCTTGCTCCCCTGGTAACGGCGCTCATCGCTGCCGGCAAGGTGGGCTCAAGCATCGGTGCCGAATTGGGCTCCATGCGGGTAACAGAGCAGATTGATGCCATGGAAGTATCGGGCACCAAACCCTTTAAATTTTTGGTGTGTACCCGTGTACTGGCCACTACATTAACCATACCTATTTTAGCAACCTACACCGGCTTTATAGCCCTTTTAGGCGGCTTTTTAAATGTATATGTTAATGAAGGTACCAGCTATACCACCTTTATTGAACAGGTTTTTGACCCTTTAACTTTTGTTGATTTTATAGCCTCATTAGCTAAAGCGATTGTATTTGGTTTTACTATTGGTATTGTTGGCTGCTACCAGGGTTATAATGCCAGTCGCGGAACAGAAGGTGTTGGAAAAGCTGCTAACGGTGCCGTAGTAACGGCTATGTTTTTAATATTTGTTGAAGAAATAGTAATTGTGCAAATAGCAGGTTGGTTTAGATAATAACAAATATGGAAAAGCCGGCAGCGCAAATAGACTATAACAATAAGGTTATCAGCATAAGGGGATTAAAAAAATCTTTTGAAGATTATGCTGTGCTTCGCGGTATTGATCTTGACCTGTACCAGGGCGAAAACCTGGTGGTACTTGGGCGTTCAGGAACGGGTAAATCTGTATTGATCAAAATTATATCAGGCCTTTTAAAACCCGATGCTGGAACAGTTGAAGTGCTGGGATGTGAATTAGAAAAAGTAACTGACATTGAATTACAGGACCTGCGTGTCCGCATAGGCTTTTCGTTTCAAAATAGCGCCTTGTATGATAGTATGACCGTACGGCAAAACCTGGAATTTCCGCTGGTGCGTAACCGTAAGAATTTGACCAGAAAAGAAATAGACACCTCGGTGGAGAGCGTACTGGATGCTGTTGGCCTTTTACATACCATTAACCAGATGCCGTCCGAACTTTCGGGCGGGCAACGCAAGCGTATTGGTATAGCGCGTACTTTGATATTGAACCCTGAGGTGATGTTATATGATGAACCTACAGCAGGACTCGATCCGATTACTTGTATTGAGATCAACGAACTGATAAACAAAGTACAGCAGCAATTTAAAACATCATCCATCATCATTACGCACGATTTAACCTGCGCTAAAGAAACAGGCGATAGGATAGCCATGCTGCTTGACGGGCAGTTTCAGCGCACGGGGACATTTGAAGAAGTGTTTGATACAAATGATAAGCGTGTAAAACCTTTTTTTGATTACAATTTTATACAGTAGCTTTATACCCAATATACAATGGATACAAAAGATAATAAACGGGCGATAATAGTCGGGCTTTTTTTAGCCCTTGGCCTTGTCGTATTTTTAGTTGGTATATTTTTCCTGGGCGGCCAGCAAAAAACCTTTTCAAAAAGCATTCATATCAGTTCTGTATTTGATGACGTACAGGGTTTAAAGCAAGGTAATAATGTGTGGTTTTCGGGAGTGAAAATTGGAACTATCAGTAGTATGGCCTTTGTGGGTGCCGCACAGGTTAACGTAGTAATGAGAATTGATGCCGATAAGCAGCAATTTATACACCGTAACGCTACTGCAAGGATCAGTTCTGATGGGTTGATAGGTAACAAGATAATTGTGCTTGATAGTGGCAGTCCGCAAGCCCCTGCTGTTCAAAACGGAGATGAGTTACAGGCTGCTAAACTCGTATCTACCGATGATATCATAAAAACTTTGCAGCAAAGTAACCAGAATATATTATCTGTAACCGGCGATTTTAAGTTATTAAGCCGTAAAATATTACAAGGCAAAGGTACCGTTGGAACATTATTAGCTGATAGCTTAATGGGCGTGCAATTGCGTGCATCCATGAGCAATTTAGCAGCTACTACGGCTGCTGCTGCCCGCATGTCGGCCCAATTGGAAAGTTTTACCAAAAAGGTAAATACAAAAGGCGGCCTGGCCGATAATTTATTTACCGATACGGTGACCTTTAACAAAGCAAAAGCAGCGGTTGCTCAACTGCAACAGGCTGCAACCAGTGCAAAAGAATTTGCCGATAACCTTAACCAGGCCAGCAATAAATTAAAGAGCAGCGATAACGTGATAGGAGTTATGCTGAACGACCCGAAATCAGCCGCTCAGTTAAAAAGCACAATGGATAACCTGCAAAAAGGATCTGTCCTATTAAATGAGGACCTGAAAGCAGCACAAAGCAACTTCTTGTTAAAGGGTTTTTTCAAAGACCAGGCAAAGGCAAAAGCAGATAGCATAAAAAAGGCTAATAAAAAGTAGTTGATTAGGTTGATTAAGTGAGTAGTTGATCAGTTGCCAAAAACATCTGTTAATTTCTGCAACTAACCACATCAAACATTTTGTTACGTAGCAGGTTTTAAATAAAGCAACTTGCTTTTAATTTAACCGTCATGAAAGAACCACCAGTAAAAACCGGGAGTACAATTAAACATCCCGGTCGCCAGCAAACCCCTGAAATAAAAACTGACGGCCCTTTAAGCGAAAAGGACGAAGTAAAAAAAGCCGAAGAACGTACCCGGAGATCTGTTAAAGAACACAGGTAAAAAAACATCGTCATAATTTGAATATGCCCGTAATTTTATAATTTTAGCATATTCAAATACTCATCCATGACAAAATCTATACTATACTTATCGGCTTTATTACTTTTTTCTGCCTGCAAGCCGTCCGTTAAACCTGAAGACCTGTATGGCAAATGGAAATATATTAAGTTAGAAAATCCAAACGCCAACCCGCCTTCAACCACGCCCGACTGGAAGCTGAAAATTGAACACCCTTATATTGAATTTTCAAAAAACAACGACCTTGTACTTTGGTGGGCCGACACGGTTTTATCGCACGGTAAGTTCACTGCCGATGGCGACAAAATTCAATTTAAAGAAACTTTGCCTGGCGGCCAAACAAGAGAGTTTCCTTTTTATGTTACCGAAATAACCGATAAACAAATTGTATTTGAAACTCGGGACGAAAGTGTTTCAAGGGTTACAGCGGTGAAGCAGTGAGACAGTTTGCAATTTTAAGTTTGCAGTGGGCAGTTTTATTTTTACAGATAGGGTGATAGTTGCGTTATATTTTGCACATAGTAATAAAAAGACAGTTTATGCCCGGTATCAACAATCCAAACAACTTGATAGCAAACCGCGAGGCGTTTTTTATTGACCTGTATAAAAACGCGTTCCCCGCAGTGGCAAAATATATCAGCCGCATGGGCGGTTCGTTTGACGAAGCGAGGGATGTTTTTCATGATGCGCTTGTTATTTATTATGAAAAAACAGTAAGCGCTTTACCGATGCCGGATAATAGCATCGCTTACCTTGTGGGGACCGCCAAAAACTTATGGATAAAAAGATACCGCAAAACCGAAAAGAATATCCCGCTGGATAATATTGATTTTACTTTAGGTGAAGATGAAAACATGCCATCATCCAGCCGGATAATGCGCTTTTTAGAAACAGCCGGTAAAAAATGTATGGAACTGTTGGCGGGCTTTTATTATGAACAGTTACCATTAACGGAAATAGCCGACAGGTTTGGGTATTCGGGGGTGCGGTCGGCAACGGTACAGAAATATAAGTGCCTGGAAAAAGTAAGGGAAACCATTAAAGAAAAAGCACTGACCTATGATGACTTCATGGAATGAAACCGAACAGATAGAAGCGCATATTTTCGGCTCCGCTGATACAGGCAACGCCCTGGTGTTTGAAGCGCGGATGTTGCTCGACCCTGCACTGCATGATAAAGTATTATGGCAGCGCAAAGCTTATGAAATGATAGGACATTACGGACGTAAACAATTAAAGCTGGAAATTGACGCTGTTCATCAACAGCTATTTACCCAGCCCGAACATATAAGCTTCGCTCAAAAAATACGACTCCTTTTTATAAACCGATAAAATAAATTAGTAATGAATATTGATAAACAAGAGTTCCGCAAATTTGCGGCAGGGCATTGTCATGTCCAAACCGGGCAGGTAGATAAATACATTTCTGCAATTGAAAGCAATACATTACCCATTGCTATGACACCGTATATAACTGAGGAACGCGAAATGCGCGTAGCGCAAATGGATGTTTTTTCGAGGTTAATGATGGACAGGATCATCTTCCTGGGTTCAGAAGTAAATGATAATATCGCCAATATCATTCAGGCCCAACTATTGTTCCTGCAATCAACCGACCCGAAGAAAGATATACAATTATATATCAACTCACCGGGCGGATCAGTATACGCAGGCTTTGGTATTTATGACACCATGCACTTTATAAGCCCCGATGTTGCCACTATTTGCACAGGCATGGCGCTATCAATGGGTGCTGTATTGCTATGCGGCGGCGCCACAGGCAAACGCGCGGCCTTAAGCCACTCGCGGGTAATGCTGCACCAGCCGCTGGGCGGTGTGCAAGGCCCGGCATCCGATATAGAAATTTCGGCCCGGCAGGTATTAAAGGTGAAAAAAGAACTGTATGATATAATTTCAAAACACAGCGGCCAGGAATACCAAAAAGTACATGATGTATCCGACCGTGATTACTGGATGACCGCAGATGAGGCAAAAGAATTTGGGATTATTGATGAGGTGCTGGTGAGGGGTTAGGTGTTGTCCCGAAGCTTTTTTATCTTCTCCAACTCAATAACATCAATTTGATCTTTAGGGCGGTTTACTTCTTGTTTGTTTTTGATGAGTTGGTTAATATGTAAGAAAGGTATTTTAATGCCGTCAATATCAGCTATGGAAGCCTGTTCGAAGCATTGGCTAAATGTCATATCTTCCAACCCTTTCATTGCGGTCATAATATCGAGTTCTACTATGTTTTCAACATAAAACCTTGTTCGTCCTGGAATAAACGTCATGGTTTCTATAGACGGAAAATCACCATATCCCAATGCATCGAAAGCTGTCCTAAGATTTCTTCGATTTATTAAAGTATTCTCAAGCCACAACTCCAAATCGGTTTTAGCATAGTCTATTCCATGAAGACGTTTAGCAAATTCGCCTACCATAATATAGCGAACATTATTTTGACCTAAGTGTTTCCAAAAACCAAGCAGGTCTTCATCAGGCATATCCATAACTGCTTCTATTTATGGGTATTTTGGCTCTTTTATACATCATGTTAGTGCGAAGCATTTTGGTGAATAACAAAAACTTCTCCTTGTCAGGTCGAAAAACGTCTCTACGCAAACGTTCCGTTTCAGATTCTTCAATAAAACCAGATTGCTTATCCGGATTAGCGGGGTGGTTTAGATAACGACATAGCATTTAATAATTAATGCAAGTTAAGAAAAATACATTAACAATAATTCAACCATTATTCCAAATCAATGCCCCACAACCACCCCGCCGCTTGCCTCAATCGTTTTCCCAATCATCTTTCTCCCCACAACTAATATAAAAAACGCTACTAAAGTCGACCCCGCCATAATACCCGCCATTGGCGTGGCGCTCTTGCTGTCAAAAAAGCTTACGCTGAATGAGGCCAGCGCACCAAGCCCCAATTGTAGCGCGCCCATTAAGGCTGATGCCGTGCCGGCGTTTTTTGTAAATGGTGCCAATGAAAGCGCCGAAGCATTGGGGCTTATAGTGCCCACGCAGCATAATAAAATGAAGATCATACCAATGGTACTTTCAAGTCCGAACCAGCCATTTATAGCGCCAATTACAAAAACGATTGTTGTTGCTAATTGTACAGATAGGGCGGTGAATATAATTTGCTCGCTCCTGAATTTTTTCATCAGCAGGTTATTTACCTGGCTCGACCCGATAAAGCCTACGGATAGGCCGGCAAATATCCACCCAAAAGTTTTAGAGCTTACCTTAAACACCTCCATAAAAACCAATGGCGAACCAGAAACATATACAAACAACCCTGCAAAGGCAAACGAGCCTGTAAGGGCGTAGGTGTAAAATTGCGGCTCTTTAAACACAGCCCAAAAGTTGTTGATTATTGGTTTGGGCTTTAATGAATATGCCGGGTCGGGCTTATAGCTTTCAGGCAGCGCAAAAATAACAGCCAATAATATTAATACGGCTAATACCGCCAGTATAACAAAAATAATGTGCCAGTTCCAAACGGCGGTAACATACCCGCCAACTGTTGGTGCGATCATAGGCGATGCACCCAATATCAATATCAGGAACGCGAATATTTTTGCATTGTCTTTTACCGGGAAAATATCTCGTACCATAGCCATTGATGCTACACCCGCCGCGCAGCTGCCTATGGCCTGTATAAAACGAAGCAATATCAGGGTCTCGATGCCGGTAGAAAAAAAACAGCCTATTGATGTAACGATATAAAGCGCCAACCCAACATATAAAGGTTTTTTACGTCCAAATCTGTCCAGCAACGGGCCGTATAAAAGTTGCCCTAAGGCAATCCCTACAAAAAAACTGGATAATGAGAGGGAAACCTGGGCTGTGGTAGTATGGAACGACCTGGCAATTGCCGGGAAACCAGGCAGGTACATGTCAATTGAAAACGGCCCCAGCGCCGTTAGCGAACCTAATATCAGTATGGTAAAAAAATAGCGTTGTTTGGTCATGGCAAAATGTATCCCGGGAAAAAGTTTTCAAATATCGCTTTTTGACTTAAAGGCCTTCCATAATAAAAGTAATATTATTCGCACGCCAAAGAGGAATAAGCATATTTAAATTCAAAGTATACTAAAGATCATTTTTTTTAATGATTACATAGGAATTATATAATTAACACGCTATTACACTTTAAATAATATATATTTGTTTACGAAAAAGACCCAGCCCATCCAATTTCAATTAGCCAATCCGTTGTGATATACTTTAACCGCTTTTTCGACGTTTTTAAAACCGAATTATGTCAAAGCGTATTTTAATTTTAGACGATAACCAGGACATACTGGATATCGTACACGAAACTCTTACCTACGAACAGTTTGATGTAAAAAGCACTGGCGAAAGCGCTGATGTTATACCATTGGTTGAAGATTTTAACCCCGACCTGGTGATATTAGATTACCGTGTGGCCGGTACCAATGGCGGCGAGCTTTGTCGTCAAATTAAAGCGCACCCAAAATTCAGTGGTACGCCCGTAATTATTTTTTCGGCTTATATTAATCACCAGGATGAGCTTTTTGCATACGGATGTGATGCCATAATTAATAAACCGTTTGACCTAAATGAACTTGTTGAAAAGGTGAACAGCCTGCTTTAAACTTCTCCCTGTATTATCCTTATCATTTATGAATTATATTTATTTATAATATAATATATCTTATTTCTTGTTTTACAGTAAATTATCGTATAATTAAAAAGTTTTTAAATATTTAAAAACGTAAAACATTTTATAGTTATTAATGCTTATTATTGTTTGAATTTAACAACATTTACCAAATGAAAATTTTTATAGCCAAGCTTCCGTACCAATTCCAAGAAGCTGAAATCGCAGAATTATTTGCCGCTTACGGCGAAGTCGCCTCTGTTAATTTAATTATGGACCGCGAAACAGGCAGAAGCAAATGTTATGCTTTTGTTGAAATGCCAAATGATGAAGAAGCATCAAACGCGATCACTAACCTTGATGAAAAGCAAATTCTTGACAAACCAATTGCTGTAAGCCAAGCCAAAGAAAGGCCTGAAAGAACCGGCGGCGGTGGTGGTGGCGGCTTCCGCAGTGGCGGCGGCGGCGGTGGTTATCGTGGCGGCAGCAGCGGCGGTGGTGGTGGTTATCGTGGAGGTAACAGCGGCGGTGGCGGCGGCAACTACAGAGATAAAGGAAATGGCGGCGGCGGTGGCGGCAGCTACAGGGATAAAGGAAATGGTGGCGGCGGCGGCGGTAGCTATCGTGATAGGGGCAACAGCAAAGGAAATTCAGAATATTAACTGACTGAGCAAATTAAATATAAAAAGCCGGTATGTGTAAAATCATACCGGCTTTTCTGTGTGCGCGCCCGGCACGGGCGCGCACACAGAAAAGGGCCTCTTTCGAAGCCCTTTAATTTTTATCAAATTCAGTTTAATTGCATTTCCATATCCGGTTTGGATACATCGGTGAGGGCAACCTTGCCCCGTTCTTTTCTTAGTATCCTGTTAAAGAGCGATATCTCTCTGTCAAACAAAAAGCGGAAGAATAGTTTGGTCCACGACTTATGATAATAAAGCGTGTCGTAATATTCAGGTGCTGTTTTCTTTATTTCAGGTAGCTTGTTCCAGGGGATAGACGGGAAATCATGGTGTTCGTTATGGAAGCCTACATTAAAAGCAACTTTGTTCAAACCGCCATAGTAGCTGTAAGTTTCCTGCTCAACACTGTGGGTAAGATAATGCTCCTGTATCCAGCGTGCGCCAAGCGGGTGCAGACCGACAGAGAAGGAGAAGCTTAACAATAAGTAAGCAACTGCATGCCATCCCATAAAGTACGCAATAGCAGTTGTGAAAATAATCTGTGCCAATACATTAAATAAAATCCATATATCAAATGTCTGTATCTCTCTCAAACGCGATAAACGAAATACCTGGAAAACCGGGTAAAATAACAACCACATGGCTTTACCTAAAAACGAATTGTTGATCAGCTTTGCTTCCCACTTGTTGGGCAGGTCAGCATCCAACTCATGCACACCCTGGAAAGAGTGGTGCTTAATATGATAACGTTCAAAAGAAATAGAGCTTGGGAAAATTTGCGGCAGATTGGCAAAAATGCCTGCCCAGCGGTTAGCCGCCCGACTTTTAAACAGCAACTGGTGCGCACATTCATGTATCATTACAAACAGGGCATGATCTGCAAAGGCACCCAATAAATAGGCTGCGCCAAATATCCACCACCAATTTTGGTCGCGCAAAAACCAGGCACCTGCAACCTGGAATGCTACAATGCCAATGATGGCAAAAATAGTGTTAGGATTTTTACCTATCAGCTTCCTCAAATTAGGAAACTGTTTCAGGATCTGCTTGGTACGTGTACGGTGCGGCTCGGCAATCTCAGAATAAACAAAATCAGTCTTTTTCATAAATTTTATGAAGATCAATAGTACAAATCATTTAGGGGAAACAATTTGTAATTTAACTTAAATTTAAATAACTTAATCTTCAATAATAAATATAATTTTTTGAAATTCAAGCCACTATTTTATTGTAGCTTGTAAACCAATACTTTAAAAGAATTTGGCACAGGTGTGCGTGAGCCTGCTACGGTTGAAGCAACACTCAGATATATTTTATGTGTTTTGGTATCCAAAGCCATTGTTTTAGCGCGTGTTTGTGTTGCCAGGGTCTGAATTACAGTGTATTTATCTGCCGATTCCTGTTTGATGATGGTGGTTGTTGCATCGCCATTTGAGCAAAATACCAGCTTGGTTTCAGCATCGTATGCTACTGCGTCAACGCCCGCGCCGATAGGAACTGTTGCTACTACCTTACCGTTTAGAACATCCATAACCTCTAACGCTTTATTTTCACGGCATACTGAAAATGTGCGGTGATTCTTTTCATCCAAAGTTATACCTGTAGGGCCGCCACCTGGCGCTAACGGGTAGTTTTTAATCACCTTTAAAGTTTTTACATCAATTACGTTCAGGCTGTTTTTATCTTCCAGGTTATTATAAATCAGCCCCTTACCGTCAGATACTGCAAATTCAGGGCCGCCGCCCAAATCAATCGTTCCAACTTGTTTAAGCGTATTGGGGTCAACAACAGATGAGTTTTTGCTTTCGCCGTTAAAGCTGAAAACACGGTCAGAAAAAGGATCGTAAATAATCGCATCAGGGCCATTGGCACCTTCCAGCGGAATAGTAGCAACGGTCTTTAATGTTTTCAGGTCAAAAGCCACTACTGCGTTTGCCTTGCCATCGCTGATAAACCCGCGGTTGGCTTTATTATCAATGGCAATACCGTGTACGCCTTTCATATCTGCTATTACGCCAACTTGTTTTTCAGTGGCCAGGTCAACCACGTTAACCATAGTGCCATGTGAGGCATATAGGCGGTTGTTTACCTTGTCGATAGATACATAATCATAGCCGCCGTCGCCGGTAAGGTCGATGGTTTTATCCAATACATAGGTTTGTGCATGTAATGCTTTTGGGGCCAGGCTTATTAAAAGCATAGCAGTTGCAGTTAAAATGATCTTTTTCATTTGATTTTTTTTGTTTAAATATCTTTTAAAATTCTGTATAAAACTTGTACTTATTAGGCTTGAGGTTCATTTAATTCCTCGGTAGGGCTTACGCTTTTACGGTATAAAATGCGCAGCATACTTGGCAATACAATCAATAATAAGGGTAACGCTATCAAAAACCCGCCTATAACCGCTATTGCCAATGGCTGATGCAATTGCGCACCGGCCCCAATACCCAACGCCAACGGCATGAGCGCGATAATTGCGCCAAGCGCGGTCATTAATTTAGGCCGCAAGCGGGTAGAGATCGAATAAATTATCGCCTCATCTACCGATTTCTCCAATGCGCTATCCTTAAATTGTAAAAAAGTGAATATGGCATTTTCGCCAATAATACCTACTATCATGATCAGCCCGGTATAGCTGCCCACATTTAACGGCGTGTGCGTAATAAACAGCGCCAAAAAGCTGCCGGATATACCCAATACCGCAATGACCAAAATGAGCAACGCTATTCTGAATTGTTTGAACAGGAATAGTATCACTCCAAATACCAATAAACTGGCAACCACTAAAATAATAAGTAATTCCTTAAATGATTGCTGCTGCTCGGCATACGCGCCACCATATTCCACATGATAGCCTTGAGGCAGATTTACCTTTTCGTTGATGTTTTTCTGAATTGCCGGGACAACCGAACCCAAATCACTATTTTCTAAACGCGCGGTTATAACACCCATGGACTGTAGGTCCTGCCGGTTAATTTCAGCATCGCCCGGATATAATTCAATTGTTGCCAACTGGTCAATTGGCATCAATTTGCCGCTGGGTAAAAACACATTCAAATTTTTTAAGTTGTTGATACTTAATGAACGGTTGCCCGGGTAAACCATACGGATATTTGGGAGTTGCAGTGGTTCATATAAATTGCCCACCACGTTGCCCGATAAAGCAATTTGCGCCTGCGATTGGAGGCTGGCCGGTGTAATATTGTATTGCGCAAGCTTACTATAATCAGGTATGATACTCACCGACGGCCCCGCAATTACTATCCCGTCAAACACATCGGCAGTACCTTTTACCGCAGCAACCTGGGCTGCAATTTGTTTAGACAAAGTTTTGAGCACGTTTTGATCTTCACCAAAAACCTTGATCTCAATAGGTTGCGGCGATTCCATCAGGTCGCCCAGCATATCGGTAATAACTTGGCCAAAGTCGATAGTTAACGCGGGTTGAGTTGACGATACCTTTTTGCGGATGTCGCTGATCACCTCTTCGGTAGTAGCTTTATGGCCTTTTTTTAATTGTATCAGGTAATCACCCCGGTTAGGCTCGGTAATATAAAAACCCATTTGTGTCCCGGTACGTCGCGAATAAGCCTCTACCTCCGGATCTTTGGCAATTATTTTTTCTACCTCACGTAACATCCTGTCGGTTTCTTCTAATGAGGTACCCGGCGGAGAATTATAATCAAATACAATACTGCCTTCGTCCATATCCGGCAGAAAGCCGGTCTCCAGCTTTGAAGGGATGATGACTATAACGGCAATCATCGCGATAATTATCGCGATGCCCAAATATGGGCGCAGGATAAAAAATGATACCCATTTTTGCTTTTTTACGGTGTGTATTTCTTCTTTTTTGTGTTTGCGGTTGTCGCGGCTAAGCATTAAATAAATAACCGGCAAGCCTATCCACGTCACAAAAAACGAGCATACCAATGTAATTATCATGGTATTGGTCAGCACCTTAAAGTAAGCGCCGGCTACACCTGTCATTAATAAAAATGGTATAAAAATAACAATGGTGCTGACAGACGACCCTAACATTGCCGGGAAGAGATAATCTATCGCTTTTTTTAATAACCGTCGTGTAGGTTCGTCAGGGTGTTCTTCGTGGGTGCGGTGTATCTGCTCAACTACTACAATGGCATCATCTATTATCAGGCCGATGGACGCTGCAATAGCGCCAATGGTCATGATATTAAAAGTATAACCTACTGCATACAATACAATAATGGTCAGGAATAAGGTAACCGGGATAGTTATCAAGATGGTAACACTCGCTTTAAACGAGCGTAAAAATATAACCGCTACAATAATGGCTAATAATAACCCAACCCATACGCTATCGGTAACACTTTTTATTGATTCGTTTACAAAATCGGCCTGTACATAATAGGGTTTGATAGTTACATCCTTTGGTAATTCTTTTTTCAGGGCAGCCACCTTTTTCGCCATATCATCTGATAGGGAAACCAGGTTGGAATTAGGTTGCTTTATTACTGCTATCAATACGCCATCATGCCCGTTGGCGTTTATTTTGGTGTATTCTATCCCTTCGCTTATCTGTACATCGGCAACATCTTTTAACTGGATGATCCTCTTTTTGTTATTGCTGATAACCAGGTTTTCCAGTTGTTGCTTATTGTTTACTGTAGCATCCGTAACAGTCAGGTAAAGCATTTTATAATCAGCCAGGTAACCTTCGGACTTGATGAAGTTGGTGGCCGAAAGCGCTGCACTTATCATATCGGGCGTTAATGATAGCTCGCTCATTTTTGCCTTGTTCAAAACCAGCCAATATTCCTTGGTTTTGCCGCCAATAACCCGAATTTCTGATACACCCGCTACCTGTGATAAAAATGGTTTTACAGTAAATGTCGCTATTTCCTTTAACTCAATAGGTGAGCGCGTATGACTTTCAAGTGTATAACCACTTACCGGCAGGATAGAGGGGTTCATCTTCTCTACCGATATGTTTACATCCGCAGGCAGATCACCCCGTATTTTACTTATTTGCGATTCTATTTGCTCCTTGCTTAGGTCAATGTCCGCGCTCCAGTCCATATAGGCCGATATTTCGGCGCTGCCACGACTGGTAGTGCTTCTAACTACTTCCAGGTCGGGTACCTGTTTGATAGCATCTTCCAACGGCTTGGTAACCGTTATCATCATTTTGTTTACCGGCTGCAGGCCTTCATCAGCAATGATCTTGATCTTAGGAAAGGTAATTTCCGGGAATAATGATGTTTGCAGCTTGGTATAAGAATATACCCCGCCAATAATGATGAGGAATAAAACCAGCATTAATGGCTTGCGGTGCGAAATAAAAAAATTTTCCGCTTTATCTACCCGGTCTATCTTGTCCGCCTTTGCCATTATTGCATAATTTTAACTTTAGCCGTATCTGCCAGCCCATAATTACCGGTAACTATTATCTTATCCTGCGCCGAAAATTTAGGCGAAAGTATTTCAACCCGGTCGCCGGCCTCAATACCTTTTTTAACCGGGGTTTTTACAGCCGTAGTAGGATTGATAAGTTTCATTACCCAAAACTCTGTTTGTGTTTCATTTGATAATATGGCCGACTTTGGTAAAGAAGCCGCGTTGCTTTTGGCCGATTTAATTATACGGGCCTTAGCCACCAGATTTTCGGGTATAGGTTTGTCGCTGTTTACTTTTAGTACGATGCTTTGTGTTTGTGCCACGGTGTCAACCGATGGCATGGACGAGGTTGCCCGGCCCGTCATTTTAGTGCCGTCAGGCAAAGTAAGCTGTACATCTTGCCCATCCCGCACATATGCCCGCAACTCATATGGCAGTTGCAATAAAAACACAAAACTCGAGCGGTCGCTTATCACCGCTAACTGGTCGCCATCCTGCACATAATCGCCTGTCTGGTGATTTAGCTGGGTAACATAACCATGCTCATTGGCTTTTATTTTATTCTCGCCCGAGAATTTAAACGTGGTATCTAAAATATTGATGCTGTTGCCAATACTTTGCGCCTCTTTGGTTTTTATAGTGAAAAGCAAGTCGCCCTTATTTACAAAACGCCATAATTGGGCACTTACCGTTTGGATGTAGCCATTTGCATTTGCCTTAACAAACCCTTTCTGCAAAAAGGCCGAAGAAGCGTTCAAATCAATATAATCAACCATTGTGCTGTCGTTCACCGTGGTAACGGTAACCGGGGTTATCGCTTTTACAGCAGTATCGTCATCATCGTCAGCAGGCTTATCGGCACCGCTTTTGCATGAGAACAGCATTGCGCATATCCCTATCATCAAATAAACAGGGGTGGCACGAAGTTTTGACACGTTAGGATACTTCATAATTATTTGTTCCAGTAATTTAACTGATTAATGAGTTGCAACCGCGCAATGGTAGTTTGCGTAAGCAGGTTTTTTACAGCCAGGTAATTGTTAACGGCCAGTATAAGGTCGGCAATTTTAAGGTCGCCGGTTTGCAGCAGTTGCGTATCAACTTTTATCAGGCTTTCGGTATATTTTATTTGTTCGTTTATTTGGGTTATCAGGTTTTCGTTTTCTTTTATCTGCTGGTCAAGCTGCGCTATTTGCTGCCTGTACTGCACATCAAAAAACGATTTATAATATCGGCGCGTATCTTCTTCTATTGATAGTTTCCTGTTTACAATTTTGCGTTGCCCGCCATCAAAAATGGGCACTGTAACGCTAAAGCCAAAGCTGGTACCAAAGTTTTTATAAGGCTGATAACTAAAGTCCGTATTATAACCACCATCGGCAAAAACATTTGCTTTGGGTTTATAATTCAAATCAAGCAACTTGCGGTTATTAACCAGGCGCAGGCTGTCAATTTTATATTTGGTGAAAAATATGCTGCCGTTAATGTCAGCAGGCAATGTTCTTTGCAAACCGGGGTCGCTCAGTTCAACCATGCTTGTATCTGCAATGCCGGATAGATAATTTAAAGTGGTATAATCGTTTTTATATTGCAGCCGTGCCTGCAAAGCCAGCAATTGCTGCTGTTTTAAGGTTACCAAAAAGGTTAGGTAATCGGTTTGCTTATAAGTGTTTGCGCGGGTGAGGTCTTTAAGCAATCCTTCTTCTTTAGTCAGCAGGTCAACAACTTCTTTGCTGAATTTAAATTGCTGCAGGCTGCCATAGGCTGTAATATACTGCGCGGTAATGGCCCTTTTCAGGTCCTGTTCAGACAATTGCACCGAGTTGGTCAATGAGTCGCGCACTAAACTAATAGCCGCCAGTTGGGTGTTTAGATTTTCCTTGGTGATGATAGCTTTATTTACCCCCACCAGCGCGCTAAATGTTTGATTGTTGGTTATTGATCCTGCATATCCGTAACCGCCTATAACCGGCGCAAATAAAGCGCCGCTGTTGCCATTTACCTGTGCCTTTAAACTGGCGCGTAACCGCAAGCTATCTAACTGGCTTAAAGTTGATTGATTTTTAAGATCTTTTAATAACGGGCTGCTGGCTTTTGCCACCTCGAGGTAATAACCAAGCGAATTGGTTTGCGCCAGCGATACAGAATAAGTAAGTATGCATAAAATTATGCCGAATAACCATTTCATCCAGGTTTGCAAATAGCTTTGTTTTTTAGGCTAAATTAGAATTTAATTCTGTATAAATTTGGGAGAGCACCGGTTATTTAATGGTGTGTTTTTATTATTATTGAGAAAAAATTAAAATTATGTGGTGGATATACGCTTTGTTATCGGCGCTGTTTGCGGCGTTAACAGCCATCTTTGCTAAGATAGGCATTAAAGGAGTTGATACGGATTTGGCTACAGCCATTCGTACGGTAATTGTTTTGCTGCTGGCCTGGGCCATTGTTTTTGTAAAAGGTACTAACTATACCATCGGTACGCTTACCAAAACAAACTGGACATTTCTCATCCTGTCGGGATGCGCTACCGGCCTTTCATGGATATGTTATTTTAAGGCGTTGCAATTGGGCGAAGTTTCGCAGGTTGCTCCGGTAGATAAATTGAGCGTGGCGTTAGCAATTATTTTGGCGGCAGTTTTTTTAGGCGAAACCATAACTGTGAAAACAGGCATAGCCGCAGCATTGATTATTACAGGTACGTTGATTTTAATATTTTAACGTAGGCCAAACTATTAGGCTAAAGTGTTTAAAAGTTCAGATTTAATTCAGCATCGCCCAGCACTTTTGCGGCGTTTATTACTTGAATTGATTTGATGAGAAATTTTTTTGTTAGCTGTTTTTTTATTTTTTTATCGGTAAGTGTTTATGCACAAGGCAATAACCCGGCCGGAAAAGTTACCGGCAAAGTTATTGATGCCGAAACCAAATTGCCTGTTGATTACGCAACGGTAAGTATTTTTAAAATGGGCAGCACAAGCCCTTTTAATGGAATTATTTCTGATGCTAAGGGCGGATTTATACTTAAAAATATCCCCAACGGGGAATATACCATAACTGTTGATTTTGTAGGATATAAACGTAACACTATCGACCATGTAGTTATCAGCAATACTGCAAATAGTATACTGTTACCCAATATTTTACTCGCGCCTGTTCAAAACCAGCTAAAAAGCGTGGAAGTTGTCGGAAAAACGCCCACGGTTGAAAATAAGATAGATAAATTGGTTTATAATGCTGCTAACGACCTGACATCGCAAGGAGGTGTTGCTTTGGATGTGCTGAAGAAAGTGCCGATGGTAAGTGTTGACATTGACGGCAATGTTGAATTACAGGGCGATGCTAACATCCGCTTTTTAATAAATGGCAAACCCTCCAGTATTTTTGGTGCCAGCCTGACTGATGCCCTGCAATCAATCCCTGCAAGCCAGATCAAAAGCATAGAAGTTATAACAAGCCCGGGCGCTAAATATGACGCGAACGGAACCGGCGGTATTATAAATATAATTTTAAAAGATAATAAAGTAGAAGGTGTTAATGGCAGCGTCAATCTTTCGGCAGGAACCCGATTAGAAAACGGTTCGTTTAATTTAAATATCCGGAAAGGGAATTTTGGTGTCAATACATTTTTTAGCGGTAACGACCAATTAAGCTCAACAACTATTAATACCACCGACAGGCTCTCATATAACAACACCCGCGACACCATTACCCATTTATCGCAAAAAGGCAGCAGCGCTTTTGTAAGAAGCGGGTACCAGTCGGGCATGAATTTTAACTGGAGTATAACGCCGAAAGACGAATTAACAGCCGGTATTGGTTTTAATCATTTTAGTAATCACACAAATGGTATAACCGGCCAGGAGCAGCAGATGATGCTTCCAACAGGAAACGTTTTTTCTGATATTTTAAGTTCGCGCTATGCGGATACCCGCTCAAGTTCAAATTCAACGGACTGGAGCCTTAGCTATAAAAAAACGTTTAACCGGAAAGACCAGGAACTTGATGTGTTGTATACTTCAACATCCGGAATAAATAATAGTAATTTTTTCCAGCAGCAAGATTACTTATCGGGCGGATATCCGTCTTCCGGTTCAATGAGCAGTAACCCCGGCACGGATAAGGAAACGGATATATCCGTAGACTATACGCAGCCCTTAAATAAAGATTTTGCTATTGAAACCGGGGTAAAAGGTGTGTTTGAAAATTTGAGTAACACGGTAAACACGGACACACTTTTGAACAATAATTCGTTTGTGCCTAATCCCAAACAAACTTACGGGTTTAATTATAGCCGCAAGGTTTTCGCTTATTATATCTCGGCAAACTTTTCATTATTTAATGATTTTATAGAGGGCAAAGCCGGGTTACGGGATGAATATACTTATACCACAGCTGATTTTCCGAATACGAATATACCCGGCTATAATATATTAGCTCCATCGTTTGTTATTTCGCATAAACTTGATCAAACTGAGTCTATCAAAGCAAGTTATACTTATCGCATTGAGCGACCGGATTATGGCGATCTGAACCCTTTTTATAATATCAGCGATCCGCATAATATCAGCACCGGCAATCCTAATTTACGTCCCGAGATAGGGCATAATTTCGAAATGGGTTATAACAAATCGTTTGATAATGGCGGGAACGTTTATATGGGCGCCACTTACCGTTATAATACAAACGATATACAGACCTTCACTACCTTTGCGCCGGTATTGAATATTGACGGCACGGATTATTCAAACGTATTTTTGAGCCAGCGTTTTAATATAGGCAGGCAAATTGCCGAAGGGGTAAACTTATTTGGTTCATTGCCTGCTGGTAATTTAAACCTGCGCAGTAATATCCAATTGAGCGAACGAACTAATGAAACACCTGGATTGGCAACAGTGACCGGTTTCTTCGCCCGTACAAATTTGAATGCCACTTACCAGTTTGGGCATGATGTGACAGCCGAGGCATTTGGTAATTACAATTCATCTCAAAAGAACATACAGGGTATTCGCCCGGCATTTTTCTCTTATAATTTCGCGGTGCGAAAGCAATTCATCAATAAAAAAGCCAGCATTGGTTTAACTGCCGCTGATCCGTTTAATCAATTTATCGACCAGCGGGCAACTACATACGGGACAAACTTTAACCAGTCTGCCTTGCGCGCGGTACCTTACCGTACTTTTGGTATCAGCTTAAGCTATAAATTTGGTAAGCTTGAATTTAAAAAGGAAAAAGAGAAGGATGATAATAATGATAACGGATTACAGGCCCCGCCTGAAAATTAACACCTTAACAATTATGAAGCCAACTGGAATGGCCAACCAGGTGAAGATAATTCGGTAACGTTTACCCTGTGTATTTATCGAAATGTAAAAGCCATTAAGATTGACGAATTGCCTGCAGCTGTGGTACCGTATATTGCCGCAAACTATAAAGGCGCTAAAATAAAAGAAGCCGGTAAAGTAACCAATGCCTCGGGTAAAATCATGTACGAAGCGGAAATAAAAGGCCGCGACCTGATCTTCGGCGAAAAAGGGGGCTTTATAAAAAAAGACTAAGCTTTTTGTAATCCGGCAATCAAAAGGATTATTATTGTATTTTGATTGCCGGATATTATTTTGACAGCTAACCCCGCTACCACCAAATCGCCTAAACAACTCCGCATTGGTAACGCCGTGTTTTTCTTTATTTCGGGGTTTGGTTATGCCACCTGGGCCTCGCGCATACCTACTATACAATATCAGTTACACTTAAACGAGGCGCAACTGGGCGCGGTTTTATTTGCTCTGCCCATCGGGTTGATGTTTACCCTGCCTATAACGGGCCGGTTACTAAGCGTATACAGCAGCAGGTCGGTATTGCTTTTTGGTGCGTTGTTTATCAATGTGGTGTTAAGTTTTATCGGCCTTACCGTAAATATTTGGCAATTGGCTATTACTTTGTTTTGCCTTGGGTCGGCGCGTAACCTGTTAAATATATCCAATAACGTGCAGGCGGTAGGCGTGCAAAAGCTGTATCAAAAATCAATTATGGCTACGTTTCATGGTATATGGAGCCTGGCCGGATTTTCCGGCGCTGCCGTTGGCTATGTAATGGTTTATTACAATATAGCCCCTAAATATCATTTTTTGGCAGTAAGCATAACATTATTGCTATTCTCTGTTTATTTTTTCCGGGATACGCTTCATGAAAGGCCCGTTCCGCAACCACGCAGAAAGCTATTTTCGTTCCCGGAAAAAGGGCTTTTAAGATTTTCCTTTATCTGCTTTGCTTCCATGGCCTGCGAAAATACTATGTATGACTGGAGCGGCATTTACTTTGAAAAGGCGGTGCATGTGTCTAAATCTACCGCTACGGCGGGTTTTGTAGTTTATATGGTAGCCATGACGGCTGGCCGGTTCGCCGGCGATAGACTGATCAACCGTTATGGCAATAAAGCTATCCTTAAATTAAGCGGAATATTTATCCTGACCGGATTGATGCTCGCAGCATTGCTGCCCTATGTGGCTACATCAACATTCGGCTTTATACTGGCAGGATTGGGCGTATCCTGTATTGTGCCGATGGTTTTTCAGATGGCTGGCCGGTCAACCACCATGAACAGCGGCCCGGCGCTGGCTTCTATATCCACCATTGGATATATCGGATTTTTATTAGTGCCGCCTTTTGTTGGTTTTGTAGCGCAGGCGGTTAGTTTAAGGTTGTCATTCGGCATAATAGCGTTACTTGGCGGGTTAATAGTTATGCTGGTGAGAAACTTAGATGCCAGTAATTGATTACTGCATAATAGCAAACTATTATAGCCAAAGGTTGTTTATAAAGTAATTTAACCACAACCAATATGGAAACCGCCGACAAACATTATAAGTTTATAAACAGCAAAACCGGCTATACCATTTTTTACCACACCTTAAAGAGCGATATAAGCCCTGAAAAAGTTAAAGAAGAGCTGGAAAAAGTAAAGGCGCAGGTAGCCATAAAAAATGAAATTTTTGCCGACACACTTTATTGGGAAGAGATAAAGGAAGAAGAGGCAAGTAGTGAACATTTGCATTAGTCCGCTCTAAATCTCCTTCAAGATCATCAAGTAAGAGAGAAAGCAAAGAAAGAATTAATATCGAATAATGAATATCGAAGTTTGTTTCTTGAACTTAAAAGACTTCATTATTCATTATTCGATATTCATTATTCGATATTTTTTAAGACATCATTCCTTAATGGCTTAGAGGAGGCATCTAAAACCGCCTTCCTATTATCAACTTAACAATCGACCTATCCGCAGTTTGCGAACCTATGCCATAGCCAAAGTTAACCTCCCAGTTGGGGTCAAAATTCAAATCGCCGGCCACAAATATCTGGTGGTCCTGTTGCGAAACAGGGTCGGGCATTAAAAATGGGCCTGTGCTGCCGTAATATTCAAATCCTAATGCCACAACTTTGGTAACATCATAGCTCATTTTTAGGTTAGGCGACCATATCAACCCCCGGTTTTGGTCGGGCCCCCTGAAACTTTGATCAACAACGGGGTTAAAAGATATATAGGTTTTATCTATTTTTTTATCAATGATGGGCCTTATTTCCAGCGATGCCGTATTAGGGTCAAACGCGGCTTTTTGAAAACCAAATTCAACCGACATACTTACACCAACCGGCCATTTCCAGGCTTCGGGTGCGGTAACCCTGGGGCGGATATGTGAACCTACATAAGCGGTACGTCCGTCGCTGCCAATCGAGTTAAAAATATAAAATCCGGTTTCAAACCAGCTATTCCAACCGTGTGTTATCTCTATAGTTTCATGCTGCACATGATTGGTGGCCAGCATCCCGTATTGATCGGTAAATTTACTGCCGCTAAGCGTGTTGTTGCTGTGCAACTCAACCATGGTATGGCCGGAGTCGACAAGTTCAGCGCCGTAAACTTGTATCTCGTAATTATTCTGTGCTTTTAGTTGCAGGCAGGCAATTAGTAATAATGAACTCAATAATAAATGTTTAAACATATCCCGTAGGTTAAAATCAGGATGAAAGTAGTGTTAAAATTTGTAGATAGCATGAAAAAAACAACTGCCACAATATTTATACAGAATTTAATAATAGGTTTACATTATTATGATTCAAACAGACAAAAAAGCCACTTTTGTTATCCAAAAAGTACAGCCGGGTTTGCTTGGGCTGATGGACGGCTCGGTATCAACGTTGGCTCCAATTTTTGCAACGGCAGGCTTAACCGGGCAGCCAATTAAAGCTTTTTATGTAGGCCTCGCAGCCTCGCTGGGTGCTGGTATCAGCATGGGTTTGGCCGAGGCTTTGTCTGACGATGGGAAGGTAACCGGTCGCGGCAGCCCTATCGTACGGGGTGCTATCACCGGTTTTGGCACCGCGTTGGGAGGGATGTTACATACTTTTCCATTTTTGATCCCAAATATTCAACGGGCGCTTCATTTGGCCTATTGCGTAGTGGTTTTTGAATTATTAAGTATCGCGCTTATCCGTTACCGGTTTATGAAAACACCGTTATGGTCAACTATATTACAGGTAATAATTGGTGGGGGGATAGTTTTTGTTTTAGGTATATATTTAGGTAATGCGTAAACTTTTTTAAATAAACATGGCTATTATTGAACCAACCCGTAAGGATATACAAAATTCACCGGCAATTAAAAAGTACTCATCGTCTTTGCGTTTATGGCATTGGGTCAATGCCATTGTTATCAGCGGTTCGTTGCTTACGGTATTGTTAAATGCTACGTTGCTAAAAAGCAGGAATGATTCACCGGTCATCAAATCGGCTTTGCAAAATGCCGGTGCCGTAGTTACGGATAAACAGGTAAATTCAGCCGCTCACGACCTGAGTGACAAAGTATGGGACATTCATGTTTATTTTGGATATGGGTTAGCGGCACTCTTAGTATTCAGGTTGGTTTTAGAGTTTTTTCAATTGGCCGATCAAAAGTTTATCCGGAAACTAAAATTCGCGTATGCAGATTATTTTAAAATCAAGAAACAGCGCGAAACGGCCTTGCACGAGTTTAGCGTAAAATTGATCTACTCGGCATTTTACCTGCTTCTGGTAATCATGGTAGTTACTGGATTGTTTTTAGCCTTTGAAGATTTTTTCGCACCTTATAAAGCCATCCGGAGTTCAGTAAAGGGTGTGCATAACTTTTGCATGTACCTCATACTCGCCTTTATTGTTGTCCATCTGGCCGGCGTATTTTTAGCAGAAAGGAAGGACAGCAAGGGCATTGTTTCGGATATGATCAACGGGGGAGGGGAGTAGATTTCGGATTTCGGTATGCCGCCGCTAAAGCTAAGGCATCCAAAGGATGTTCGATTTCGGATTTTGCTTTATTCACCCTACAGCAAAAATATCTTCAACTCATACGGGCCGGATTTGCCCCAGTTTTTCATAACGTCTTTTAATTCATCATATACCTGCTTACGGTTCATCACTTTTCCCTTTTTTGGCGGTACAACGGCAGCAGGCGGTATGGGCACGTCTGTCACCTTCGTGGCAAACCAGGTCATGTTTTCATGCGGTAATGAAACGCCCAATATCATTCCCGGCAAACCGTTAAAAGATTCCGGACCGCCAAAAACTGGTATTTTGTTGGTGTAAAATGCCACTACATATACCGAGTCCATGATCAATCCATTAGCACGGCGGCAGGTATAACCGGCTATCTCGCGGGTTTCATCGGTTATCTTCCATTTTATTTTGCGTACGCTATCCTTTATTAAATAGCCCTCATCATAAACTTCTTTATGAATAATATTGGTGCCATTGGCAATATCAGTATAGGTTATATTGATCTGGTCGGCATAAACATCGCCCATTTTCCTGGAGGCATCTTCAGGAACTACCGGCGTAAATAAACTTTTATTATTGCCAAAAGTAAGCGTGCTTTTTAGCTTTTTAAATTGGGGGTTATTTTTCTGGTAGGCCTCAAATGCCATTTTCTCAAAGGTATTATCATCATCATCCATATCCTTTTTGATGACTGCATACATATTTACAGTTTTTTCATATTCAATGGTACCGCTGGTAACAAACCTGGCCTGCTGGGCAAACAACAGGTTATCCGCTAACACAAAAAAGGTCAATGTTATAATAATAGTTTTCATATAATTATTTCTTATCAGGTGTAGCCTCGGTAGCGAAACTGGTAAAGTCCCAACTAACAGAAAGCATAAAATATCTTTTTATACTGGTAGATGTTGTTTGTGTAATAGTATTGGCCACAATGCTGCGGCTAAAGTTTACATCCTGGTTAAACAGGTTATTAACCGCTAATGATAGCTTAAGGTTATCTTCCTTAAAAAATGTTTTATTAATGCTGGCATTCATAATAGTGCGCTGGTTGGCATCAAGTGCTTGTGTTTTTGCTGTATATAAATACCGCGTGTCTGACGCTACCTGGAACTTGCCGGGCAGGTAAACTTCTGCAAAGCTGTACAGGTTAAACCCGGGCGCGTTATTATTGCTTTGGGGCTGTAGCGAAAATTCATTAATGGTATATTGCGGGCCGCCCGAAACATAAAAATCATATTTCTTCTGCTCATATTTTTGAATGTTGATCCCGCCCGAATAAGTGTCGGTTTTTGACATATTCAACGCGCCGTTAATATAGCTGTAAGAAATACTGCCGTTGGTTGAGGCATTTAACCCCACACTTAGGTCTATCGGTTTTATTTTCCGGCTCGACTGGGCGTATACTGAGTAATTATACGGGGTTTTATTAGCCAGGTTTAAATACTGGATGGTGGTTTTGCCGGTTGTGAAGTCGGTAGTAGTATTGTTAACTATGGGGTTGGATGTAAACGAGTAATTAGCACCTCCATAAATTTGCTGGCCGCTTATAACCTGGTATGAATTATAATACGAGTTAAACCTGTTGGTAAACGACGGCTTTAAATCGGGATTGCCCAGGGTAATATTCAGCGGATCGGTATTTACCTGCACCGGTTGTATCTGGTCAATGGTAGGTTGTGTTGAACTGCCATTATAGTTGAGTGAAAATGACTTTTGCTGCGAAAATTTATATTGAAAATTAGCTTGCGGAAGCCAGTTTATAAAATCGCGCTTATAAATGGTGCCTCTTATCTCATCTGTTTGTTTAAAATCAACATCCGAGGCCTTGGTGCCGAAGTTAAAAGTGGCCTTGCCCTTTTTATAGTTAAATATGGCACCAACCTGGTTAGTGAGCTGGTTAAACTGGTAATTGTTGCTGTACGTATTATCTAAAACGTTATACACGCCTGGCGCAGATTGGTCAAACGACTTTTTGTCGGAGTTGCTGTTATTTATAGCCAGCCCGTAGTTAAATACAATTGACAGCGTTTTTGATAGCGGTTCGGAGTAGGTGATATTGCTATTTATGACTGAACTAACTGAATTAATAGTCTTGTACTGGTTTGTTGCCTGTACACTATCCAACCCACCCAATTTATTATAATAATCAACTGTTGATACCAGGTAGCCATTGGTTTGATTTTCATTATACGCCTCACTGATGTTCCAGGAGAAAGTGCGGCGGGGTTTTTTAAATTTTTTAGTGAATAAGGCGCTGGCGTTAAATATTTTTTGCGTACCGTTGTTAACAATGTTACGGTTGCTGCGGTTTACCAGCGTATCATTAGTATTGCTGGCGGTTTGGTAGGTATTGTTTACTTTAAACGTTTTTATAGTGCCATCGGCGCTTATTTTTAAGGTAGTTGAAGTGTCAATCTTTACCTGGTAACTGGCATCCAGCTTTTGCCTGAACGCGTAGTTGTTGAAACTCTGGTCCGAGGTGCTGTTAATTACCGAACCTGGCAAGCTTTGCTGTGTTTGGGTTGTGGTAACCCCGTCAACCTGTATCGAGCCAATTTTATAATTCGCGTTGATAGACTGGCTGTCATCCTTGCCCCATTTACCATCATAATGCAGGCCGCCTGTACGCGCCAACGGAAGCCCTTTGCCATTATAGGTGCCGTCATACGAATCAAGGTCATCGCCGTTACTGTTAAAATAGATGGATATGCCGCCATCATCCCCAATTTGCACGTTACTGCCCGATGTGCCCAATTTGCTGTTATCTTCAAATCCAAGGCCCGTCTTGCCGTCATTAGCTACCGTGGCATAAGCCGAAAACTTCCATTTTGCCTTAAATTTATTATAAAGCGCCTGACCCTCGTAATAACCATCGTCTCCTGCACCGCCGCTCAGTTTTCCAAACGCGCCGTTCTTCTTATCCTCCTTTAGTTTAATATTGATGGTTTTTGTTTTTACGCCGTCGTCAATA
>Ga0302309_10000988_pt1 | contig 28165 bp, 19 predicted proteins | sample III_Palsa_N1_1_FD_200453 | JGI IMG/M metagenome (GOLD analysis project Ga0302309, IMG submission 200453) | Peat permafrost microbial communities from Stordalen Mire near Abisko, Sweden - III_Palsa_N1_1 | ecosystem: Environmental > Terrestrial > Soil > Palsa > Peat permafrost | place: Sweden... | reverse complement strand
ATGGCCAGTAAAGTAAATACCAGATTAACAATACCAATAGCAACTGTTTCAAAAAGTTGTTTGTTTAAATTGGCACCAACAGATTCAAATATGGTGGATGTGTAGTTAAACACCACATTTATACCACAAAGCTGCTGGAAGACGGCCAGTACTATCCCAACGATCACAGCAGGGCGCACACTTTTTTCAAAAACAGCTTTGTGTGATTTTTGAATTGTGCCAGTTAGTGATTGCTCAATTGCCATTACTGTTTGCTTTACAAAAGCAGTCGAACCTATTTTATTTAAAACAAGGTTTGCTTTTTCATCATATCCTGCTTTAATGAGCCAGCGCGGGCTCTCTGGAAGCCAAATAACACCAAATAAGAACACTAATGAAGGCACAGCGCCCAATCCAAACATGTAGCGCCAGGCATCAACCCCGGTGTCTGCAAGGAAGTAATTGACAAGATTAGTTATTAGGATTCCTATTACAACCGTTAATTGGTTAATAGCAACATTACGGCCCCTAACTTGGGCCGGTGAAATTTCGGCTATATACATTGGGCAAAGCATGGATGCCATACCAACGCCAATCCCGGCAGCGAAACGCATGATCACAAAAAAAGTGAGAACGTTAGTAAATGCAATGCCAACTGATGATAAAGCAAAAATTATAGCCGCAACCATCAGACCCGGCTTCCTGCCATAGCGGTCGGCCATCTTTCCGGCTACCAGGCAGCCTGCTATACATCCCAAGGCTAATGAGCCTGTTAAAAAACCCTCCCACCATGCATCTAGCATAAACTGCGTACGTAAAAAAGGCAATGCACCGGAAATAACCGCAAAGTCAAATCCGAAAAGATAGCCTCCTAAAGCAGAAATAAAGGATATCCCGATGATATACCGGTTATTAAAAGCTTTTAATAGCTCATTTGACAAATTGGCTTTAGTCATCTTTTTTATTGGGAATTGTGGCAAACTCGTAAACAATTTTTTGATCATATCGCTCGTCAGCGCGCAATATTGCTGATGGGAATGACGTATGATTGGGCGCATCAGGATACAACTGACATTCCAGACATAAACCATCAAAAGGCTGATAGTTCTTTAATTTTTTACCTGGGTAGGAACTAAAAAGGTAATCTCCAGAATAAACCATCAACCCCGGATAGCTAGTATAGATATTTAATCTCCTGCCGGAGGCTTCATAATCCAAAATGGCAGCGTGATTTAACCCTCCCGGCTGTTTATTTAGCTCTTTTTTAAGTATATAATACTGGTTAAATCCGGGTATACCAGCCAAACCAAATTTTTCAGCTATCTTTTTTGCAGTAAGTGAACGTCGCCCAACTTTTAGGATTTTTCCTGTTGGAATAAGTTCATTATTGGTTTCCAGCATACTATCCGCATTAAGCGTAAGCCGGTGACCAAGAATGTTATCCCGTTCTCCGGATAAGTTAAAATAAGCATGATTAGTGAAATTGGCGATGGTATCTTCATCGCAGACCGCATCATAGCCGATGATAAGTTGATTATTTTCTGTCCATTGATAGGATATTTTTAGCTCCAAATTCCCTGGGAACCCGCCATCTCCGTTATGGCTCATAAGCGTCAATTTTAAAGTATTTTCAACAATATCGAAGTTAAATATTCTAGCATGGTAACCAAAACGGCCGGAGTGGTTACAGTTCTCAAATTCATTGGCTTCTAAAAAATATTGCTGATTGTTTAACATAAAAGTAGCCTTTCCTATTCTATTGGCAAATCTTCCGATAGTTGAACCTATGTAGCAAGTATTATTCAAATAAGCGTGGAGATTGTCAAAACCCAATACTACATGGCCAAATTCACCGAATTGGTCAGGTGTCACGACGGAAACAATGGTCGCTCCATAGTTAGTAATTTCAACAAATGCGCCGCTTGAATTCATGAGCCTAAAGATGTAGATTTCTTTATCTTTGTCGGAAGCCCATCTTTCATAAGTAATATTATAAGGCATTTATTAATGGTTATTTAGTAATAAGTTTTTATCCTTATGATTTAAATCGATGGGGTTAAAACCGTTCGGTATGGTAAAATGAACATGCGATTGATCAATACGCAAAAAATAAAAAGCCTGTAGATAAGCCACCCAATTATGACTTCTCATTATTAATTTAGCTTGCAGAATTTACTGTTGTCATTTTTGTATGTATTAATGAATTTACTGTGCGGTGCTGATTCAAAGTAAATTGTGAACACCAGCCTGAATATATCTTATTGTAATTTTAAAAATTTAAATCAAGTAATAATTTTGGTGGGTATTACGTAAATCTCTTGGTTTAAATGCTTATATGAAATGGGCAATTTTACTATAATGATGGATTTTTTTATGGCAAATCCAGTTGATAACCACTCTATATCATCCGACGTGGATTTTAATTTAGTTATTCCATTTTTTTAACCATATTGCCATTCTAATTCATAGGGTTCTCATAGATGACATAATGATAAAAACGGCTGCGACAAGGCGACGCGAGGGGTTTGAAGGGCAAAAACTTATTGTTTTGCCAAAGAAGGTAATTACTAATTTCTTAAATGTTGATCCCGTCACGAAGCAGATATACATTACGGACATTGGCTATTATCCCAAGGCCAGACACCATTATGCAGAACGGCCCGGAGGCATTAGTCAGCATATTATCATCTACTGCACCGAGGGCTATGGATGGATAGAAATTAATCGGAAAAAAATTGAGGTTTCACCATCGCAATTTATAGCTATCCCCGCTAACACTCCTCATCGATATGCGGCTAACGTTGATAAACCTTGGACAATATACTGGATACATTTTAAAGGAGAAAGTGCATCTTTTATAATTGATCTAATATTAAAAAACTCTGAGAATTATAAACCATACTTATCCTTTAGTGAGGACCGCATTAAATTATTTCAGGACATCTGTAATAATCTTGAAAACGGGTATAGTAGTGACAACCTTAGATACGTAAATATGATTTTTTCGCATTTTTTGACCTCACTAATTTATGAGGATAAGTTTAATCGTAACGATAATAAGAATGGACATGATATAATAGTCAGAACCATAAATTTCATGCAGGACAATATATGTAAATTGATACGCCTGGACGAACTTTCAACCTATGCAAACTTATCCACCTCACATTTCTCTGCTATTTTCAGGGCCAAAACAGGTTATTCGCCCATTGAATATTTTAATCAGCTAAAAATTCAAAAAGCTTGTCAATATATTTCATTTACCAATATGGCAATAAAGGCTATTGCTTTAAGCTTGGGTTTCGAAGATCAGTATTATTTTACCCGGGTGTTTACTAAATTGATGGGTAGCTCACCCAGTGAATACAGGAGAAAAATAAAACCGACGCATAAATAGCCCTTTTCCATTACGGTATTGCCGCCATTTTGCAACAAACACACTTGCGTAATATTTTTCATCAAGAAAAGCATCCTTTCTAGTTCAAAATTTAAATAGTTCACCATTTATTGTCGCACACAATAGACTTTGATGACTACCGCCGCTGCTACATTTCGCTTCATACTACTACTATAATTCAATCTGTCCGCCTATATTTTTTTTGCGCTGTAGATGATTTATTAATTTTTTAGTTCCCCAAAAACTGCTAGCGACTTATTTCCATAAAATAATCCATTATTATCATAACAACAGCCATTTTTAATCGCAAAATTATCTTCGACATTTACTTCCAAGGCCGAAGAGGCGTATATCGTTATTTATGAATAAATTATTTAATTGTCTTTTGTTACTTATACTGATGAGCAGGGTCTCGCAGGCGCAGCAATACAATAGTCATTCATTTTCACTTAAAGTAGATGATGATGGAAGGATCGGTTCATTAAAGAGCCTGACTAATGGGCATGAGTATGGATCAATAGATTCGCCGGGCGTTCTCCTGCAATTGGTAGAAAAAGGAAAAGTACTTAGGCCGGTACGTGCAGCGTTTGATAAGGAAAATATAGAATTATTTTTTGCTGACGGCAAAGTAGCACAAATAAAAGCAGCAGTAAATTCTTTATATATAACATTCAGATTAATAAGTGTCAGTAACGGTGTAAGTGCCATAAAATGGGGGCCGTTTAATACATTTATAAACGATACTATTGGCAATACAGTTGGTGTTGTTCGTTCACGTGCGTTTGCTATCGGTATACAAGGGTTAAACAAAAAAACCTCCGGAGGTGAATTGGTAAATGAAGAAGGAGCTGTATTTGAAAGAGGAACTACGGCAACGGAAAAAAGGTTTGGGTCATCATTACAGGCATTTACGATAAATCGCAGTTACGATCGTGAGATAACTGTTTGGGGGCGATGGCCTGATGTTCCGGTTAAAAAGATAGAAGATGGCGGGTTGAATGGTTCGTCGATAGCGATTTTTGGCTGCGTTCCGTCACAGGTCTTATCAATAATTGAATCTATAACTCAACGCGAAGGGTTGCCTTACCCAAAATTAAAGAACCGATGGATTAAGCAATCGCCGGAAACGGGAAAACCGTATATGATTACTTCTTTCTCAGAAAGTAACATTGATACGCTTTTAAGTTATGCAAAAAAGATGGGGATGGCGGCCGTCTATCATGAGGACCCATTTGAAACTTGGGGGCATTTTGTTCTAAAAAAATCATTATTTCCTAATGGCCGTGCCGGATTCAAGGCCTGCGTAGAAAAAGCGCACTCGATGGGGCTTCGCCTGGGTTTCCATACACTTACCAATTTTATTACTACAAATGATGCCTATGTTACACCAACACCAAGTCCCGATTTAGCACAAGCCGGAAGCGACGAATTATCAGCAGATGTTTCGGCAAATGCTTCGGAAATACCGGTAATGTCAGACAAATATTTCAAATTAAAAAGTGATTTAAATAGCGTACTCATCGGAAACGAAATTATTCGTTTCACAAGTATTACTGAGATGCCACCGTTTCGTCTTATTGGCTGCGTTAGAGGCGCATTCGGAACACGGAAGCAGACTTATAAAGCGGGAACAACCATCAGTAGATTAATAGACCATCCGTATAAAGTATTTTTTCCTGACTGGAAGCTTCAAAAAAAAGTTGCAGAAAATTTGGCCGCATTTATTAACGAAACCGGCGCAGATCAAATGGATTTTGATGGACATGAAGGAACGTATGCAACGGGGATGGGCGATTTGTCATTTAATACTTTTGCTGAGGATGTATTTAAAAAAGCAGATCATGCGGTTGTATTTGGTTCAAGCCGCGACAATCATTATTTCTGGCATATAAATAGTTACCTTAATTGGGGTGAACCCTGGTATGGTGGCTTCAGAGAAAGTCAATCCGAATTGAGGATAACGAACCAGAAATTTTATGAGGACAATTATATGCCTAATATGCTGGGGTGGTTTTTAATTACGGCACAAACTAGTCCTGATGACATAGATTGGATGCTGGCAAGAGCGGCAGGCTATAATGCTGGGTATGCCCTCGTTTTGCGGCCAGAGGCGCTTACAAATCCGCATATGCAGAATATTGTAAGCCGAATCAAATTATGGACATCGGTTCAGCAGGCGGGCTTATTTAACATAGCACAAAAGTTATGGCTAAAAAATCCGGATAATGATGCAGAGTTACAACAGCGGGGAACCCTGCTTTATTTTCAGATGTTTAAAAAGGTAGAGTTGGCGTATGAAGCGAAAGTATTACAGCCAGGTCAGCCCACGTCCGAAAGTTGGCAGTTTGACAATGAAGATATCAAACAAGTTCCTACGTTGATAATTCATGCTGAGGGTGAAGATGGACAAATAACTAATCCCATTATTGACATTGATCACACGTTCCATCTCCTTATCCAAACTGCGATTCAGGCGGGACAAACGTTAATTTTAAACGACGCAAACGGAGCGAGTCTCTATGACAGTAAAGGGAAGATTATTAAAAGAATACCAATCATTGCCAATCTTCCGGAATTGACAAAGACAACTCATACGTTAACCTTTGACGGTACAACGGATGTAAATTCTCCGGTAAAAGTCAGAATTGAACTAAAATTATTGAAAAATGAAGAATTGTTAACCAATTCAATGGTTAATAATTAATGGTGCTTTATATGGACATTGTTAATCCTCGATAATGAGAAATATAGTCGCCTATGATTGCTTTGCCCGTGTCTCGAGAACGCAAATAGTATTATTTCAAGAATTTATTATGTGGATATAATTTATCCGCCTTGCTAAGCGAAGGCCATTAGAGTTTTAAAGATACTTAGTTTGTTTAATTGAGTAAGTTTAGTGTAGAGTGCCGGCTGGTAACCGGCACTTATTTAAAGTTGACATTTAACCTAACAATATACGAATTAGCCCTAAATAGCTTTATAGTGCTGTATATATAAATACCATTGATGCAGTTTATCACATCACATTTCGCCTTTATTCAAGTTGAAAACATGTTATTCAGGTATCGAGTTTTTCAACTAGCTAAAAATTCAATGCGCAGTCGCCATTTATGAAGAGGCACGCCTTTATAATATTTTGTTACTAAATAAGGTTCCTTTTCCGTTTAAAAATATATAATCCGCCATTTATCGCCTTGTTCAATAGGCGTTAAGCAAACTGTTAAAGCTTGGGGCGGTTTATTTTGCACCACCGTATTCAAGCTGTTTCACTCGTAAGCCATAATTTTTTTTCAACCAGTAAATAGTTTTTTGGATTTTAATTTCTAAGAGCACCTGTCACCTTGTTATCGTAACATAATCCATCATTATCGTAAAAACAGCTATTTTTTTGTGCGCAATTATCGTCGACATTTACATCATCCAAGCGGAAAAGACGTCAAATTTTATGGCATCCAACCTTGTATGGCACATATAAACTCTGATCAACTATTAATTATAATGACTTATGCTGCTGCTTTTTTATCGAAAATATCAGATTAGGATGATTAATTAAAAGTTTTTGAATGCGAATTGTAATAAACGATTTCCGGATTTTTCATTTTATTAATTGTGGCAAATCTTAAAAAGCACAAAATACATTATTGAAAATCAACTTTAGAAAGGAGGTAATATATAAATCATTAATACTTAAATACGAAGATTTACCAATGCCAAGGATGTTGAAGGCACCCTTGGCCAATCAGCAAAAGGCTGAAATTAGGTAATCAACAGATTGTAGTTAACCAATTATCTTAATTAATCTAACATTCAAATGTATAAAAAATTTACTGAATCGAAATTCAGATGGAGACTCTATACACCCCTCCTAAGAATTAACCTGACTGCTATCTTACTAATTGTAAGCCTGTTTAAGGTGAACGCAAAGAGTCCCACGAGGCACTTTTCGTCAAACGAAAAAAATGCAATTCATATTACCGGTAAAGTGATTGACAGCGCAACCAATCAGACAATGCCTGGAGTCAGTGTTGCTCTTGATGGCTCGGCTGGAGGAACCGTTACTGATGCTAATGGAGATTTCGCAATCGATGTTCCAAATGCACAGTCAGCGCTAAGATTTTCTTTCGTCGGTTATAAAATGAAAAGAATTGTTATCGATGGCAAAAGTTACCTAACCGTTATCTTAGCAACTAACGCGAATCAATTAAGCGATGTAGTTGTGGTAGGCTACGGTACTAGGACAAAAGGAGCTATAACCGGTGCTATATCCACAGTAAAAGCGGAGGTGTTTGAAAACAGGCCTCTCAATAATGTTTATGATGCATTGGAAGGCGAAATACCTGGCGTTACGATAACTACAGGCAGTGGGCAGCCGGGTAATCAAGGCTATGCACTACAGATAAGGGGCTATTCAACAATTAATGGTAGTACGCCATTAGTGTTAATTGATGGTGTGCCTGGTGACATGAGCACGTTAAATCCGCGTGACATTGCGTCCATAACAGTTTTGAAGGACGCTGCTGCCGCTATCTATGGTAACAGAGCTGCTGACGGTGTTATTATTGTAACTACTAAGCAGGGAAAGAAAGGTCCCTTGCAAGTGGATTATTCGGTAAACGTTGGCATAAAGCAGCCAACATATCTGAAGAAAATGATGAATACGCAGGAATTCGCAACCTTTATGAATGAAGGTTTGCTGAACGCGGGCCAACCCGGTTTCCCAAGTTCTGTTTTTACAGATATAGCAAGTGATGCACCTGTCAATACTACTCAAGGATGGGTCCATGGCTTGACAGATTACCCGGGATTTTACGGTAATACCGATTGGAATAAAGTGATTTTTAAAGACGGTATACAAGAGCTCCATAATCTGGCCATTTCGGGCGGTAGTGAAAATAACACTTTCCTAGTATCGGCAGGTTACAATCATGACGGAGGAACGCTAAATTATGGAACTAACTATGCTGACCGGTATAACTTGAGATTTAATGATAATATGCATTTGCTGAAAAACCTGGAACTTCAGACGAAGGCGGAGATAGAAAATACTATAACCAAAACGCCTACAATGATTACAGACGCTTTGACTCAGGAGCCGAACCAATTCCCCTTTCAGCCTGTTTACAATCCCGAGGGTGAATTTTATGGCTACCAAGGGTATGAAAATCCTGCACAGACTTTGAGTCAGGGTGGCCAAAGTACCGCATGGTACACCGGGGTTCATACTAATTTTCTAGCTAATTATACGCCCATTGCTGGTCTTACAATAACCGGCCAGGCAGCTATTAATTTAGATCTTTCAAACAGCGATGCCTTGTGGCCTACTTTCGAGCGCTACAATTGGGCTGGCGCTGAGCAGGACATCCGGAATACACCAAATGCAGCTACCTATGCTAATTCGCGAACCACTTACCAGTTGTATCAATTTTATGCCGACTATAACAAACAATTTAACAGTGACAATAAAATTGATTTAACCATTGGATCTTCATTAGAAAAAACATACAACGAAGGTCAGTCTATTACCGGATACAATTTTCCTAATAATGATATTTTAACTTTAGATCTGGCTGACAAAACCAGCTTAGCGTACATCAACTACACCGGAGACCTAAATAATCAGGCCCTAGAGTCCTATTTCGGTAGATTGAGCTATTCCTTCAAAAATAAATTTATTTTGGATGTTACGGCGCGTTCCGACGCGAGCACAAAATTTGCTGCTAACGAACGATGGAGTGAGTTATTTCCGTCAATTGCCGCAGCATACAATTTATCCGAGGAACGCTTTATTAAGAATCTGAATATCTTTGACCAGTTAAAATTAAGAGTCTCCTATGGTAAAGCTGGTAACCAGGATATTAATGCGCTCGGTTTGTTTGATTATATTCCCTTAATTTCAATTGGCGGAGTTTACCCCCTTGGATCGCCAAACGCGGGGCTACCCGGGGCAACCGCTTCTCCTGCTTCAACAACCAGGACGTGGGAAACCATCACGAACAAAAACATCGGTATTGATTTGCAAATGCTAAAGTCTCGATTAGACTTCTCATTTGATTACTTTAATAAGACCAACAACGACATGCTTGTTGCCGTTGCGGTTCCTGCTACTTTTGGCGCTACTCCTCCAACTGAAAATCAGGGAGTATTAGTTACGAAAGGTTTTGAGACTTCGTTATCCTGGAAGGATCATATAGGAGAATTACGCTACAGTATAATGGCGCAATTGAGCGATAATACCGATAAATTGGTTGCGCTGAAAAATAGTGATAATTATGTCGAGGGATTAAACTTTGCGCGCCAGGGTTACCCTATCGATTCTTATTTTGGGTATGTATATAACGGCATTATTCAAACCCAGGCGCAGTTGACTGCTTATAAAAAATTGCAAGGCGTTCCGCAAGATATCGGGCTTGGCGACGTAATGTATAAAGATGTAGATGGAGACGGCGCATTGACCGAATACGGCAATTCGGCAAAGGGACAGAAGGGCGATATGGTGTACCTGGGCAATGCCATTCCAAGATACACATATTCCTCGAATATTTCCCTTCAATACAAACAGTTTGATTTCGCCGTGTTTATACAGGGAGTTGGCAAAAGGACAGTACAATATGGCGGCGGTATCGCAACTCCTAATGCTTATTATTATAATTCTTTGGATTATTATTATGGTAAGACCTGGACGCCGACAAATACAAACGCGCAATACCCTAGATATATAGCAGGAAGTTTGGGATATGATGACATTAGGAACTATGATTACCATACATCTTCACTTACCTTAGAAAATGATGCGTACCTGAGGTTCAAAACCATCACCTTTGGTTATGATGTTCCGACTACGTTTGCACAAAGGTTAAAAATGAAGTCTGCAAGGATTTATATCAGCGGTTCTGACCTGTTTACCATATCCAAGGGTACGCTTGGCGGAAATTTCGACCCAGAAGATGGTGATCAAAATGCCAGCACATATCCATTCAACAGAGTTTACTCAATTGGCTTAGATGTTAAATTTTAATAAGAAATCATGAAACGAAATAAATTATTTATACAACTTTTTTATAAAAAAGTTACTGCTTATAAATCGCTGTTTAATCCGGCAGTATGTCGTTTTGCAGCGCTGTCCATTATGATATCGCTATGTGGCACGGGTTGCAAGAAACAATTGAACATCGTACCTCAGGATGAAATAACTGATGTGGTTTACTGGAAGACCGCCAGTGATTTTAAAACGGCTGCAAATACGCTGTATCAGGGCCTGGATCGTTTTGGGTTTGATGATACCTGGTCTGATATAGCGTTTAATAATCCTAATCCAATCAGTAATGGGACACTTACCGTGTCGCAAGACGGCACCGATAATGTCGGCGGCCAGCCCCAATGGGCTATGAGCTATCAGTACATTCGCGATGCAAATAATATCCTGGCGCATGGAGCAGGCCTAACCGATGCAGGAATTCAACAATATGTTGCTGAAGCCCGCTTTTTTAGGGCATGGTATTACTGGAAAATCATGGAAATATATGGTGGAGTACCATTGGTCACAACTGTGCCGCAAACGAATGATGCTGCTTTATATGCCCCACGATCTACCCAACAGCAAACAGCTGATTTTATCTTAAGCGATTTGAATAGCGCGGCTGCTAATTTGCCACTGCAATCAGATTTGTCAAGTCCCGACATAGGCCGCATTACAAAAGGCGCAGCTCTATCGCTATTGGCGCGCGTGGCGCTTTATGAAGGTACATGGGAAAAATTCCGGGGCCAGTCTGACGGTAATGCATATTTTACCCAGGCGATAACGGCTGCAAAAACGGTGATGAACAGCGGCATATATGCTTTATACACTGGTAGTGGTGCGCAAAGTTATCGTTATAATTTTATTGAAGCCGGTGATGATTCTAAGGAGTGCATTCTTGACCGAAGATATGCAAGAGGAATATTAGGCCAACAATATCCTTATGATTGTGATGGAACGGGGTATAATCCTACAAAAAAGCTTGCCGATATGTACCTGGACACGGCGGGTGTACCCATAACTAGTGCCGGTAGCATGTTTCAGGGTTATGCAACAATGACCTCGGAATATAAATTCCGTGACCCCCGTATGACTATGACTATGATCATTCCGGGAAAAGAAACGGTGCGCGTATTCCACCCTGTTATACCGGTGCCAAATTATCCGGACAATCCCCAAAGAAATCCAAGCACGGGATATATCTTATATAAATATATGTCGGAAGATCCTGTGGCCAATAATTCTGGAGAAAATGGTGATGCCAGCTTGTTCGATTTTGACCGGCACCTAATCCGTTATGCTGAGGTTTTACTGATTTATGCGGAAGCGACATTTGAATCAACTGGACAATTGAGCGACGGAGACTTAAATATCTCAATCAATGTCATTCGTGACCGGGTGGGAATGCCACATTTGACCAATGCCTTCCTCACCTTGCATAATATGGACATGCGTACAGAAATTCGACGTGAGAGAACAGTTGAATTGGCATTGGAAGGCTTTCGGTATGATGATATCCGTCGGTGGAAAACCGCAGAAATTGAAATGCCCGAGAACGTAGAAGGAATAAAAATTAAAGCGTCGACTTGGCAAACCTATCCATTATATAGCTCGGCCATCTACCAGGCAAAAGCAGATGCTAACGGGTTTATGATTTCTGAATCAGGAAGGACTTTTGACCCGGCTAAAAATTATCTACAGCCGCTTCCCACCCAGGAAATCAATTTGTATCAGTCGGCCGGTCATACGCTTCAACAGAATCCCGGATGGTAACTTAATCATAATAGAGGCAGCCAAACGCTGCTTCTATTATGATATTAGCCTACATACATTTCAGAAAATACTTATTAATTAATAAAAGACAAGTAGCTACGAACGAAAAATGAAATTCAGATTAACACTTCAACTAGCCGGCCTGTTACTCTTTGCATTTGCCAAGACACAAGGGCAGCAAGATAAACGAAACAGCATATCAGCCCTAATGGGGAATCGCTTCCTGACCTTCAACACGGTCATCAGGGTGAATCAGATCGAGGTTTCGAGGACCCGTAATGTGGGGTTCGATGAACGGGCGCTGCATACCCCGGCAAAGGTTATCGCATTCAGAAATGCAGTAGCGGAAGGGTTTCCGGGTGGAAAAATGACATGGGCATTTAGTTGGCTGGCGCTTCAAGATACCAGTGCTAATTATAAGGAGATAAGGAAGCTTGTAGTCGGCTATCATTACAAGTATGGCGATGATATTACATTTATACCCGGTGCTTATTTTGCCAATGCCTATAATACAACTGCGCAGGTAAATAAGGACCTGCATGACGCGCTGAAAATAATAGGCAAAATGGTAGGTGGCGAGTATCGGCCGTCAAGTATAGTGGCTGGGTTCCTATCGGCAAAAAACCAGCAATACCTGGCAGAAAAAGAAGGGATACATGTATGCCAGGGAAATATTTGGAGCCAGTTTAGTATCGACAACCAAGACGGTGACGGATCTGTATCTTACCCATATTATACCTCTAAAGAACATTTTTGCAAACCGGCACAAAATAAAAGTGATTTTATCGATTGCGTGAATCTTGATGGCTGGACCGTGGATTTCCTCGCAGCTAGAAGAAAGGGTTTTGAGGACGGATTCAATAGCCGAATGGGTGTGGGCCCCTTAGAAACACTTCGCAGCTTTGGAAAGGAGACGGGGTTAAAGCAAATGATGCATACCACGGCCATTCATTTTGATAAAGGCTACCAGCTTAATGGTTTTGCATGGGTAACTAATTGCTGGGAACTTTCCCTTCCTGTTGACGTAGCTTCATTGAAAGATTGGTTAACCGCTATCAGGAAACGCTGGCCCGGTACCAAACTTATTACCCAAGGCGAATTTGGCTTGCTTTGGCGGGCACATTATAAGAGCAACAGTTTCAATTACCGTTTTGTAGAACGTGGATCCGGCATTGGCGGGTCTGATGCAGATAAAGAGATAAGTTGGTTTATGAATAAAGACTTCCGCTTGGCATTACTAAAAAACTTGAATAATAACACTCCTGAACAAGTGATTGATTTTACGAGGTATGACATTCACACACATGAGCCAGCAGAAATGACGCGCAAATGGAGCTTATTAGGAGAAATAAATCAAAAGCAAACGCGTCCGCAGGATAAACCCGTTCCGCTTGATTCACTTTCAGCGAAAGATCGCGCCTTAATATCCCGTCATTACAGTTATCTAATTAAAAAATAAAAAACAAAACTCGATCATCTTCGGCAGAATTGGATGTACTAATGTTGAAAAATAACTCATTCATAAGAATTACACTTTCTTTTATAATATTGTGTTTGCCGTTTGTTCTTAAAGCGCAGAGTAGTATTTATGCAAGTAATCTACGCTGCGAGTATTTGCTCAACCCTAGAGGAATAGACGAACCCATGCCACGACTAAGTTGGACATTAACCGCCGTCCATCCAGATAGGTTCGGGCAACGCCAAACTGCCTACCATATCATTGTTACCAAACTTGGAATTGGATTGGCTGGGGGAGCAATTAAAGTTTGGGATTCTGGTTGGGTTAAATCTGACGTTATGCAACAGATACCCTATAAAGGCCTCTCTTTAGAATCGGATCAATTGTATGAATGGAAAGTATGTACGAGGGATGAAGCAGGAAAGCAATCGCATTGGAGTGAAACGGCGTATTGGACTACCGGTTTGTTTAAGCCGGCAGACTGGACTGCGAAATGGATAGGCACTGGAGATACGCAGGATCCCAGTAAAGCTGAATGCACCATTGCTGATCCATGGTTCCGCAAAACCTTCTTCCTGGGTAAGCGTCCATTGAAGGCAGTTATATTTATTGCATCCATTGGATATCATGAGGTTTATGTTAATGGAAAGAAAATTGGAGATGATGTGCTTTCTCCTTGTGTAACCGATCATTTAAAGCGCGCTAGGTATGTTGCATATGATATAGCCCGGGAACTTAAACCTGGTAAAAATGTAATTGCTCTTTGGCTTGGGACCTCCTGGTCCATATTTTCATCTTATGTTACCGATGATAAGCCACGTGCACCAATAGTTATTGCCCAAACTGATATTTATGGAGCTCAGCAAACAGGAAAAGATGAACCTTTACGTATTCAGACTGATGGTAGCTGGAAAACTCATCCGAGTCCAAATCAGTTGCTAGGCAAATGGCAGACCGGCCACATGGGGGGCGAGTTATGGGATGCAACCAAAGAGCAACCTGACTGGAATTCATTGACGTATGATGAAACTGACTGGAAGCAGGCAGTGGTATACGAACCTCGTCTTATGTTAACGGCTCAAATGGTAGAAGCTAACCGGTTATTCCGGGAAATTAAGCCCATCTCTATTGAACATCAGCGTGATGGGTCATACCGGATAGACATGGGTGTTAATTTTGCCGGATGGACAGAAATTAAACTAAAAGCAACCCCCGGGCAACGTGTTGATATGAATTTCTCTGAACGTGCAAACGAGGAAATGACCTTTGGAATACATAATGCGTTTATTATGGGTAAACAAGGTGAGGGAACTTTTAGAAATCGCTTTAATTATAGTTCAGGGCGATGGATCACTATCCGCGGTCTAAAAGAGAAGCCACAACTTCAGGATATTCGCGGCTGGGTTGTGCATACCGACTATTCTTCGGCGGCTACCTTCATCTGTTCTGATTCACTTCAGAATTGGATTTATAATACCGTACGCTGGAATTTTGAGAATCTTTCAATCGGTGGCTATGTCGTCGATTGCCCACAGCGCGAACGGCTTGGATATGGAGGAGATGCGCATGCTACATCCGAAACAGGCTTATTCAATTATCAGCTTGGCGCTTTTTATACTAAATGGATGCAAGACTGGCGCGATGTACAAGGTGCCCGGGACATGGATCCTTCAAACTATGGTGGCAATGCTGATTATGGTATTCTCCCCTATTCAGCTCCCACTTACCAAGGGGGTGGAGGGCCTGGTTGGGGAGGTATCACTGTAGTGCTGCCATGGTCGGTTTACCAACAGGAAGGCGATACACGTATATTGGAAAATAACTTTGATCTCATTAAAAACTGGCTTGCCTTTTTGGACACGCATACAGAAAATCATTTGCTTGTACATTTTGGGGGAACATGGGATTTTTTGGGTGACTGGCTATGGCCCAAAGCAGGTGCAGAAGGAATGAATAATGATAAGCCTGAAAATATATGTTTTAACAATTGTTATCGTGTTTATAATCTTCGTATAGCAGCCAAAATTGCGCAGATTATAGGAAAACAGGAGTATGCGTTAAAATGGGAACAGGAGGCATCTAGATCAAGTTTTGCTATCCAAGCTAAATATTATAATCAAGCAGATCATAGTTATGCAGATGGTTCTATGGCCAATCTGGCAGCAGCCCTTTTGGCAGAGGTGCCGCCCTTAGAGTTACGCGATACGATAATGAATCGTCTTGCAAAAGAAATACTCGTTATAAGAAAAGGGCACATACACGTAGGTATTACAGCAGGCGCGATGCTCTTTAAATTATTAAGAAGTGAAGGTCGCAATGATCTTATTTATGCTATGACTTCTCAAACCGATTACCCTGGCTGGGGATACATGAAGGCTAACGGTGCTACCAGCCTTTGGGAAATGTGGGAAAAAGATCTACCCGGACACTCCTTGTTACATAGTTCATTCTTATACCCGGGAGCTTGGTACATCGACGGCGTTGGCGGCATTATACGGGATGCCACCGCACCCGGTTTTCAAAAATTCATTATTAAACCGCCTAAATTAAACGAAAACCAAATATCATGGGCCAATACTACATACGAATCGCCAGCAGGTGGGATTAAAACAGCTTGGCAACGTAAAAAGGGAATTCTTACTCTTGAAGTGACGGTTCCCCCTGGATGCAGTGCAACTGTTTATTTTCCATCAGACAGTACCAGTCAAATTAAAGTGATCCCCGTGTGGGCCAAAAAGGTAAGAGAAGAAAATGATTGTGCGGTTTTTGAGGTCTCTGCGGGGAAGTATACTTTAATCGGGAAAGACTATAAATGATCATACTACGAAGTATATAACGTTCTTATTAAAATCAACTATATAATATGAAAAATCCTTTCCTTTCGTTAACCGCCAAACTGACTTACCTATTATTGATATTGAGCCTTGGCGTTCGATCCCAGAGTTTAACTAGGTATAACATTATTCCTTATCCCACCGCCCTTGAACCTGCCATCGGTTCTTTTAATATTACCCGCCAAACTGCGCTTATAATTAAGCCCGGAGGTTTTGTTTTTTCAAATGAAGAATCTTTTTTAAAACGAATGATCAGGAGCTATCTCGGTGACAAGAGCCTAGTGTTAAAAAAAGTTGCTGAAAAAAATGCGATCATCTTAAAGTACGATCCTTCCCTGGCGCCGGAATCTTATATCCTCGCTATCAATCCCAGATATATAGTCATCTCGGCAAAGAGTCCGGCAGGAATGTTTTATGCGATTGAAACATTGCGTCAACTTTTACCTGCCGCTATAGAAACAGGGAAAGGCAGCGTTTTATCTGTACCTGCGGTGTTGATTCAGGATAAACCAGCTTTTGAATATCGGGGAATGATGCTGGATGTCTCGAGGCATTTCTTTTCAATTCAATATCTTGAGAAATACGTAAACATGATGGCTTTGTATAAATTGAATAAGCTGCATCTTCATTTAACGGATGATCAAGGCTGGCGAATTGAAATAAAAAAATATCCAAGATTAACTGATGAAAGTGGCTGGCGAACATTTAATCGCAACGATTCCGCATGTATAAAACTGGCAAATGAAACTGGAAATACAGATTTTAACATTGATAAAAAGCATATCATTAATAAAGATGGAAAAATGCTGTATGGCGGTTTTTATACACAACAGGAAATGAGATCCTTTATTGTATATGCAGCAAAACGGCATGTGGAGATTATTCCCGAAATAGATATGCCTGGCCATATGATGGCAGCCGTTAAAATATATCCTTCGCTAACTTGTGACAGCACAGTTGGAGATGGGCAAGGATTTTCAAATCCTATATGCCCTTGTAACGATAAAGTATTGGAATTCGCGAAAGACATTTTTTCAGAGATCGCTGATTTATTTCCCTCAAAGTATATACATATTGGAGGAGATGAAGTCGACAAGCGTCATTGGGAAAAATCTTCGGTTTGTCAGCAATTTATGCGTGAAAGAGGTTTTAAAAACTTCAGCCAACTACAAAGTTATTTCAATGATTACATGATGAACTTTTTCAAGAGCAAGGGAAAAACTATGGTTGGGTGGGATGAAATAGTAGAGGGGGGAATTGATTCCTCTGCTATGGTAATGTTCTGGAGACCTTGGGCAAATCAGTCGCCACTAAAAGCAACGCAAAACCATAACAAAGTCATAATGACACCTGATGGACCATTATATTTTGATGCATTCCCAGATGATAGAACATTGCAAAGTGTATATTATTATAACCCGTTGGATACGATGTATCACCTTAATGAAGATGAGAAAAAAAGAATAATTGGCGTACAAGGAAATTTATGGTCGGAGATGATTCCTTCCGAAAAAAGGGCTGATTATATGATAATGCCAAGGATGACTGCCATGGCAGAGCTGGCTTGGACCCATCGTATAATGTTTGAGTCGTATTTGCAAAGATTAAATCATCAATATGAACGATTAGACGCGTTAAATATCAATTATCGCCTCCCTGATCTGAGCAATACGATTGATAATCGCGTATTTGTCGGGCAAACTAATTTTTTTCAAACTTCTCCGTCTTCGTATTTTACATTACATTATACAACAGACGGAACTACACCTCAGATAAGTTCCCCAATAATGAGCCGCTCAATTAATATAAGGCATACGCAGATTTTAAAATTAGCTCTATTTACCCCTACCGGACATAAGGGAGATGTTTATACTTATCAATTCAACGCTGTAAACTATAACGATTCTGATACCTTATCTGTAAACGATGGCCTTAAGGGAGAGTTCTTTAAAGGCCAATTTGATTTAACGACACATATCAAAGAAAATCCTGACAGCATTTTCTCTGCCAACAGCATTGAAGTGCCAAAGTTAATAAAAGCTCCGGCTTTTGGCCTTAAATTTAAAGGATATATAAGTGTGCCTGAAACAGGAATTTATACTTTCTTGCTTAGTTCCAATGACGGGGCGGTTTTGCATATTGATAATAAGATAATAATCGACAATGACGGCCTTCACTCTGACAAGGAAAAAGGTGGTCAAGTTGCCCTTAAACAGGGCCTTCATAAAATCGCTGTTGAATTTATGGAAGGCGGCGGTGGTTATTTGTTGAATTTGAAATATGGCATCGGAGATGGAGAAATAATGCCTATTCCAGCTTCATGGTTCAAATCTGCAAAATAACTGGCAGTGTAAAAAAAGAAAATTATCGAAAAGTAATAGCTATAGATGAACATTGCTAAATGCCGCGTTTCCAAAGAGAAGGGCTTTGAAAGCGGATGCGCTGATGATAACCGCAGGATATGCCTACCGGATCGGCTACCCAGCAGTCCTCAAAAAAGCGTGTAAGGCTAACGAAGATAAACGCCTAGTTGCAAAAGTTGTAACAATATAAGACTCTTATCTAAAAGATACAATTGTCGTTTCAAAAGAGAACTATTTTATAGTAAAACGTATGGTTTGGATACTTTTTTCTATCAACCACACTTGCATTATTTAAAGCTGGAACCACTGGTAAATATCTCACACATTCTACAAAAAACAATTATTTACATTGAAAAGCTTTTCTTTTTGAAAGTATTCCCGATTCTAATTGAATATTCACAACAGTCGCTGCTTAAAAGAGAAATTGTGACTATAGAATAGAGCGACCATGGCAAATTTTGTAACTAACATGATTTATTAATTATATTTGCATAAAACTATCATACGACACAGAAAGACATTATTTAAATATATAGAACATATACGTTCACTTCGCTCTTGTAAAACGAATTTGGGAAATTTAAACAATCACAGAGACAAGTGCACGCCCGCCTTAGCGTGGGCATGCCTGTCATGTGGTTAGGTTCCCAAAACCTGTTTTGCTGGCTTGCATGTCCCACGTTATTAATTAAATAACGTCGTCCGGTCATTCCAACACTCCAACAATTTTCTTATTCCCATTTCTCTAGCCGTTACTAGCAGTGTTCCATTTCCGTACGATTTACTAATTGAAATAACGAACCAATGAATACAGAAACTGATTATCTCAAATCAATTGCTGAAGAAATTGTTATCAATAAAAATTTAGATAACGCTAAACCAAACCATCATTTGTCAATAGAAGCCAGTAGACTGGAGAAAACGATCATCCACAGCTTAAGTACCATTGAAAATTTTACACAGCGAGATACCTTTCACTTTAATACCTTAAGCAAAATTGTAAATATTTGTGATCTGTTATATGACGCCACCGTTTCGGTGAATCCCAATGTAACAGTGTTGATGGAATTATTAGCAGCGGTAAGGCAGGTACTGCCAAGCGAAATCCGGCCGAACTTGAAGTTACCCAAGGCTTTTGTCGAAGTGCAGAAGGCACCGATCAACGAGAACTGGATACAGCAAGCCAGCGTAATGGCGCAACATGAGGTTCCGGAAAAACTGATCGCCATCGCAGGCATTCCCTTTAAACGCTTTACCGAACCCAAAGGCAATCTGTTTTGGGGTGACTTTGCGTGGCTCCGCGGTTACCAGGCTAAATTGGATATATTAGATTGGGACAATGCGGACTGTAACAGCCCTGCCGAAGCTTTACTTTCATTGCTTATAGGGCGCGATTTTAATGATGATCGGTTTTTTATTTACTGCAAAAAATACATTAAGGACCGGACAAAATCCGTGACAGGTAAGCGTAACCGTTTACTGGCATATGCCGAGTGCGAAAAGCTGATATTCGAAGACACCCAGATCGGTTTGCAATCCTTCGATCTTTACGCCAATTCGGTCAGCACCCGGTTGGTCAACTGGATACGCGATGAAATTGATTTTGTGGAAACACACGAACGCGAAATGCCTTTTGCCAAGTTACATTTTCACCTGTATGTCAACCGGATCGCTTTCTTCTTTAAATTGTTATCCGAGCAAAAAGTATTCGGTGATAATAGCTTTAAGGACCTTTCACAGCAGGTCGCCAGCACCTGTTTATCCATGGATGGGGAGGATATCCTGGCGGCCACCATCATTTCCAAAGCTTACCCGAAGGACCAGAAAACGCTGGAAGAAATGGAAACCCTGCTCGAAAAGATGCTAGTCTATGTCCGCGGATTTATCAAAAAGAAATAGTAAAACAGTTCATTAAGAACAATTCAAGGCCCGTGTTAACCACACGGGCTTTTTGCGTTTTTGTGCCAAGTGTTGTTTGACCGGTCATCCGGTTACAGGATTTAAGATGTAGGTGTTTCCAGAGAGTTAACACTCTTCATTCTCCAAAAAGCCTTATTCTTTTGGGGTCAAATCAATTTATATAAAAAATGAAAAATGACTTTGACAACGACAGTTTCCGGGATTTCGAGTATATCCCCGGAATGGATGCCTGGGCACGGGCACGTATGTTCCAGTCTTACCTGGACGATCAAACCGCAAAGGGGCAATTGAATTACCGGCTTGTCACCACAACGGGCTGCGGCCCGGTGGTCGAAATGAACGGCAGGAAATTGATCAGCCTGGTTTCCAACGACTACTTAGGGTTCACCCAACATCCGGCGGTCAAGCAGGCGGCCATCGACGGGATCAGAAAGTACGGCACAGGTGCCGGTGCTTCACCGGCTATCGGCGGACATTATGACTACCATGCGTATTTGGAAAAAAAGATCGCACGCTTTTTCCGTAAGGAGCATGCTATTATTTACACGACGGGTTACACGTCGAACAGCGCTTCGTTACAATGTATCCTGACAAAGGATGATTTGGTAATTTTAGATGCTGGCGTACATACCAGCGTGATGGAAGGCTGTCAGCGGTTTAATCGCAAGACAGTTAAACATAATGACCTCGATGCCTACGAACATGCGTTAAAATTATCCAAAGGAAAACACCCTTTGGTACTGGTTATCATTGACGGCGTGTATTCCCAGGATGGAGATCTGGCACCCTTAAAGGAAATCATTGCTTTATGCAAAAAGTACGGTGCTAAACTGATGGTAGACGACGCACATGGCATCGGCGTGATGGGCAAGACCGGGCGTGGTTTGATCGAAGCCTGCGATGCATGGGATGATGTCGACCTGATTACCGGCACCTTCAGCAAAACATTTGCCCATGTGGGTGGCTATGTGGTAGCCAGTGAGGAAATGGTAAATTATCTGAAGTACCAAAGCAGGCAGCATTTATTTTCAGCCAGTTCGACACCGGCTGCCATTTCCATCATCAAAGCCATCGAATTGATTGACGAGGAACCTTTATGGATGGGCATTCTGCACGATAACATCAAATACTTTCGCCATGGCCTATTGAGCCTGGGCTTAAATATCGGAGATACCCAGTCTGCCATTTTCCCGGTACACATTGGCGACAAAATCAAAAATGCAAAAATATGTCATGTTATGCACCAGAAAGGGGTTTATACCAACCAGATCAATTACCCGGCTGTATCCTTGAAGGATGCACGCATCCGGATGGGTGTCACCGCGCTGCATGAGCGGGGGCACCTCGACGAGGTGCTGAACGTTTGGGCAGACATTAAAAAGGAGTTCAGCTTATGAACTGCCTGAGCCAGGTCTACCGGCAGGCATGCCGGGAGATCATGCTGCCTGCCGCCGAGAAAAAATTGTTCCTGAAGCTGTTGCGGGAACTCAGCGTCAATGCGGTTAAGCGTCAAAAAGCATGGCACGTTAAGGAGGACTTTATCACGCTGTGGTTCATTTCAGCCGGGCGCTTTCCCGAACTGGCCGCCAATCCTTACAGTAAAACTATCAGTGGCTGGGTCGCCCGGCAATTGCCCTTTGAACTGAATGAAGACGAACAATCGCTTCTCTGGAGCTAAAATTTAAAACCAATGAAAAAATCAAAATATGACGGGTGGCTTGTGGACTTACAGGCACAAATTGCGCTGCTCGATACCGAGCCTATTGCACCTATCGAACGTTTAAAACATACATTACCATTGATTGCTGGTATCATCAATGATATCAAAGCCGAAGTCTTAAAAAACGGGTTCACCGTTGAGGAAGAAGAAATATATTTCTTTAAACATATAAAGCCCGCCTTTTATGCCTTGCAAATTTATGAGCTTTCACTGCATGACCTGGCCACGCGAAAACCGGTGGGCACCGGCGAAATGCTCAGGGCTTACTTTGAAGACGAGCTCTTATATATTTTACGGTTCTTTAAGACCAATGCTTTTCATTACCACTATTATAAAACAGGGGCCACTGAACTGGATGACCGTTATTTTGTCAGGGATGCGCAGCCCGGCAGGATACCCATCATGGATATCATCGATCCTTTGCCGGGTTTCTCGACCGCACTGGATCATGCTTTTGCCAAATTCATGGCGTATGAACGCCTGCAATTATATATAGTTGGTCAACTGACCGACTTGTTTGCAGAGACAAAATTGCCCGCAAAACGCGCCAGCCGGACATTAAAATGGACTGGCGAAACGATCAACCTGGCCGAACTGGCGTATGGCATCTGGCTCACGGGCCAGTTGAATCATGGCAAAGCTTCCATGGCTGAAATTGTCCGCTGGCTCGAAGAAACCTTTGGTGTACATATCGGCGACCCGCACCGTCGTTGGCAGGAGATCGCCCAGCGCAAAAGCGTAAGCCCCACCAAATATCTCGACCTGGTGATCAGCGAAATCAATAAACGCCTTGAAAATGAGCATGATTTGAAGCTAAAAAAGCGCCGCGCCAAATAAATCAATAGTTGGCAACCACCGTACCTACCAAAGCCTTTCCCAGCCATACCCAACCTTTGTTTCCGGCAAATGCAACAGCGTTTGCCCGGAAACAATGAAGATCACCGAGCTATCCACCATCCTGAAAATTGCCGCCAAAGCGGGCGCTGAAAAAGCGCTCGCCGGAAGCGGGGGTTTGCCGGAGAGCATCAGCAAAGCGGAGGCTTACCGGCTTTATGGCAGGGGTAATGTCGACCGCTGGCTACAGGAATGGCTCATTCAAGTTTCCGATAAAAATATTGACCGAGTAAAACTGGAGCGGGTAGCCGCTGCCAGTAACCGGCGCACTTACCTGCCCGTGACGGAGCGGTAAAGCTTGTTATTTGACATCAGGGGACGAAGCATTACCCGGCATCGCGCTGGGAATTATGTGCAGCTGCGCCATTGCGCAGTGAACCATAGGCAGCCAGTTTTGGCAAGGTTTTACCTACGCGTTAGTCCCGGAATCGCCCCGATGCGGCATCGAAAGATGTTGCACCGGGGCTTTTTTATTTTATATGGACCCACAGATTTCAACCCGCCAACTGCAAATGTTGTTTCAGTCAGCCGCCGAATTAGGGGCCATTGCGGCACTGGTCAGCGCGGGTAAACTCAAACCCTATTTGAAAAAGGCCGAAGCCTTCCGGTTGTATGGCCGAAAAAACATAGAACACTGGATCGATGCGGGCCTGATAACGCCTAGGAAAGACGGCGATCATTCCGCCTGCTGGCGAATCGACCGGCTGGAAGCCGAGGCGCTGGACAAAGCGAACTACATCCTCAAATTTTTATAAAATCAACATGCTATTATCTTCACAAATCAAGGAGCAGATTTCCTTAGTGGACCTGCTTTCCCGCCTGGGCTACCAGCCCGTACGTACCGCTGGCCAGGAAATCCTCTACCTGAGCATGATCCGGGATTCCGATACAAAGCCTTCTTTCGCTGTCAATGATGGATTGGGCGTATGGTACGATCACGGGTTGGGCGAAGGCGGCAACATCATCGATTTTGGTTTGGCCTATTGGAAAATGCCATTCCAGGAAGTGCTGGAAAAAATCATGCAGGTCATCGGGCAGCAATTACCCGTAAAAAACTGCATACCGGAAGCGAAATTCCGTAAACGAAGTGCCGTCAAAATTCCGCATTACGAGATACAGGAGATTAAAGAACTGGGTAACAACCCCGCCATTACCGAATATCTTCAGTCAAGGAAGGTTTGGGAAGCGGCACTGGGTCGTCTGTCGGAAATCTATTATTTTGTTGAGGACCAAAAACGCTTGCGCAAATATTTCTTTGCAGCCGGCTGGCAAAATGAACTCAGTGCCTGGGAGGTTCGCAACCTTTATTTCAAAGGTTGCCTGGGTCACAAAGCCATCAGCTTTATTCCGGGCGATGAAACAAAATTGGCCGTATTCGAGGGCTACCTCAATTACCTCAGCTGGCTGACCGAGAACCCGCTTGCAAACGACAGCATACTGGTCTTAAACAGTATTGCCTTAATACAGGGGGCCATAAGAAAGGCGAAAGATTACGGGGAAGTCAACTTATTCTTTGACCGCGATATTGCCGGTCACCTCGCCGGCCTCGACTTTAAAAAGGCCGTGCCCCAAGCCACCGACTGTTCACATCATTACCTGCATTACAATGACTATAACGATAAACTAAGGGCGGAAAAATGAATTTGTAACCCGGCACTTTATACTGTCTCGTCCTTAAATAGCTATACACTAAAAAACAGTGTATGGAAACGAAAAAAATTGAAAATGTAGTCAAAAAAGGCAAACCCAAACGTCCCAATTTCGAGATCAAGTTCATCAAAAGCGTAATCAAAGAAATCGAGGAGGGTGGCTTATCCAGGCGTGAGGTTAGAGAAAAGTATGACCTTCGTGCTACCACAGTGCAAGACTGGGTAATGAGATTCGGGTCGCCCAGTTATGATCATCCTACGCGGCATATTTATAAGCCTTCTGAAAAGCGCACCATGTTGCGAGCTTTCAAGTCAGGTATGACCAAAAAGGAGGTTTCAGTAGCCTTTAGTGTAAACATCAACTCGCTGGATAACTGGATAAAAGCCGATAACAAGGGAAATGGCGATATTAGCGCTACCAATTCTATAGTTATGCCCAAAAAGGCAAATCATGCCGAAAGTTATGAAGTCAAAACGTTAAAAGCTGCATTAAAAGAGGCCGATCTGAAGATTAAAGCTTTGGATACAATGATCGATGTGGCAGAAGAACAATTAAAGATCAATATCAGAAAAAAGTCTGGTGCCAAGCAGTCATGAAAATGAAACAGGATTATTCTACACTAGGAATAAAGTTACTGTGTGGACTGTTTGGCAAAACCAGGCATGCATATTATGATCATTTATGGAGGTCCCAGGATCAGGGCTTAAGAGATGAAATTGTATTGCAGCATGTACTTGAAATACGGGAGTCTTTACCAAGGGTAGGGACGATCAAGTTACACCACATGTTGAAGCCGGCGCTCTTAGCGCATCAAATCGACATTGGAAGAGATTATCTTTTTGATTTGATGCGTGACCATAACCTGGACATCAGGCGACGAAAAAGAAAGGCGATAACAACCGATTCAAGGCACTGGATGCACAAATACCTGAACTTAATAAGAGACCTTATTGTTGATAGGCCCGAACAGGTTTGGGTGAGTGATATCACTTACATTCGGGTATCGCATCAATGGGCATACCTTAGCCTGATCACAGATGCTTATTCAAGAAAGATAATGGGTTATGCATTTCGCACGGACCTATCGGCTATAGGGTGTGCGGATGCGCTACTTATGGCCTTACGAAGCCGCTGTTATTCTAGGCAATTGATTCATCATTCTGATCGGGGATCACAATATTGCAGTGCAGCTTATACAAAAATATTATTCGAACATGATATCGCAATTAGTATGACCGAGAACGGTGACCCATATGAGAATGCCATTGCTGAAAGAGCGAACGGGATCATCAAATCTGAATTCAATTTGGAAGTTATGCAAACCACTTTTGCTGATGCATTAGAGAAAATAACAAAAGGTATAGCTGCTTACAATCAATTAAGACCACATAGCAGTTGTGATTTTTTAACACCGGATGAAGCTCATCAGAAAAATGGAGTTCTTAGAAAAAGATGGCGAACAAAAGCGTATAATTACGACAATCTAAATTGTGTATAGTGATTCTACTATTAATAATTAAAGATGTATAACCAATTCAGGAATTACTCAAAACCTGTATAGTTTTTTTAGGAACAGACATACCGGGATACCTTTTGGTTTTTATCCTTGCAAGATGTGCCGTTGTCGGACAAAACGCCGGTTCCCTTTGTTTTTCCCGCCCCCGGCCTCTTGCCTTAAACCTACGCTGCGTACCTCTGCACAGGATTAAGGGGGTATCATATCCTCGCAACTCGTATCCTCTATGAAAAAAGAGAACCGCACTAAAAAGATAGATGCCCGCTTTACCGAAGCGGAATACGAGGTCATCCAAGCGCTGGAAAAGGAGTTGGGTGTCCGTAAGACTGACCTGGTGCGAATGCGGTTGCTAAACAATGCGCCGGCTGTAGTGCTCAATGCTAAAGAGCTGATACGCTCATTGGACAGTATCGGCGCGGAATTGGGGCGTTCGGGGAACAACATCAACCAATTGGCCCGCTACGCGAATATCCTGAATAAGAAGCGCGCCTTGTCGCCGGTAGTGATGGAAAGGTTCAATATGCTGTTTGAAGCGTATATCGATCATCAGAAGACTTTGGAAACCGCCCTGCGCAGCGTGATACGGGCTACGGGTCATTAAACAAAATTATTTACTATGGAATTTACCATTACTTTACCTACCCTGGCCATTACGATTTTGGCGTATTATACCGGACGCTACCTGTATTTTTCGTTTTTGAAATACCGTTCCGGCCACCAGCGGCCATTTGACCCGCGCTGTAATTATCGGACCAGTTCCTGGCTCGACTGGCAGCGGGGCTACGAGCAGGGTCAGGCCAAGATCATTCACCAATACCATTTGGAGCAATGCTGCCAGGACAAGGCGGTACTCAAATGGATCAAGGGGTATAAAAATTTGGAAAACGATTTGAGTAAGCTATAATGTACCGCGATACAAAATCTCCCGCGAGAAAATCTCCCGGCATAATGTACCGGGAGCGCAATTACTAATCGCTCCCGGTATAAAGTCTCTGGACATAATATATCGAGAGCGCACTTACGGACCGCTCGCGATATAAAATACCTGAAGAACAAGTCTCCCGCTGCAAAATACCGCTGTACAAAATCGCCCGGTACAAAATCTCTCCACCATGATTGTAAAGATTATCCCGGCCACCAAAAATTCTGCATCATTCCCGGCCGTAGGTTATAACACCGGCAAAATGGATAAGAACAAAGGGGAACTGATGAAAGTGTCGGGCTTTGGATCGTTGGAAGCCTTGCAGCATTGGCGGCCCGAAGATTACCGGAATTATTTAAAAGCGGTTTCGGCGACTAATAAAGCCGTAAAGCTGCCCCAGTTTCATGCCGTCATATCTGCTGAAGGGAAAAGCCATGATAAGCACCAATTAACCGAAATCGCCGCGCAATGGCTGGCGGCTATGGGCTATGGCGATCAGCCTTACTTGTTGGTTTTTCATAAGGACACGAAAAATAATCATTTGCATATCGTCACCACACGGGTGAATAAACAGGGTAAAAAGATCAACGATTCTTTTGAAAACCTCCGGGCGCAGAAGCACCTGAACCAAATTTTAGGGATTGATGAAAAGCACAGCGCCAAACAGGACATCGCAAAAGCCCTGTCTTACACCTATTCTACAAAGGCGCAATTCATGATGAT
>Ga0302309_10000987_pt1 | contig 28189 bp, 22 predicted proteins | sample III_Palsa_N1_1_FD_200453 | JGI IMG/M metagenome (GOLD analysis project Ga0302309, IMG submission 200453) | Peat permafrost microbial communities from Stordalen Mire near Abisko, Sweden - III_Palsa_N1_1 | ecosystem: Environmental > Terrestrial > Soil > Palsa > Peat permafrost | place: Sweden... | reverse complement strand
ATAATTGATTAGGGCTCATAAAATAGGGGTGTTGAACACTATATTTCTCCTTTACAGCAAAGACATCATTTTCTTCAAGATTTGAAATTGAGCTGGCAAAAGGCAAAATTTTAACATCGCATTTATAACCGGGATAGTATTGCTTTAATTCATTTAAAAGAGAATTTGAACTAAGCACAACACAATCAGAAGATGATGTTACTTTTTGTTGGATTTTAAGCATATTTTCACCTTTATCCACATAATGATCAGGGAAAACCTTATTGTTAAAATCTACCAGCCAATGAATTTTTCTTTTAAAATCAGCAAAATGATAATCAACCAATTCAAAATACGGGTATAGCGAATCTATTTTACTATAATATCTAACTTGCTTATAAATATCCTTTTTAAAAACTTTCCGTATTAAATTATTTGCTTTTTGAAGAATATAGCCCCGGGGATAAGGCCTAAATAAAACATATTCAATAAAAGGATATTCAATTTTTTTTAGATAATCTACCGGTGCATTTTGAGCGTAAAATAAAACGATATTTGGTTTTTTATCATCATCCAGGGTTTTTAAAGCAGCAATAATATTATATATATAATTAACTATGCCTGAGTTGGATTGATTATCAAAAAAATAATTTAAGCCTATAGTAAATCTTTTAGCCATGTTACCGTTTCTTGTATTCCTTTAGCAAAATTATATTTACTTTCATATCCTAAACTCCGTACGTTAGTAATATCCGCTTTCCAGTGCATCGGGTCCCCAATTCTTTGCTGATTATTAAATTTTAAATTTATTGAGCTATCAAAGTTTTTGAGGAACTGCTGCGCCGCGTCTTTTATAGTTATTTCAATACCATTACCCAGATTATAAATGTTTGCCTGCATTGGTGAATTAAGCAGGATAATATTTAATGCTTCAATAAAATCATTTATATAAATAAAATCCCTGCTTTCATTACCCGTCCCCCATAACACCAGTTCTTTGGCAGACTGTTTGCATTTTAGGAATAAGTCCCAAAATAATTGCTTATGCAATCCGGGGCCATAAATAGAGAATGGCCTCACAATGACAACCGGAATTTTGTAAAGCGTATGGTACTCTTTACATAATATTTCAGCAATGTATTTATGCCATCCATAAGGAGATAAAGGATTGATGGTTTCATCTTCAGGCACAGGTGATCTTTGAGGATTACCGTAAACCGCAGCGCTTGAAATATGTATGTACCTGCACTCTCTGTTTTTCAATGCAATAAGTTCCAAAACCCTGATTGTATCGTTGCAATTAGCCTCAAAATCATTAACAGGATGGTCTATAGAAAATGGTACGCTTCCGTTTCCTGAAGCATTTATACAGGCATCATATTTAATATCAGCAAATACATCATCGAAGGAAGGTTGCAATCTTGAAATTTTTGTATAATGATAATTATTAGAAGTATAATCCAACAAATCGCAACCATGTACCTCCCAACCTTTTTTTGAAAAAAAACTTACACAATTGCGACCAATAAAACCTTCTGAGCCAATTATTAAGATTTTCATCAAGTTGTATATTTTATTATCCTGGCTGGATTACCAACTACCACAGCATAAGGGGGCACATCTTTAGTAATAATAGTATTTGCACCAACTATGGCACCATAACCAATGGTTACACCTTTAAGTATAGTTGCATTAAAACCTATCCATACATCGTCTTCGATAACAATTTCTTTCTCCCGTATATTTACTTGCTCTTGAAAACCAATATTCCTAATGTGTTTAAAATCTTCGTGCCTTTCTGTAGAATTTAAAGGGTGTGATGTGTTGTCATGAATATTCACATTGTGTGATACTAAAACCCTATTACCCATTTTAATTGAGATTGATGACCAAACTTTTGTTTGTGGTCCAATAAAACAATGATTACCTATTTCTATTTTTCCACCATGTTTCATTGTCAATAAGTGACCTCTAATATGACAATTATCCCCTATTCTTATTTTTGTTTTATCTCCGTTTGTGTTTTGTATTAACGCTTCATCTTCAATACAAGTGTCTTTTCCAATTATAGCTGCATAATTTTCAATTGCTTGCGATTTTAATTCAAGGTCATAGTCTTTCCCCGTTAAGTATATTTTCCGACAAATCTTTTTAAATAATTTCATTTTCAAATTGCCATTTACCACTAACAATTATGTAACCGTTATTTAAACCTTCATACAGTGCCATTTCTGTTCCGTCATCCTTTACCTGGAAAACACAAGTTTTTTCAATCATATCATATATTGTTGTTGATTTATTCCATAAAGCAAAAACAAAAGAATAGGTATTAGGAGCAAAAATACTTCCGGGTATTTTTAAATATCCTCTGAAAAGATTATTGGCTATATCGTTAATTTTCAACTCATAAATTAACGTTGTTATTCTATTTAAATTAACATCCTGTATACCTATGCCAATTAACATACCGGGGATGTATTCATTTACTATACCTTCGAATTGAATAGATATTGGTTCTGAATACTTGATTATTGAGTTTGATAAAAGACAAATTTTAGAAAATTCAGCGGTTTTATTACTACTTTCTATTTTTTTATTGTAAAACAAGTTATTTTCTTCACTTATTTGATTTAAGTACGTTTTCGTAATCGTGATTGTATCTGCGTATTCAAGTAAAAACCCATCCCTTAGTAAAATACTTTTATTACATAGCTGGTTAATCATTCCCATATTATGGCTTACAAATAATACAGTTCTTCCCTGCCCTTTACTTACTTCGCCCATCTTACCGAGGCATTTCTTTTGAAATTCAGCATCACCGACAGCAAGAACCTCATCCACAATCAAAATTTCAGATTCTAAATGCGCGGCAACGGCAAAAGCAAGCCTCACATACATACCTGAAGAATATCGTTTTACGGGCGTGTCAATATAACGCTCAATACCGGCAAAATCCACAATGGCATCAAAATGCTTTTTGATCTCGGCTTTGCGCATCCCTAAGATGGCACCATTTAAAAATATATTTTCCTTCCCCGTTAATTCCGGGTGAAAACCTGTACCAACTTCCAGTAAGCTCGCAATCCGTCCTTTTACTTTTATATTGCCCGTTGTGGGCGAAGTGACCCTGCTTAATATCTTTAATAAAGTGCTTTTTCCTGCTCCATTCCTTCCAATAATACCTACCGCATCGCCTTCATTTATTTCAAAACTGATATCTTTTAAACTCCAAACTATGTCGCTTGTTCCTTTTGAGGTACGGTCATTTGTTTCGCCAATTTTCAAAAAGGGATCTTCTTTTCCACGCGCCAATGCCCACCATCGCTCTAAATCACGGCTTAGCGTGCCGGTACCAAAATCGCCCAGTTGATATGCTTTTGATAAATCTTCTACTTTGATGGCAATATCACTCATTCTGCTGTGAACATATTGTTAAACCGTATCAACAAAATTTTTCTCTACTTTGTTAAAAATTATAAGTCCCAGTAAAAATATGATGATACTGGCCACTATGCTATAAATAAAAGCGCCCGGGTAAAATTGGCCGGCACCTAAAAATCCGTACCTGAAAGTTTCGATTAAACCACTCATTGGGTTAAGCGCGATAATGCTTCTATATTTTGCAGGCGCTGCCGAAAGCGGGTAAATAACCGGGGTAGCATACATTAATAATTGCATGCCAAAAGCAACTACAAAGGCCAGGTCACGATATTTAGTAGTTAATGCGGTTATTATAAGCCCCAGCCCTAACCCCAAAATGGCCATTAATAATATAACTACCGGAAATAATAATATGTACCAATTGGGTTGTACGCCACTCTGCCGAAAAAGGTAATAAAAAAGCAGGATAACAAATAAAATAAACTGTACCCCAAATTTAACCAGGCTCGAGAAAACAATACTCACCGGCATAATTAACCGCGGAAAGTATACTTTTCCAAATATATTGGCATTATCCCTAAAAACGGTGGAGATTTTAGTGAGGCTATCCGCGAAATAATTCCAGGCCACTGTGCCTGCCATGTAAAATAATGGCGCAGGGCTGCCATTGGTACTTATTTTGGCTAAATGACCAAAAATAAAGGTGAAAATAATTGTTGTAAATATGGGTTGTATAAAAAACCATAACGGCCCTAATATGGTTTGTTTATAAAAAGAAACAAAATCACGCCTTATTAACAGCCAAAGCAAATCGCGGTAAGCCCAAACATCTTTTAGGTGGAGATCAAAAACACTGGTTTGAGGCTTGATCTCTAAATCCCAATGTTGACGAGGGCTTTCAGTTGCCATATTACGTTGTATATTACTTATGCCTTTGTTATGTATCTATTTGAATGTTTTTTTTGTAAATTTCTTTATACTTTTTTTTAATCCGCCTTTTTTATCCTTTTCATCATCGGTATAACCATATCCGTTACCTCCGCCGTATCCATAACCGTATCCATAGCCATAATTTGAACCATAAGTGCCCCCATAAGTGCCCAAAACCCCTCTTGCTTTTATGCCATTAAAAACAATATTTAAATTATTCATTTCCTTATTGGCATACAAGTGCTCAATTAAATTGAGGTAGTTTTTAGGTGTATATTTGTGGCGCACCATGTATAAACAAGCGTTTATATACTTATTTAGTATTTTCGCGTCTGTTACCAATCCAATCGGGGGCGAATCAATCAAAATATAATCATAGTTTTTGTTTAGCTCGTCCATTAATACATCAAGGCGGCCGTTTAACATCAGTTCAGTTGGATTAGGAGGGATATTACCTGCGGGAAATACAAAAAGACCAGGAATATTACTTTTCTCCATCGAAACAGTAATGTCTTCGATTGTTGCAAGGCCTGCCAGGTAATTACTAATGCCCGGCTCCTGTGCTATATTCATCATTTTACTTACTTTGGGTTTGCGTAAGTCAAACTCCATCAGCGCCACCTTTTTACCGGTTAACGCTAAACTTACCGCCAGGTTTACGCCCATAAAGCTTTTGCCTTCACCTGAAATAGAAGATGTTACTAAAATAGTTTTCTTATCGCCCTGTATGCCTATATAGCTTAACGAAGTACGCAACGATCTGAATTGCTCTGCAATGATCGTTCTTTTTCCTTCCTTGATCACTAATGCATCAGTACTTTCATCGTGCATAATTTCGGCCAGCACAGGCGCACCCGTCGCTTTTTCAATATCTGAGCGAAAAAGCACTTGCTGGTTAAATTGCTCTCTCACCAGTACAAAAAACACCCCTGCAATAATACCCATTGATAACCCAATTAGGTAAATGTTTAACGGAATAGGTTTAATGGGCGAATAATTACTTTCGGCATAATTAACAACGCGACTGTCTGCTACGGCCGAAGCTGCAGAGAGCGCAGTTTCCTCTCTTTTTTGCAACAGGAAAGTATAAATGCCGTTTATTATAGCCTGCTGCCTGTTTATTTCTAATAGTCCACGTTCTTTTTTTGGAACGCCCTTTAACAAGTAGTTGTTTTTATTTGCTTGCGTTTGTAAGCTGTTTTGCGTCTCTATTATGTTTTGTCTAAGGGTATGGACATTTTCTAAAAGACTACTTTTTATTTGATCAACCTGCCGTTTTAAAGATATTATGGTTGGGGAGTTTTCACCGGCTACCTGGCTTTGACGATCTAATTCTAACTCGCTTGTATATAACTTATCTAAAAGTTGATTTAAAAGCGGATCAGTGATCCCAAATGTTGCCGGGACTGTTCCGTTCTTCGGTCCTTTGTTAACAATATATTTTTCTACCTGGTCTAATACATCCAGTTGAATTTGCAATTGTGATATGCTTTGGTCACTATGCTGTACATTTTCCAGAAATGTTTTCCCTTCATCAGTTAGGTCTACAATACCTTCTTTAGTGCGATATTGTTGTAGGGTATCTTCTACATGGGATAGATCTTTAGTAACCAGTAGTAAGCGATTTTTAATAAATTCGAGTGTTTTCGCTGTTGTTTGATTTTTGTCATCAATGCCGGCTTTATTATAAATGTTGATCAGGCTATTTAATATATCTTCTGCGCGGGAAGGTACCTGGTCAGTTAATTTCAGGCCAATCAATGAGGATTCCTTAACCGCTGAAGCCACTGTTAACACGCCCAACAGGTTATTAACTGAAGTCTTAATATCACGTACCTGTAAATAATATACACCTTTCAGTGTAGCAAAAAGCGGTCTGCTTTCTTTATTAACAAGGATTGTAAATTCACCATAAGGCGTGACTACGGGAACATCCACCGGGTATTTTTTACCATTTAAAACAATGCGGTTTTCTGATAACAGGTACTTAAATGATACTAATATATTAGGCGAGTTCCGTAAGGAATCAGGATAAGTGGCTATAAATTTAACCGGCACTGGATAGATCAAAACATCATGAAAAGTGCCTTTGCTATACAATTGCGTATAAAGGCCCATGTCTTTAACCAGTTGTTGCAATAATATATGCGACTTTAATACTTCAATTTCATTTTCAACTTTTTTCGCCGAACCGGTACCGCTTAATACGTCCAGAACATTACCACTATTCGCCCCCCCGTTTTGATCTTTCAGCAATATTGTAGCGTTGGCTTGATAAACAGGAGGCTGGTAATGAATGTATAAATAGCTGGCGCTCATTGAAACAATAACAGCAAAAAGAAATACAGGCCAAAAAGGCAAATAGCGAAAAGCAATAGCCCCTATGGAGTTTTTAGGAGACGATCTTTCAAACGCGTCATTAGTATTATTTCTTTGGACAGAACTATTCATTAGTGAATGAAGATATTAATGTTTAAACTGAACATACAAAACGAGTAGAAGTGATATTACACTTATTGCCACAGGTAAAAGTTGAGTAGTGATATCAGCTGTAGCAGCCCTTGCTTTATTAGGTTCTACATAAATTATGTCCTGGTTTTGAAGGTTATAAATGTCTTTATCAAAGAGTTGGTCATTATTCAGACTAAAACGTTTTTCTATTCTTTTTCCGTTAACTGTCCTTACTAATAAAACATTATTCCGTTTACCGTAAATGGTCAGATCGCCGGCCGCCCCTAACGCTTCCGGTAATGTAATTTTCTCGTTCGGTACGGGTATTACACCGGGCCGGGCAACCTCGCCCAATACAGTTACTTTAAAGTTAACAATACGCACACTTACAATAGGATCTTGCGCCAATTTCTTGTCTAATAATTCGTTGGTTATTGTTGTTGCAAGTTCGCGTTTGGTTAAACCTTCGGCTTTTACCGCGCCTATAAGCGGCAATTTGATAATTCCGGCTTCATCAACCAGGTATCCGCCCAACGTACCTGCAGTACTGGCGGTGTTTGCAGCATTTAATAGCGCTGTTGTAGCCGGATCAAGTGTTGAGATCGTTATTTGTAAAACATCATTTTTGCTTATTATAGTCTCTAATGCCTGCAACTGGATATTTTGTGTGGTATCCCTTGTTATATTATTAAAATAAGTGAGATCTTTTGTACTTACACATGAATTTAAATTGATTATTAAAATGAATCCTGCAATAAGTGTAAACAAATAAAACAGTGCTTTTTTCATATAAGGTTTGCAGATTTTAACAGATAAATTTTAACAAGTTAGCAAATTTAAAACTTTTAAATTATTGCGCAATAATTTTTACTTTTAAAACGCCGGTTAAATTTTATTGCTTTTTTTTAAAAAAAAACAATCATTTTCTATCATAAATGCATACGTCGGGAAAAGTATCTGTTAAATTTAAACGCCTGGTTTTGTTTTGGATAGATTCAAAGTCATCTATATTATTTAGCTAAATACGCTTTCATTTTCCCTTTAATGTGGTTTTTAAACAACCGCATTTTTCGGACAAAATATACAAATACACCTGATAAATAATTAGCAGCTTGTTCGATAGAACTTTTAGAAGTTAAGTAAATGGGGATTAATGATTTAGTTAAGTACCCCTGGAAATGCAGGCTATAAAATTTAACATAAACCGCATTTGTTTCGCTGCCTGTTACCTGCCCGTATAACCCATCTTTATATCGCTTCATTTTTTTTATTTTGAAAAAAGAATGGCGTATAAAACTATGCTTATAACCATTATAGGCTACATTTATATTAAAGTCTAAAACTATGTTTCTTTCTTCCAACGAAAACAAATTCAACACATTAGGTTTGGTTTCTGTCCTGAACAAATCAAGTAAAATCATATCCGATACGTTCTTGTTATCTAAAAACTTTCCTGCGAGTGTATCTTTTAAAAGCTTACTAAATTCTGCCTCGCTGACATATTTTTTACAAACAAACGTGCAAAAGGCATCAAGCAGTTTACTGCTCCAAAATGAGGAATGACCCGAAGTCACACTGTCTCCATTATGCTCAAAATACATCGTTGACCCATTATAATTACCTTCCAAAAGATATTCATAAACAGGATTAAGACCGGCTAAAAGCAATACATCATTGTCGGCATGAAAAAAGTAATTAATATTAAGATCTTTGATCAAAGCATTGATAATAAACCACCTGTCAAAGCATACTTTTTCAAAAAATGGGGTATTTGCAGAATGATGCTTGTATAGTTTACCAAACTCAGCGGTGGCCGGGATATACTTTGAAATGTCAATACAATTGAACTCTTTATAATAGTCGAAATTAGCGTCTGTTAACAGGTAAACGTTTTCTTTTCCGTTTGAGAGTTCTGCCTGTTTTAATACTTTCTTAATAAACAAACCTGGTTCACCCCGCTGAACAAAAAATATGGGGAGTGTGGTATAATTTAACCTGGGCGGAATAGTTTTTTCTGGGTTCATTATTTAAAGAAAAAAGGTTGGGGCCACGCCAGTAATCTCAGCCGTTCTTTATATACCAATGCCACGAGGCATATTATGCCTGCCCCATCGTACCGCCAAAGTTCATCGGGAAGCCCGTTGGTGGCCCCTGTTGAATTTTAATACGGCCGTTTACATTTTCAAACTTCTCCAAATTATCCTCCAACGCGGTAAGCAGCCGTTTAGCATGTTCGGGAGTTAGTATGATCCTTGATCTAACCTTTGCCTTCGGAACGCCGGGCATAACACGAATAAAATCAAGCACAAATTCTGAGCTTGAATGGGTAATAATGGCAAGGTTTGAATAGATTCCTTCTGCTATTTCTTCAGAAAGTTCAATATTAAGCTGATTTTCTTGTTGCTCTTCCATGGTGCTAAAATAACAAAGCCTTCCGTTTACCGGAAGGCTTTGTTAAAATTAATTATTTACCTGGTAAGTTGCCGGTAACAACACCGCACAACGGAGAGGTAATTATGCTTCTACTTCTTCAGTTTTTGAAGCCATTAAGCGGTCAAATTCCTCTTGCGAGCCTACGCGGATATTTTCATATTCACGTAAACCTGTTCCTGATGGGATAAGGTGACCAACGATCACATTTTCTTTCAGGCCAAGCATATTATCTTTTTTACCTGCAATTGCCGCTTCATTTAGCACCTTTGTGGTTTCCTGGAACGATGCTGCAGAGATAAATGATTTGGTACCTAATGATGCCCTGGTAATACCTTGCAGCATTGGGCTTGATGTAGCAGCTATAGCATCGCGTACTTCAACCAGCTTCATATCCTTACGTTTTAAAATTGAATTTTCATCACGTAATTTTCTTACTGACAGTATCTGACCGGCTTTAACATTGGTTGAATCTCCCGGCTCAACAACAACTTTCTTATCGAATATGTCGTCATTTTCCAACATGAAATCCCAGCTATCAACGGCTTCGCGCTCTAAGAAACGGGTATCACCTGCATCTTCAATAGCTACTTTCTGCATCATCTGGTGAACGATAACCTCAAAGTGCTTGTCGTTTATCTTCACACCCTGCAAACGGTAAACTTCCTGTATACCATTTACCAGGTATTCCTGTACTGCAGCCGGGCCTTTAATAGCCAGGATATCAGCAGGGGATATAGAACCATCGGATAAAGGCATACCTGCTTTTACGAAGTCGTTATCTTGCACCAAAATGTGTTTTGATAATGGAACAAGATACTTTTTGATTTGTCCGTCTTTTGACTCGATAGACATTTCGCGGTTACCGCGTTTCACACCACCTAAGGTTACCACACCGTCAATCTCGGTTACTACAGCCGGATTTGAAGGGTTACGTGCTTCAAACAACTCGGTTACACGTGGTAAACCACCTGTAATATCGCGGGTTTTACCTGTTGAACGAGGTATTTTAGCGATGATTTGTCCTGTTTGTAATTTTTCACCTTCATCAACTGCTATGTGAGCGCCAACAGGAATGTTGTAGCCTTTTATCAGGTTTCCTTTATTATCAGTAACCTGGATAACCGGGTTCTTGGTTTTATCTCTTGTATCGATAATTACCTTTTCGCGGTGGCCTGTTTGCTCGTCAGATTCTTCGCGGAATGTTATTCCTTCCAATACTGCCTCAAACTGGGTAACACCTGCAAATTCAGATATGATAACCGCGTTGTATGGGTCCCATGAACAGATACGGTCGCCACGTTTGATCTTGCTGCCATCTTTCACATACAGGTATGAGCCGTATGGAATGTTATTGGTAACAATTACTTTGTTGCTTCCTTCCTCCACAATGCGGAACTCGCCCGAACGGCCTAATACCACATCAACTATGCCTTCTTCTGTTTTATATTCAACTGTACGAACGTTCTCAAATTCAATGATACCATCAAATCTTGCATTGATCTGTGATTCAGCCGCGATGTTTGACGCGGTACCACCCACGTGGAATGTACGTAAAGTTAACTGTGTTCCCGGCTCGCCGATAGACTGTGCTGCAATTACACCAACAGCCTCGCCTTTTTGCACGCGTTTGCCGCTTGCAAGGTTACGGCCATAGCATAACGCGCATACACCTCTTTTGCTTTCGCAGGTTAATACCGAACGTATTTCTATACCTTCTAACGGAGAATTTTCTATTGTCTTACCAATCTCTTCGGTGATGTCTTGTCCTGCTGATACTAATAATTGGTTAGTAATAGGATCAAACACATCATGCAAAGAAGTACGGCCCAAAATACGGTCATATAATGGTTCAACTATATCCTCGTTATCTTTAAGGGCGGTTGTATATATACCTCTTAAAGTACCGCAGTCAACCGTACCAACAATCATATCCTGCGCAACGTCATGCAAACGACGGGTTAAGTAACCCGCATCAGCAGTTTTCAACGCTGTATCCGCCAAACCTTTACGTGCACCGTGAGTTGAAATAAAGTATTCCAATACTGATAAACCTTCCTTAAAGTTTGAAAGGATAGGGTTTTCAATAATTTCACCACCGGAGCCTGATTTTTGAGGCTTGGCCATCAAACCACGCATACCGGCCAACTGGCGTATCTGCTCTTTAGAACCACGTGCGCCTGAATCCAGCATCATATAAACCGAGTTGAAACCCTGGTTATCTGTTGACAGTATCTCCATTACATTGGCCGTTAACCGGTTGTTGATACGTGTCCAGATATCAATGATCTGGTTATAACGCTCATTATTGGTAATGAAACCCATATTATAGTTACCCATTACCTCTTCAACTTGTTTAGAAGCCTGGGCAATCAATGTAACTTTTTCGGCAGGGATGTTAATATCTTTCAGGTTAAATGATAAACCACCCTGGAATGCCATTTTGAAGCCTAATTCTTTAATATCATCAAGGAATTGGGCGGCACGCGCCATACCGGTATTTTTTACTACTTCGCCAATAATATCACGTAGTGATTTTTTGGTAAGCAACTCATTAATATAACCTACTTCTACCGGAACGTGCTGGTTAAACAATACACGGCCAACAGTAGTTTCAATAATTTTATTTAAAATTTGTCCATCTCTTTCCTTAACAAATGCCTTAACCTTTATAAATGCATGCAGGTCAAGTTTGCGTTCGTTGTAAGCAATAATTACTTCTTCGGCAGAGTAGAAAGTTAAGCCTTCGCCCTTTATAACACGGTCAGCATCTGTTTTACGGCCTTTGGTTATGTAGTACAAACCAAGCACCATGTCCTGCGATGGAACGGTAATAGGTGTTCCGTTGGCAGGGTTTAAGATATTGTGCGACGCAAGCATCAATACTTGAGCTTCTAAAATTGCCGCATTACCCAGCGGTACGTGAACGGCCATCTGGTCACCGTCAAAATCCGCGTTAAAGGCGGTACAGGTTAACGGGTGCAACTGTATAGCTTTACCTTCAACTAATTTTGGCTGGAATGACTGTATGCCTAAACGGTGCAGCGTAGGTGCACGGTTTAATAATACCGGGTGTCCTTTTAATACGTTTTCCAATATATCCCAAACTAACGGATCTTTACGGTCAACTATTTTTTTGGCAGATTTTACTGTTTTAACCACACCACGCTCAATCATCTTGCGAATAATAAATGGTTTAAACAATTCGGCAGCCATATCTTTTGGTAAACCGCATTCGTGTAGTTTAAGGTTAGGCCCTACAACAATTACTGAACGGGCAGAATAATCAACACGCTTACCCAGCAAATTTTGACGGAAACGGCCTTGTTTACCTTTCAATATATCTGAAAGAGATTTCAAAGCACGGTTACCTTCGGTTTTTACCGCGTTAACTTTACGTGAGTTATCGAATAACGAGTCAACAGCTTCCTGTAACATACGTTTTTCGTTACGCAATATAACTTCGGGCGCTTTTATCTCGATCAAACGTTTTAAACGGTTGTTACGGATAATTACACGGCGATAAAGATCATTTAAGTCTGATGTAGCAAAACGTCCGCCTTCCAGGGGTACTAACGGGCGCAATTCAGGCGGGATAACCGGAACGATCTTAACAATCATCCACTCAGGGTTATTCTCTATCCTTGTTTTTGCACCACGGAAAGCCTCAACAACCTGTAAGCGTTTTAAAGCTTCGTTTTTACGTTGCTGTGAAGTTTCGGTAGCTGCCTGGTGACGCAGGCTGAATGATAACTCATCCAGGTCAATACGCTTCAATAATTCCTCCAAAGCTTCTGCACCCATTTTGGCTACAAATTTTTGAGGGTCTTTATCATCCAGGTACTGGTTTTCTTTTGGTAAGGTATCCAAAATATCCAGGTATTCTTCTTCTGTCAGGAAATCCATTTTGTTAATCCCGTCAGCTTCCTTAATACCGGGCTGGATAACTACATATCTTTCATAATAAATGATAAGATCGAGTCTTTTTGTAGGCAGGCCCAATAAGTAACCAATTTTGTTTGGCAACGAACGGAAATACCAGATATGCGCAACCGGAACAACCAGGTTGATGTGGCCCATACGCTCGCGGCGTACTTTTTTCTCGGTCACTTCAACACCGCAACGGTCGCAAACGATACCTTTGTAACGGATACGTTTGTATTTACCGCAATGGCACTCGTAATCTTTAACGGGACCAAAAATACGTTCGCAAAATAAACCGTCACGCTCAGGCTTATAGGTCCTGTAGTTGATGGTTTCCGGTTTTAAAACTTCACCGCTTGAACGCTCCAGTATAGATTCAGGCGAAGCTAAACTGATGGTAATTGTGGTGAAATTACTTTTGATTTTATTATCCTTTTTATAAGACATAGTCTCCTTTGTTTTAATGTGTGAAGGAGTGATTGAGTGGATGAGTGAATGAATGATTTACTCACTCATTCGCTCATTCACTAATTCACTAATTATTCTAACGTGATATCCAAACCTAAACCTCTTAATTCATGAACCAATACGTTGAATGATTCAGGAACTGATGGTGTTGGCAGGTTTTCACCCTTAACAATAGCCTCGTAGGTTTTAGCACGACCGATGACATCATCCGATTTAACGGTCAATATTTCCTGCAATATGTTTGACGCGCCAAATGCTTCAAGCGCCCAAACTTCCATTTCACCAAAACGCTGACCACCAAACTGTGCTTTACCACCCAATGGTTGTTGTGTAATTAATGAGTATGGCCCTATTGAACGTGCGTGCATCTTGTCATCAACCATGTGACCTAATTTCAGCATGTAGATAATACCTACAGTAGTTTGCTGATCAAAACGGTCGCCGGTTAAACCATTGTATAAATAGGTACGACCCGATTCAGGTAAGTTGGCCTTTTTAACCCACTCTTCCACTTCTTCATGACTTGCACCATCAAAAATTGGAGTAGCAAATTTTATGCCCAGCTCTTTACCGGCCCATCCTAATACAGTTTCATATATCTGGCCCAAGTTCATACGTGAAGGTACACCCAGCGGGTTCAACACAATATCAACCGGTGTTCCGTCTTCAAGGAAAGGCATATCCTCATCACGTACAATACGTGCAACAATACCTTTATTACCGTGACGGCCCGCCATTTTATCACCAACTTTAAGCTTACGCTTTTTAGCGATGTAAACTTTAGCCATTTGTACAATACCTGATGGCAACTCATCACCCACGCTTATAGCGAATTTATCGCGACGATAAGCGCCTAACTCTTCATTAACTTTAATATTGTAGTTATGAAGCAAGGTTTTTATCTGGTCGTTCTTATCATCATCAGTTGTCCATTTTGTTGGGTTGATGTTTTCGTAGCTAAGTTCGGTCAGTATTTTTTGAGTAAACTTAACACCTTTAGGCACATGAAGCTCTTTGTAAACGTTAAATACACCTTGCGATGTTTTTCCGTTCACGATCTCAAATAACTTTTCAATCAAAGTATTTTTAAGGTCTTTTACTGCTTTATCATGCCTGGTATCCAGTTTTTCTAACTGTGCTTTTTCCTCTGCCTTGGTAGTTTTCTTGGCACGTGAAAATAATTTGGTATCAATAACCACACCTGCTATAGATGGCGGAGTTTTTAATGACGCGTCCTTAACATCACCTGCTTTATCACCAAATATGGCGCGTAATAATTTTTCTTCCGGCGAAGGATCAGATTCGCCTTTAGGGGTTATCTTACCTATCAGGATATCGCCTTCCTTAACTTCGGCACCTACACGGATAATTCCGTCTTCGTCCAAATCCTTGGTAGCTTCTTCTGATACGTTAGGGATATCCGGTGTCAATTCTTCCTCACCACGTTTAGTATCACGTACTTCCAACTCAAATTCTTCAACGTGAAGGGAAGTGAAAATATCCTGCGAAACCACGCGTTCAGAAATTACAATCGCATCCTCAAAGTTATAACCCTGCCAAGGCATGAAAGCAACTTTAAGGTTACGGCCTAAGGCAAGTTCACCGTTTTGGGTAGCATAACCTTCGCAAAGCACTTGTCCCTTTGTAACACGTTCGCCTTTTTTAACAATTGGCTTAAGGTTAATGGTAGTGCTTTGGTTAGTTTTCTTGAACTTGGTTAATATATAGCTCCTGGTATCACCATCGAAAGAGATCAAACGATCCATTTCATTACGGTCATATTTGATACGAATTTCGGTAGCATCCACATATTCAACAATACCATCGCCTTCGGCGTTGATAAGCGTACGTGAATCTTTTGCCACACGGCCTTCCAAACCAGTACCTACAATTGGCGCTTCAGGGCGCAATAATGGCACGGCCTGGCGTTGCATGTTCGATCCCATCAATGCACGGTTAGCATCATCATGCTCCAAAAACGGAATTAATGATGCCGCGATAGAAGTGATCTGGTTAGGGGCAATATCCATTAAATCCAGCTTGTCCGGATCAATGATCGGGAAGTCACCTTCAAAACGTGCCTTAACCTTTGGCAATGCAAATACACCTTTATCATCATAATGCGCGTTGGCCTGGCCAATGGTTTTACCATCTTCGTCCTCGGCTGATAAGTATATTACATCTTCCTGAACCTGCACTTTACCGTCAACCACACGTTTATATGGTGTTTCAATAAAGCCTAAGTTGTTGATCTTGGCATGTACGCAAAGCGATGAAATCAAACCAATATTCGGCCCCTCCGGAGTTTCAATGGTACATAACCTGCCGTAGTGGGTATAGTGTACGTCACGAACCTCAAAACCGGCGCGCTCACGCGATAAACCACCGGGCCCTAAGGCTGACAGACGACGCTTGTGCGTGATCTCTGCCAGTGGATTGGTTTGGTCCATAAACTGTGATAACTGGTTTGTTCCGAAAAACGAGTTGATCACAGATGATAATGTACGTGCGTTAATTAAGTCGGTTGGTGTGAACACTTCGTTATCACGAATGTTCATACGTTCGCGGATGGTACGTGCCATACGCGCTAAACCAACACCAAACTGCGCATATAATTGCTCGCCTACGGTACGCACACGACGGTTTGATAAGTGATCAATATCATCCACCTCGGCTTTTGAGTTGATTAATTTGATCAGGTATTTTACAATCGCGATAATATCCTGCTTGGTTAAAACCTTAGTCTCGTCTGATGTTGTCAGCTTTAACTTACGGTTGATGCGGTAACGGCCCACATCGCCCAGGTCATATCTTTTATCAGAAAAGAACAAACGGTCAATGATACCACGCGCTGTTTCTTCATCAGGTGGTTCGGCATTACGTAATTGACGGTAGATATGCTCAACCGCTTCTTTTTCTGAATTTGAAGTATCTTTTTGTAAAGTGTTATATATAATGGTATAATCACCGCTGGTTGAAGCATCTTCCTTATTAAGGATAATGGTTTTCACACCCGCGTCAATGATCATATCAATATGGTCATCTTCAAGCATGGTTTCACGCTCAAGGATGATCTCGTTACGGTCGATAGAAACAACTTCGCCGGTATCTTCATCCACAAAGTCTTCAACCCATTTCTTTAAAACCCTTGCAGCCAGCTTGCGGCCGATGAATTTTTTAAGACCTGATTTGCTAACTTTTACTTCATCAGCCAGTTCAAATAGCTCTAATATATCTTTATCAGAGTCATAACCGATTGCACGAAGCAGGGTAGTTACCGGGAATTTCTTTTTACGGTCGATGTAAGCATACATCACGTTGTTAACGTCTGTTGCAAACTCAATCCATGATCCCTTGAAAGGAATTACACGGGCCGAGTACAATTTTGTACCGTTAGTGTGGCGGCTTTGGCCGAAGAATACGCCCGGTGAACGGTGTAATTGCGAAACAATTACGCGTTCGGCACCGTTGATAACGAAAGTACCTTTAGGTGTCATGTACGGGATGGTACCCAGGTACACATCCTGAACAATCGTTTCAAAATCTTCGTGCTCGGCATCGTTACAAGATAAGCGAAGCTTTGCTTTCAAAGGCACACTGTAAGTTAACCCGCGTTCGATACACTCGCGTATATCATAACGTGGCGGATCAATAAAATAATCAAGAAACTCTAAAACAAAGATGTTTCTTGAATCTGAAATTGGAAAGTTTTCGGCAAACACTTTAAACAGCCCTTCTTTATAACGGTTGTCTGAAGTAGTTTCCAATTGAAAAAATTCCTGGAAAGATTGCAACTGCACATCCAGAAAATCCGGGTAATCAAGTACCTTTCTACTGGTTGCAAAGTTTATTCTTTGATTGATTTTGTTTGCCAAGGTATTTATAATTTAATATTATTAATGTAGATGTGAGTATTGAGATGTGAGACGTGAGATAAAAGAGTTTTCAATTTTGCCATCCGGCAGAAATCCCAAATCTCACATCTAATATCTCAAATCTCCTTAAACGGCAATAGACCCCGACCAAAATGGTCGGAGTCTGATGCTATTTAGGGTAGTATGGTTAACTTATTTAACCTCAACTACTGCTCCGGCTTCTTCTAATTGTTTTTTCAAAGACTCGGCTTCTTCTTTAGTAACACCTGTTTTTACTTCTTTAGGTGCTGCGTCAACAAGATCCTTTGCTTCTTTCAAACCAAGACCGGTTAAATCTTTAACTAATTTTACAACAGCTAATTTAGCGCCACCTGCTTCTTTCAGGATAACGTCAAATGCTGTTTGAACTGCTTCAGCAGCAGGAGCGTCATCGCCACCGCCGGCAGCAGGTGCAGCAACTGCAACTGCAGCAGCAGCAGGCTCAATACCATACTCGTCTTTTAAGATCTGAGCTAATTCGTTTACTTCTTTTACTGTTAAGTTTACCAACTGTTCAGCAAACGCTTTTAAATCCGCCATTTTATTTTAATTTTTACTTTAGTGCTTTTGTTTGTTAAAATCGAACTTTAAGGTGTTCGTTAACCTCTTTCCTGTAATGTTTTTACAACACCTGCCAATATATTTCCGCCTGATTGTAATGCTGAAATAACGTTTTTTGCAGGTGATTGCAGTAATCCGATGATCTCTCCAATCAGTTGTTCCTTTGATTTTAAATTGATCAAAGTATCAATCTGGTTATCGCCAATGAATATGGCCGAATCAATATATGCTGCTTTTAAAATAGGTTTTTCGCCTTTTTTTCTTAACTGCTTGATCAGCTTTGCCGGGGCAGTTGCTGATTTTGAGAAAAGAATTGATGAAGACCCTTTTAATACATCATAAATTGGGGAGTAGTCACCTTCGGCAGCTTCCATAGCTTTTTTAATTAAGCTGTTTTTTGCTACCTGCATCGTAATGTCGCTTTCGAAACATTGACGACGAATGTTGTTGATCTTGGCAACCGTTAAATTTGAAGTATCAGTAATATAAAAATTACCGTACTCTTTCATTTGTTCAGTAAGGGCAAGAACAAGGTCGTATTTTTCTTCTTTATTCATGATTAAATCCCCGCTACTGTTTTGGTTTCAATTTCAATTCCAGGTGACATAGTTGAAGAGATATGAATACTCTTGAAATATGTTCCCTTAGCTGATGATGGTTTTAATTTTGAAATTACCTGGATGATCTCCATCGCATTTTCATAAATTTTATCAGCAGTAAAGGATGCTTTTCCTATTGAGGCATGGATGATACCGGTTTTATCAACCTTGAAATCGATCTTACCACCTTTAACCTCAGTTACAGCCTTACCAACTTCGGTAGTTACTGTTCCTGATTTAGGGTTAGGCATTAGGTTACGCGGACCGAGAATACGACCCAAACGACCTACCTTAGCCATAACACTTGGCATAGTGATGATAATATCAACATCAGTCCACCCACCTTCAATTTTGGCAATATAATCATCCAACCCAACGAAATCTGCACCTGCATCCTTTGCTTCCTGCTCTTTGTCAGGTGTGCAAAGCACTAAAACACGTACAGTTTTGCCGGTTCCATGAGGCAATGTTGCGATACCGCGTACCATTTGATTGGCTTTACGGGGGTCAACACCTAAACGAACATCAATATCAACAGATGAATCAAATTTGGTATTGGTTAAATCTTTAACCAATGATGATGCATCCTGTAATGTGTATGCTTTATTAGCCTCAATTTTGGAGAGTGCCACTTTTTGATTTTTTGTTAATCTAGCCACTGTCTTAAACTGATTTGTATAAATTCTGTTAATTTGTGATTGAAGATTAGTGATTAAAGATTGGAGATTAGAAAACTCCGAACTGAAATCAGAAATCCAAAATCACGTTAGTTCCAGGGAGCCGTACCTGATACGGTAATCCCCATACTGCGAGCCGTTCCGGCTACCATCTTCATGGCTGATTCAACTGTAAACGCGTTCAAATCAGTCATTTTATCCTTGGCTATAGTTTCAACCTGGCCCCAGTTTACACTGGAAACTTTTTTACGGTTGGGTTCGGCCGAACCACTCTTTAAACCGGTAGCTTCCAATAACTGGATTGCAACGGGAGGGGTTTTGATGATAAAATCGAAAGACTTGTCGACATAAACAGTAATAACTACAGGTAACACTTTGCCAGGTTTATCCTGGGTACGTGCATTGAACTGTTTGCAAAACTCCATAATATTCACACCTTTTGCACCCAATGCAGGGCCAATTGGTGGAGATGGATTTGCAGCACCGCCCTTCACTTGCAGTTTCACCATCGCACCGACTTCTTTTGCCATTTTGCTTTTTTATTTAATTATTCAATGTTATAAAGTGGAAGCTATGTAACATTTTTTATCGGGGTATAAAGCCCAATGTCTTTGTTTATATAAATTCGAAATCGAAAATCCGATATCCGAAATATTAATTACTCTTTCTCAACCTGCATGTAATTCAATTCAAGCGGCGTACGGCGCCCAAATATCTTTACCATAACTTTTAATTTCTTTTTCTCTTCGTTAACCTCTTCAATTACGCCGCTAAAGCCATTGAAAGGGCCATCCATCACTTTCACATTTTCGCCTACATAATAAGGCACATTCATGGTTTCGCCCTGTGCGCTCATTTCGTCAACCTTACCTAAAATACGGTTAACTTCGGCCTGGCGTAAAGGGATAGCATTACCTTGCTTATCACCCAAAAAACCAATTACGCTGTTCACATTTTTTATAACGTGCTCAATCTCGCCATTAAGGTTGGCTTCCATTAATACATAACCGGGGAAGAAATTGCGTTCTTTAGCAATTTTCTTTCCATCACGCATCTGGTAATATTTTTCTGTTGGTATTAAAACCTGCGGTACCAAGTGCGTAGCGCCCAAACGATTAATTTCGGCATCTATATATTGTTTAACCTTTTTTTCTTTACCACTGATGGCTCTCACCACATACCATTTTAATTCACTCATTCCTATTTAAATATTAAGCAAAGTGACTATAAAAATAACCAAGCAAGGAGTTAATACTCTGGTCCATAACAGATATCAGTAAGGCAATGATCAATGCCGCTATTAATACTAAAACCGCGCTATTTTGCAATTCTCTCCAGGTTGGCCAGGTAACCTTCTGGGTCAACTCTATATAAGACTCTTTAATATATTCACTTACGTTAGCCATTTTCTATTTGCTATAACATTTTGTATAAGCACGGGAACAAGGATTCGAACCCTGATCAAAGGTTTTGGAGACCTCTATTCTACCGTTGAACTATTCCCGTGTATTCCCAAGCCTTAAATCCCTAAAGGGACTTTTTGCCCTAAATCCCTAAAGGGACTTTATTATATTAACAAAGTACTTAGCTAAAATAGCTAAGTACTTTGCCTAAATTAACCTTACCTGTTTGCTCCCCTTTAGGGGGTGAGGGGGCTATTTTAAAATTTCAGTTACCTGGCCGGCACCCACAGTTCTGCCACCTTCACGGATAGCGAAACGTAAGCCTTTTTCCATAGCGATAGCGTTAATCAGCTTTACAGTGATGGTAACGTTATCACCCGGCATAACCATTTCTACACCTTCGGCCAATGAAATTTCACCGGTTACGTCAGTTGTACGGAAATAGAATTGCGGACGGTATTTGTTAAAGAATGGCGTATGACGGCCACCTTCTGCTTTTGACAATACGTAAACTTCAGCTTTGAAATCGGTATGCGGGGTTACTGAACCTGGTTTGCAAATAACCATACCACGACGGATATCAGTTTTTTCAATACCGCGTAACAATAAACCTACGTTATCACCAGCTTCGCCACGGTCAAGTATCTTGCGGAACATTTCAACACCTGTTACAGTTGATTTTAAGTTCTCGGCACCCATACCTAATATATCTACCTGCTCGCCTGAATTAATTACACCACGCTCGATACGGCCGGTTGCAACAGTACCACGACCAGTGATCGAGAATACGTCTTCAACAGGCATCAGGAATGGAAGCTCAGTTAAACGCGGAGGAATAGGGATGTTGTTATCAACAGCATCCATCAATTCCATAATTTTTTCAACCCATTTCGGATCGCCGTTAAGGCCACCCAAAGCAGAGCCTTGAATTACAGGGATATCGTCGCCGGGATATTCGTAAAATGATAATAATTCGCGAATTTCCATTTCAACAAGTTCCAATAATTCAGGATCATCAACCATGTCAACTTTATTCATAAACACAACCAATGAAGGTACACCTACCTGGCGGGCCAACAAAATGTGCTCACGTGTTTGAGGCATAGGACCGTCTGTAGCAGCAACCACAATGATCGCGCCGTCCATTTGAGCTGCACCGGTAACCATGTTCTTCACATAATCCGCGTGACCCGGACAGTCAACGTGGGCATAGTGACGGGTAGCGGTTGAATACTCAACGTGTGCTGTATTAATAGTAATACCACGTTCTTTTTCTTCAGGAGCTGAATCGATTGAATCGAATGAACGAGCTTCTGAAAATCCTTTATCAGCCAATACTTTTGTAATAGCTGCGGTAAGGGTTGTTTTTCCGTGGTCAACGTGACCGATTGTACCGATGTTTAAGTGCGGTTTACTGCGGTCAAACTTTTCTTTTGCCATGATTTATTATGTTTGTAGGTTAATTTATATTTAAAATTGTTATTATATATTGTATTCTGTACTCAATTTTGAGCCAACAATGGGATTTGAACCCATGACCTCTTCCTTACCAAGGAAGTGCTCTACCACTGAGCTACGTCGGCTTTTTTCGGTTTGCCGTTACCAGTTTTCAGTTAGCAGTTATTACCTGCAAACCGACCACTGTAAACTGCCAACTGTAGCAGAGCGGAAGACGAGGTTCGAACTCGCGACCTATAGCTTGGAAGGCTATCGCTCTACCAACTGAGCTACTTCCGCTTTTTTAGTTTGCAGTTGCCAGTTTACAGTTGGCAGTAAAAAACTGCATACTGCTAACTGCCTGCTGCTAACTCCCTTAGTGGGGGGAGAAGGATTCGAACCTTCGTAGCCGAAGCAACGGATTTACAGTCCGTCCCATTTGACCGCTCTGGTATCCCCCCATTGTTGATTTCGGATTTTCGATTTTCAATTTCGGATTGAATCAGTCCGAAATCGCAATTCCGAAATCCGAAATTAACGAGCCTCCTATCGGGATCGAACCAATGACCTACTGATTACAAGTCAGTCGCTCTACCAGCTGAGCTAAGGAGGCTTAATATTTATCCTTCTTTTTTTCTCTGCCGGCTTTGTTACAGCCAAGCGGAATTATCGGTTAAATTAATCAAGTTTTATTTTAAAGAACCACTCGCTTCCTGTAAGGACATGCCTTTCCGAAAGGGATTGCAAATTTACAAATAAATAACGCTGTACAAAATTTTTTATCAAAAAAAACTTTAGGGGGTTTTGAGGTTGGTTTCTGGGGGATTTTTGGGGGTGGTTTCTATACGCTAACCCGCGTTTTTGTCATTGCGAGGAGCGCGGCGGTGGGTAGTGCGATGGGGCGCGACGTGGCAATCTAAACACGACAGGCTTACGTCGTTTTAGTTTCCGACTATATTTTGTTGTAGTTGACAGCATCACGCCCGCTCAATTGCCGCGGTGGCTGTTACTTTTGGCTTGGCCCAAAAGTAACCAAAAGGCCAAGTCAGCAGAAAGGCTTCTTTGCCGCACGGGGCCTTTGCGCTGCAAATCAGGCAAAACCTGGGCGGGAAACAGTTGCCCCGCCTTGTGCGCTTTTGGCCTGCGCACTTGCTTTGGCCTTTACCCTTCTGCAAATATTTCCTATGCCCTGCCGCGCTCATTGGCCACCATTGTTTTGCCTGATTTCGGCCGAAGCTGTTCTGCTGACGGGTTTATTTAACATAACAGCATTTTCTTTTGACGGGAATTAGTGCAGGAGGCTAATTGAGTTACGGCAGACAACCTTATAACTCATTTAAGAATTCGGTTGCATCCTGGAGTTTGATCTTGCCCTCTTTATAAAGTTTGATCTCTTCGGCTGATGTTTTAAGGCGGTTGTAGATAACCTGTTCCGATTTATTTAATGGCCGGTTTGCAGCATTGGTATGCTGATCTATATTATACTCTAAACCGAAAGCATCAAGCACAACTTTGATGGCTTTTTCGGTTTTCTTATTTTCAATATTTACAGTAAGCGTGGTCATTGGTACAAAAATACAATATTCTTTAGATAATGAGAATTAGAAATTTGATATTGACTTAAGTAAAGGGCGGATACACAGCCTGCCCATATACGCTTTATATCAGCCGCTTGAATGTGAAGCGGTTCTGCTGGCGGATACTTTATTGGCCTACTGCTGAGCGTTGGTTACCTAAATAGCCGCGCACACAAGGGCAGAGCCTACGGCAGCCCGTGAACAGATTAATTGTGCTCCACCCACAGACGAGTCATTCGAAGGTCTTGAAAGTAATATTGTTTATATTCAATTCCATTTTGGCTTCGTTGTCTATAATTTCGTCCAAAAGACTGATTGGAATCACAGTGCCATAACCCAAGTCATCGTATTTACCGTCACCCTGTGCGAGGTTGACAGAAATGCCCGCAAAATTTCCATTTTTTTTGATAATCGGCCCACCGCTATTCCCCCCTCTGATTCTTGCAGTGATTAGAAATAATTGTTCGCGCATCCAAATATCCTCAGCTGATGCCGCAATTTGTCCAACTGACGTTGTAAACCGCGCAGATACAGTCGCAGTTTCCGCCGTCAAAAAGTTATGATAACCAGGAACCATTGGGTAACCCATAGCCATAACTTCATCGAGAATTTCAGCTTGATCGCCATAAGGAGCAGTGTCTACCAGTGGTATTTCAAGTTTAATAAAAACCAAATCTATCGCACTATTAGAATGTAATAAGTATTTTGCAGAATCTAATTGCTCTTTAGTGAGACCTTGAATCCCAATGCGAGAAGCGCCTTCAATACAGTGTTTGGCCGTAGCGATTCCACCTCTATATAGAAAACAGCTTCCAAGTGCTATGTCCCCTTCGCGGTCTGTATATTCAATGGGTTTCACATATACTTTGTATACCTCATAGGCATATTTGAAGCCATAAATTAGACATCCAATACTGCGGTTGAGGTACTTTTGAAGTGCGAGATTAGTTTTTAACTCCGGATGTGCTTTTGCAAAATATCTGGACAGAACATTATCAGCTCCTTCACGATGAAGCAAAGAAAGTTTTCCCTGAAGGCATAACAAGTCGCAGATGGCTGATACAATACCTGGTTGAGGAATTTGTTGTAGACGATACTTTTTTGCATAACTTTCACAACAGTCCATAACGGTACCAACAACCAATTTATCGTTTACAGTTTTAAAGTCAGAAAAAAACAAAAGAATCTCAATTGGTAAATATGGAAATTCTTTATAATAATCACTAAGAGAGCTCATACCACATATTCTTAAGTTTTATCCAATTCTTAAGTTTTATCCAAAACTACAAGGAATTCTCTAAAGTGATGAACGTTGCAGGTCTCTTTTGTTTCCACCGTCCACCACGTCTCGTACGAGTATTACACTCAGGCCGCCGCTCGGCTTATCCGTACATTGAAATTTATAATTTCTGGGATCAGATATGGCAATACCGTTCAGGCGCACCAGGTTAGTTCAGCAACGGGCATAAAAAAATCGGCGGGCTTTCACCCGCCGATCCATACTCAATTTTATGAGTGCTCTATATTAAAATTCGTCCTCAATTGAGGCTAAAACGGCTTTTTTTACTTGCTGGGCGGCTATCTCATTTCGCTTTTTATGTTTATCAATTTGTTTGCGCAGGCTTTCTACGCATAGGTCTGTAGCTTCTTCAAAGCTTTTGCATTGCTCTTTGGCAAATATCTGGTTACCGGGCAGCATCAATTTTATTTCCGTTATCTTATTGGCTTCATCTTCCACCTTCTCTAAGCGCAGGTAAACCTCGCCATTTATAATGTTATCATAAAAGGTATCCAACTTGTCAACCTTTTTCTGGATAAATTCCAATAGTCCCTTGTCTGCATTAAAATGAATTGATTGCACTGTAATTTTCATGGTTCCTCCTTGTTATGCCTTTGGATGGGCTTGTTTATAAATAGACTTTAGTCTTTCGACCGAATTATGCGTATAGATTTGGGTGGCGCTTAAATTGGCATGGCCCAGCAATTCTTTAATTGCGTTTAAGTCGGCACCATTATTTAATAAGCTGGTTGCAAAGGTATGCCTCAACACGTGGGGGCTCCTTTTATTTTGGGTGGATATGTGAGATAAATATTTCTGCACTATTAAATAAATAAGCTTTGGATACGCATCCGCTCCTTTATTGGTAACGATTAAGGTTAACGAATTGTTACTAAAATTCTCACTTTTCTTTAAACCGCTGTAGGTCAGCAGTAAGTTTTTTAACTCGTTGTTTAAAGGGATGATGCGCTGCTTGTTGCGCTTGCCCAAAACCTTTACCGTCCCCTCGTAGACGTTAATATCGGGTTCCTTAACGCCCAATAATTCGGATAAACGCATGCCGGTACCGAACAGCATTTCAACCACCAGCTTATCGCGCAGGCCACTGAAGTCGGCGCTGAAAACTTCGTTATCATCCAGCATGCGGGTTAGCTTGGCATCCTCAACCACAACCGGCAGGTTTTTAGGAATTTTTGGCGCGATGATTTTTGAGGCAGGGTTAACAGTTATCAATCCCTCCTGCAATAAAAACTTAAAGTATTTACGCAGCGTGGCAATTTTGCGGTTGATAGAACGGGCTGTAAGGCTTTGGTTCATCAGTTCAACCATCCAGTTGCGTATCTGGTAATGGGTAATTTCAGATGGATGGGCTATTGTTTGGTCCGGATGATTTAGAAAGCGGACAAACTGGCCCAGGTCGCTCCGGTATGCAGATACGGTATGGGGTGAGTACCGCTTTTCGAACTTGATGTATTGGATGAACTTCTCTAAAAACATAAAAACTATTTATACACCCATTGGAATAATGAATGTACAAATAGTTTTTTATATACTGTCAAGAAAATCTGAAAATTTCTTTTTGCAAGAAATTAAACAGTAGTTTCAAGGTTCATGTTCTGTTTGTAGATGGCATGTTTAACCACGTGACGACGGGTTACTGATTTTTTTTCAAATGCCTGGCGACTGCGTAATTCGCGTAAAACTCCGGTTTTTTCAAACTTCTTTTTAAAACGTTTTAACGCTTTGTCTAATGATTCGCCGTCTTTAATGTTAATGATGATCATAATTCCTGCATACCTCCTTTCGTGGGACGGCAAAAGTAAATATAATGTTTTGAATATAAAAGAGAAAGGTTAAGAAATGTTGAACACCAAATGTCGAATATCGAATAATGAAGTGTTGACTTCGGTATTCGACGTTCAAAATTCATTATTCGATATTACCTTCAATATTAAGCTCTCTTTAAACGGAACGATATCCTGGGATCTTCTCTGGTAATGAACATTTCGGGTTGTTCTATATAATCTACATACCAGGCTAACGCGTAGGCCACTAATTCGGCATTATAATTACGGATGTTTACTGTCTCAAACGCCAGCAGGTTATCCCGGCCTATACCATATAATATTACCTCGCTATTATTGTAAGCGAATGAGTTATTATCTAAAGCGTTGATTTTGATTTGTAACAGTGTTTTATGATCGCGAATAACTTCCTGTCCATTCGTTTTCACAATATAAAAATTAGCTGATTGCATAGTGTAGGTTATTTCTGATAATAACTATATGCAAACCACGTTCCAATTATATAGCCAGCAGTTGTGAGGTTAATTCTTAACATGTTTACATAATTTTAATACTAAATTTAATTTTATTGCAAGTTGTTTTAAAACATTGTCACTATGCTTATGTTTGTAAAACTGAACAGTCCGATCCTACCCTAATGCCGCAAACTAATAGCACTTATACGTCGTATCACTCCTATTTAGAAGGCGGGGGTGAAATGGGACAACTAACCCGCGCCTTCAATTGGTCTGAAACCGCAATAGGAAGCCCCGAAAATTGGTCGCAAAGCTTATTGACTACTGTAAGCATTTTATTGAATTCAAGGTTCCCGATGTTTTTATGGTGGGGGGCCGAACTGATACAGTTTTATAATGATGCCTACAGGCCAAGCTTAGGCAATGAGGGCAAGCATTCAACCGCCTTAGGACAACGCGGTGAAGAATGCTGGCCTGAGATATGGCATGTTATAAAACCTTTGATAGACCGGGTTATGGCCAGTGGCGAATCCACATGGAGCGAAGACCAGCTTATACCCATATACCGTAATAACCGCCTTGAAGATGTTTACTGGACATTTAGCTACAGCAAGGTAAATGATGAATCGGGCAAGCCTGCCGGGGTATTGGTGATCTGCAACGAAACTACCGATGAAATACTGGCCTATAACGCCATGCTGCAAACTAAAAGAGAATTAGAGTTTGCTATTGAATCGGCCGAATTGGGTACCTGGGATTTGAACCCTGCAACCAACAAGTTTATTGGTAACCACCGTTTAAAATCATGGTTCGGATTATCATCTGACGATGAAATTGATTTGAACAACGCTATCAATGTTATAGCCGAAGAAGACCGGGAACGGGTAACAGCCGCTATTAATAAAGCGCTTGAAAAGGG
>Ga0302309_10000984_pt1 | contig 28324 bp, 30 predicted proteins | sample III_Palsa_N1_1_FD_200453 | JGI IMG/M metagenome (GOLD analysis project Ga0302309, IMG submission 200453) | Peat permafrost microbial communities from Stordalen Mire near Abisko, Sweden - III_Palsa_N1_1 | ecosystem: Environmental > Terrestrial > Soil > Palsa > Peat permafrost | place: Sweden... | reverse complement strand
AATATCCTAAAGACTGACAAAACCAGCAAGGCCAGCCTGAAAGCTAAAAGAAAAATGGCTGGCTGGAACCATAAATTCCTCTTAACACTTATTGCTAACAAAAATTTCTAATGCGTCAGCCCTGATAGTAAGATGTTATTTAATAGGATAATGCCAACATGCTTATTCCTTTACTAATTCATTATATAGATCTATCCATTCGGAATTAACGGAATTTATAAGATTCAACTTGCTTTTCCTATTGCTCCCTTTATTAATTTTTCAGCGGAAATAGCTTCTTCTATATGCGAATAGAATTCATAATAGACTAATTTAACGCAGCTATATTTTGCAGTGAAACTATCCGGATAAACTTTATTTTTATGCTGCCAGACCCGGCTAACAAGATCAGAAGTAACGCCAGTATATAAAACTGTATGCCTTGCATTTGTCATAATATAAACGCATCCACCCCTTTGAAAAACCATATTGCAATTTAGTCATTAAAAAGCATTACGTTTTATTGATTTTATAACGCAGAGATTGCTTCGTTCCTCGCAATGACGATTTGGCGGGCTTATTAACACCCTCTTTTATTGTTTTAACAGCCAGGCAAATATCAATGGCGCCACAATAGTCGCATCTGATTCAACAATGAACTTGGGCGTGTGGATATCCAGCTTTCCCCAGGTTATCTTTTCATTCGGCACAGCGCCGGAGTATGAACCGTAGGATGTGGTTGAATCCGATATCTGGCAAAAGTAGCTCCAGAAGGGTATTTCGGGCATTTCCATATCCTGGTACAGCATCGGCACAACGCATATCGGGAAGTCCCCGGCTATGCCACCGCCTATCTGGAAAAAGCCTATCCCCTTACCAACTGAGTTTTTCACATACCAGTCGGCCAGCCAGGCCATATACTCGATACCGCTTTTCATGGTAACAGCTTTTATCTCGCCTTTTATAACATATGAAGCGAATATATTGCCCATGGTTGAATCTTCCCAGCCCGGTACAACTATCGGCAGGTTTTTCTCCGCCGCCGCCAGCATCCACGAGTTTTTAGGGTCTATCTCGTAATACTGCTCCAGCTCGCCGCTCAGCAATATCTTGTACATATATTCATGCGGGAAATAGCGCTCGCCTTTGGTATCGGCATCCTTCCATATTTTATGAATATGTTTCTGCAAACGGCGGAAGGCTTCTTCTTCGGGGATGCAGGTATCGGTTACGCGATTGTAGTGGTTTTCGAGCAGGTCCCATTCATCCTGCGGACTCAGGTCGCGGTAATGCGGAACACGTTTGTAGTGCGAGTGCGCAACCAAATTCATAATATCTTCTTCAAGGTTTGCGCCGGTGCATGAAATGATGTCGATCTTGTCCTGGCGTATCATTTCGGCCAGCGATATGCCCAGTTCGGCGGTGCTCATGGCGCCGGCCAGGGTAACCATCATTTTACCGCCTTCGGTAAGGTGGGTTTCGTAGCCTTTGGCAGCGTCCATTAACGCAGCCGCATTAAAATGCAGGTAATTTCTCTCGATGAATTGGGATATCGGCCCTCTTGCAGTACTCATAGTGTGATGAAAATTTGATCAGCGCAAAAGTAGATATTTTGACGAATGAAATATTTTAAAATCAAAAATCACGAAAATTGATTCATTTAACGCGACCCGGTGGACTCACCCGGTCATCGCTAACGCTTGACCACCCTCTCTGCTGCGCAAAGAGGGTAACACTGATTTAAACGGAAATATTTTGTGTAATCTTAATGGCTTTGCCCTCTTTCCGCGCAGCGAAGAGAGGGCCGACAATCCGCCGATAGGCGCAGTAGTCGGGTCCGAAGGACTCCCATGGAGGTGAGTCTGCGGGTCGCGTGGATAACGAAAAGGTCGGTAAGCGATTTGTTATTTCTTTCAGAGGCCTCGATGTGGATAAAAGTTATTAACACTGACATTTCATTTGTCTGAATAATTACATGCTTTTCCTTTTGAACAACTCCTATAAAATAATGGCGTAATTTTATAAAAAAGGCAGCTGTTTTTTATAAGGTATTTTGATACTATCTTTAAAAAGGTTAACACGACCCGGATGCCAAAGGTCAAAAAATGATATATCGTAATTACCTGTTAGCTGTTTTGCTGATCGTTTCGTCTACGGCATCTGCCCAGGTATTCAGCAGGCAACAGGCAGATTCGCTGCTTAATGATTTAAAACAACCGCTGTGCGACAGCTGCAGGGCAAATACCCTGGCAGGCATCTCCGACTTTCTTCTTCACCAAAGGCATATTTCGAAAGATCAGCTCGACTCCGTTTACGATGAAATGACCGAAGTTAAAAACATCAACCGCTCACTGCATAAAGTTAATATCGACGAGCGCCTTATGCTTTTACAGGCGCTATGCTTTAAAGCTACCGGAAAAGCACAGGCCGGAAAACAGCTGCTTGCCGGTTTGATCGCTAAACTTAGCCGGGAAAGTAACCAGCTCTTGCTTGGCAGGGCTTATTACGAACTTTCCGATTTTTATAACGGCGACCTGCTCCAACCAACAACGAGCATAAGGATGGCCTACTTAAAAGAAAGTATAAATGCCTATAAAAAAACACAAGACCGCCTGTCACTTGGCAGGGATTACCGTTTCCTGGCAGATCTGCACTTAGTTACCGATTCGCTGGGCAGGGCTTTTGTGGAGGCGAATATGGCGTTAACTTTATACCGCTCTGTCGGCTATAAGGATATCCAGGGCATTTTAGCGCTGTTAGGAAGGCTTTATTTTTCGCAGCAAAATTATAGGGAGTCGATAGATTATGAGCTGAATGCGCTTACCACAGCCAAAAACAGCAAACAGGATAATGTGAGGCTCATTTGCCAGATACACAATAGCCTTGGCACCATCTTTTTAAAGCTGAATGATTTTCCAAATTCCTTTTATCATTACAACCAGGCGCTGGATATTGCCAAACAGGAAAAGGATAATGGCACCATATACCTGCTTGCTGCCAACCTGGTGGATGCTTACCTGGAAGCCGGGCGCGGGCAGCAGGCGATTTCCTTCTTTAGGCAGATCAATCAGTCGTTCCCTGTTCCAAAACACCCGATATATGAGGTTGGCGATTTTGGCGTTAGCAAAACTTTTCTTAAAATTTATATTGCACTCGGCCGGTTTGATGAGGCCCGGCCCTATTATAACCTCGTGCTGAAATATGCAGATAACCCTCACATCGATTTCTATACCCTGAGCGAATATTATGCATTGATTGCCCGTACCAATATCGGCACACATAATTTTGCACTGGCAGCACAATACCTTAACAAGAATGAAAAATTACTATACTCGATAAAAGATTATAGCGATCTATCGGCTAATTACCGTTTAAAGGCGGCACTTGACACGGCCAGCGGGGATTATCGCAGCGGGTTGAGGCACATTTTGGTAGCCCGGCAGCTGGAAGATTCGCTTTTTAATGTTGTAAAATCCCAGCAGATAGGAGAATTACAAATTGCCTACCTGAGCAGCGAAAAGGAAAGTGAGATAGCATCCCTTACGCAAAAGGCCAATACCGACCGGGCAAACCTGCAAAAGGCAAAGCTAATCCGCGACCTTTCTTTGGGAGGGTCACTGAGCCTGCTGGTTATTGCAACGCTGCTGTATCGTCAAAACCGCTTAAAAAGGCAAAACAATCAGCGGCTTAGCAAGCTGGTAAAGGAAAAAGAATGGCTTTTAAAAGAAGTCCATCACCGGGTAAAAAACAACCTGCATACGGTTGTTTGCTTATTGGAAAGCCAGGCCTCTTTTTTGCAGGATGATGCACTGAAGGCAGTAGAAAGCAGCAGGAGCCGCATTTATGCGATGTCGCTTATCCATCAAAAACTTTACCAGTCGGATGACACACAGTCCATTGAGATTAAAAGCTATATCAACGAGCTTGTTCTTTATTTGAAGGAAAGTTTCGGGTTCCCTTCAAATATCGATATCGAAATAGCTGTCCCAGAGCTCTATTTAAGTATAACAAATGCCATCCCCGTTGGCCTTATTATTAATGAGGCATTGAATAATTCTTTCAAATATGCCTTCCCCAATAAAATAAATGGCATTATAGCAATAACGATGCAGGTTACCGGTTCAACTATCCGGCTTGCAATACGCGATAACGGCACAGGCATACCTTTCGACCCGTCAAAAACAATTTCTGATTCGCTCGGGATAGAATTAATGAAAGGCTTAGCCACCGACCTTAAAGGAAATATTAAGTTTTTACGCAGCAAGGGTACCGGCATTTTGGTTACTTTTAAATTTGAGCCTACTGACAAGGGGTTTGAAGATGCGGAGGATGATGCTTAAGTCACGAGAACCCCTACATTCAGTTATCAGAACAGTACAATTATCCATTTATTAACTAAATTGATTATTTTTGTATGATCAGTAAAATGAATTATGGCAATTGCAGTTAATCAACATACCGAATTAAATCCAGTGCAAATAAGTCTGTTGCGATTATTTAACAGGCCTATGCCAGAAAAGGAAACACTGGAAATCAAAAAGTTACTGGTAGATCACTATTCCGAACTCTTAAAACAGGAAGTGACCAAAGCCATTGAGGAAAAAGGGTATACGCCGGATGATCTCGATAATTTGCTATACGCTGATAGTTAATGCGGGTAGTTATTGATACCTTACAATATAACAAATAATAAAATGACAACTTTAACATTGCAGATACCCGATAGTCTTGGCGAATACCGGCACGATAATGTCCGATTTATTGCCGCTAAATTCTATGAGTCCGGCAGGCTTTCATTGGGGCAGGCTGCTGAAATGGCCGGCCTGTCCAAGCGAACTTTTGCCGAACTGCTTAGTGACTATGGTGTATCACTCATAAATTATTCTGTCGAAGACCTGAAGGATGAGCTTACCAGGAACGCGGGAATTTAAGATCGTTATCAGCGACACCAGTTGCCTGGTTATCCTGGAGAAATTAAATGCCTTTGATCTCTTGCACCAGCTTTACCCGCAGGTTATCACTACCCCCGAGATACAAGGTGAATTTGGTACCGGTCTGCCGGATTGGATAACCATTCAAGTCCCGAAAGACATCGCACTGGTCGAAGCTTTTAAGGAAAGCGTAGATCCCGGTGAAGCCAGCGCCATTGCACTGACAATGGAGATAGGCAATGCCAGGCTGATTGTTGATGACCGCAAGGGCCGTATCCTGGCCGGCCGCATGGAGTTAACCTTTATGGGTAGCATCGGCTTGTTGCTAAGAGCCAAAGCGCAGGGCCTCATACCTTTGATCCGGCCTTATACCGACCGGATGCTGCAAACCGATTTTCGGGTTTCACACGCGCTGATCGATTATGCGCTGGAGCAAGCCGGTGAACAATAGTCCCCACTCTGGCGCGACTATTCAGCGAAGGACAAAGCAAGGCGTACTCGTGACCAACTATCAAACCAGCCTTTACAATACCATCGCCTCAATCAAATATATTTATCAATCCAAGCTACCCATAATAATCCATTACAATGCTATATAAATAATCTCCAACTTTTTCAACTATTCCGGTTGTTAACGGTTTATTGTGAGGATGGTCGGGCCTTTGATGCAACATTAATATCCGGGAGCGCCTGCCAGCAGAACATTTAATTATTCACCTGTTTAAATACTGACAGGGTTTTGTCAGTGTAGATTTTGTAGCCGGCGTATACTCGTATTAGTGGCTAAAACGCTACACTTATATACACTAATATCATCATTTTGGCTTGGTGCACCTGTATAATATTCGCCAAAAATGATTTATTTGAATGTAAAAATTCAAAAAAAACACAGGTTCTAAAAATAAATTGCATATTATTATGGCGACATCCTGCTTATGAAAAAATATTTTATACTCCTTATATTTATATTGGGCTGTCAGCATGTATTTGCGCAAACTGACTTTCTGAAACGTTTTATCCGTAAAATGTATTTTGATAAGGATAGCAGCAAAAAACCAAATCTCGTTCTTGTACCGGCGTTAGCTTCATCGCCCGAAACAGGCCTTGAATTTGGCGGTGCGGCGCTTTTTTCCTTCTTTACCGATACCGCCAAACATAGCATCACCCGTGTATCGAGTATTTATGGCTACGCCGCCATCACCACAAAGGGCCAGGAAAAAGTAAGCCAGAACTTTACTTACTGGACGCCGGAAAATAAATGGTTTTTCACCGCTAACAGTAGTTATTATAACTACCCGTTTGATTTTTATGGCATAGGCAATAATACGCTTAAAGCAAACCTTGAAACTATTGAGGAAAAACGCACACGGGTTGGCGGAACTGCCGAAAACCTTATTTTTGATAATGTATATGCAGGCTTTGACGCAGGGCTCACTAAATATTACTATTATTCGGGCACCTACCTCGAAAACAGGGAATTTAAAACCGATCCCGCTATACAGGAACATGGTGGCGGCTCAGTGGTTAATGGAGGCGGTATATTTGATTACGATAGCCGGAATAACAACACTTACACCACAAAAGGTACCTATATAAACGTTTATTGCAATTTATTGCAGGGGATTTTTGGCAATAACAGCTATACGGGCGGCTTTTTCAACCTGGATTTTGGCGAGTACTTTAAATTGCAAAAGAAACTTGTGCTGGCGTTTAATTTAAAAGAACAAAGCCTGGTAGGAGGCCGTTCGCCGTTTTACCTGCTGCCGCAATTAGGCAACGACGCCCTGATGCGCGGCTATTACACCGGCCGTTACCGCGATCGTAACCTCATAGCTGGCCAAACCGAATTGCGCTACCGCTTTGCCGACCGCTTTGGTATTGTAGGTTTTGTGGGTACAGGCGAGGTAGCGCATAATTCCTTTTCTTTAGCCGCGCTTAAACCCGATTTTGGCGGCGGTTTCCGTTATTTCTTCGATACCGAAAAAGGATTGAGCATCCGGATGGACTATGGCATTGGCGAGAAAGTACAGGGAGAACCAAGGCAGGAAGGGTTTTACGTTGCGCTGGGGGAAGCGTTCTGATAGTTCATGGTTCATAGCTAAGAGTGGCCGGTCGAAACCCCAGGTGGCTTAAAATCTATAATATCATTCCTTCCGCATTTCCCGCAACATTACATTATAATGCCATTTGCGCAGCATGGCATTTACGGTATTTACAATGCGCTTAGCCCTCGTTTCGGCGGTCTTGGCCTCATTTATCCATTTAATAAAATAATTGCGATGCGAGCCGGGCAGCGAATTAAAAAAATCCCAGGTGGCAGGCTCAAAATCGAAACACTCCTGTAGGTCGGCAGGCATTTCTACTTTAAAATCATTATCCGCTTCCAGTTTTACATGAAGCATGGCCCCGGCGTTTTTGCGCAGGGCTTTGCGGATATCGGCCTTCAGCGCCATAATAAAATTGCCTTCGCCCATGGGCATCAATGCCAGGCCCGAAACCGCCAATCCATCGAGCATTCCCTTCACCCGGAACGATTTCTTATTTCCGGGTTTCATTTGCTGCGCCAGGTCAGCCGGAATATCAATATAGCTCCAGCCGGTTTTTTCGCCCTGTTCGTCAAATTGTAAAATCAGGGCATCAAATTCAATCATATTATCGCTATCCGCTCGTTGTGTTAACCGCTTTGCAATTTTTAATGCCAAATGTTAAATGTTTGTTAAATCGTATCCCAGGGCACATTTTGTTGTAACACTTCACCGATTGCTACTGTCATATGGGTATAAATTTAATCAATAATTTAATACAGAAAGTTATGAAAACATTAAAATCAGTGCTGGCAGGTATCATCATATTATTCTCCAGCGTAGCTGCATCAAATGCCGCTGTTAAACACGGTCAACCTTCGCAAAACGATGTAGTTAACACGTATGTTACCGCCATCAGCACCAGTAACGGAAGCGACCTGGACAAATTCCTGGATAACGACATGCAATTCAACGTTCACCTGGGCAGCAATGTTAACACCATCAACAAAGATCAATTACTTGTTTACTTAAAAGATAACGCTTCGTCAAGTTCACCGGTTAATACTAATGTAACCGTTATGGAACAGGACGATGCTTCGGCTAAAATTAAGGTGGATTTTAAATATGATGGTTATACCCGTACCGATGTGGTAACCCTCAGCAAAACATTTGGCTGGAAAATAACCAGTGTTGACAGCACTTCTAAGTAAGTAAATGGTAGATTGTTTAGCTCATGAGCCCCGGTGACGGGGCTTTTGTATTTTCAGGCCAATTGTTTATACATTTTTATAACGGCTGCGTTTTCCCCATCGGGCATATGCGCAGGTTCCTGCGAGATGCTTTTATAACCCATTGCAGCATACAGCGGCTCGCCCGGTAGCGTAGCGCCGAGTTCCATACTTTTAAAGCCATTTTTTATGGCTTCCGTCTCGCATAAATTTATCAGCATACGGCCTATCCCCTGCCTTGCAAAATCCGGGTGAACGAAAAACGCCCGGATACGCGCCGATTCCGTTAATGGGTCGAGCAGCGGGTCCGCATGGCTCTTGTGCTGGTCGCCGCCGTAAAGTGTTTTTCTTTTGCTCCATCCGCCGCAGGCAGCAATTTTATCGCCGCTTTCCACAACATAGTAAGTACCATCAACCAATAATTGCGTATCGACACCAAAAATATATTTGATAGCGCTTTCTATCTGTTTTTCGCTATAATAACCGATACTCAATCCGCGCACAGAGGATGCTATTAGTTCGTTCAAAGCCGGTATATCGGCAAATGTTGCCAGTCGGGTTTTTAAAGCCATGTTAAAAGTTTGTTAATTTTTATTAAAAAGCAAAAATGCCTGCAACGTGCTCAGTTTAAATGTTGTCTTATTAATACAAAGCAACTAAAATTTGAAGATTATGAAAACATTGAAATTATTTGTGCTGTTGCTGAGCTTGCTGATAGCGTTCGGAACAGCATATGCAAAAAGCAAACCTGATGACGGCATTTTTACAAAAACACACGCCATTGATACTTACGTTGATGCCGTAACCCGCGGAAAACTGGATGGCTTTGATGAGGTGTTAGACCCATCCGCAAAATTCACTACTCTTAAAGCAAATAAACGCCTGGTTAGCTATAACAAAAATGAAATGCTGGGTTTTTTAAACAAGATAAAGAATGTAGAGGAAAACTGTACTACTAATACTGCTATCATTGAAAATACTGCGGATATGATAGTAGTGAAAGTGGATATGCAGTTTGAAGGCTTTACACGCAGCAATTATGTGAGCGTTGCAAACACCGGCAACGGCTGGAAGATCATAAACGTATACTCGGTGTTTAATTGAAAAGATTTTAATTAAGATTTTGGATACGTTTAGTGTTTATGAGTTGCCCCCTGCCAGGCGGGGGGCTTTTTTATTTTACATAGGGCTGTAACACCTGCTGCCATTTATCGTAACCCTTGGTGTTGAGGTGCAGGTAGTCCGACTGGAACAGGCTCGAATCCGGCACCGTAGTACCCGGCTTATAAATAACCGACGCCACATCAATAAAATAACTCCGTGGCTTATCTTTTAGCCAGGCTTTGATCAGCGCATTTGCTTGGTCAACTTCGGCAAAATATTGCATCCGTACAGGACTTGGTTTTATGGCCATAAAATATATGTCGGCCTGTGGTAGTTTATCATGTATCATGCTCCACAATTTCTCAAATTCATTTTCAATAAACTGCGCGGATTTTCCGGCAGCAATGTCATTTTCGCCGGCATAAATGAATATTTTGCGCGGATGATATGGGAAGAGGATGTAAGGTGTGTAATAGTCCACTATTTGTGATAGGTAACAGCCACCCACGCCACGCCGGATGATCGGTTCATTCGGAAAGCGTTGTTCCAGGTCTGTCCATTTGCGTATGGATGAACTGCCGATGAACAATATGCCATCAGGCTTTGGAAAATTGAGGCTATCCTGGTGTTTAAAGGCGCGTATCTCATTTTCGAATGGAAAACTTTGCTGCGCACACCCCTGTGTTGTAAGTGCTACGCCCAGGAAAAGCAATAATATTTTTGTTTTCATGTTTTAAATTAAACCTTTGCGGAAATTATCAATCTGCTAAGGTAAAGAATACCTTTTCAGAAAGTATTTAGATTTTGAATTTACATTTATCCATGAAAAAAATAACACTGTTTTCGTTTTTTATAATGCTAACTGCCGCTGCTATAGCCCAGGTTAAACACACCGTAACCCAATCCACCATTAATTTCCAGGTAAAAAACTTAGGTTTTAACACGCATGGCACTATTAACGGTTTGCAAGGCGATATACAATTCGACCCGGCAAAGCCCGAAAGCAGCACCATTGAGGCCACTGTTGATGCAAATACTATTAATACCGACAATGATATGCGCGACAATCATTTAAAGGAAGACAGCTATTTTGATGTAGCGAATTATCCAAAAATAACCATGAAGTCGGTTTCGCTAAAGCATAAAAGCGGCGATAATTACGAAGGGCAATTCAATCTCACCATAAAAGGCAAAACGCAACTGGTAACCGTGCCGTTTACTTACACCGCTGATGCAAACACTGCCGAATTTAAAGGCAGCCTTAAAATTAAGCGTACCGATTTTGGCATAGGCAGCTCGAGTATGGTAATGTCAAACGATGTATTTGTTGATATTGATGTAAAGGCGAGCAAATAATTAATTGGAGGTTGAGTAAGTGAGTGGTTGATTAGGTGAACTCACAAATCAACTTTATTAACCCAATCAACTATACTATACTTCGCCCGAATAAATTTCTGTTTGGTACTGGAAGCTTACTTTGCCGTTAACATTGTAACGGCTAAAAATAGCCTTTAACAGTACCAGGAACTTTTTGCCTGCATCCGTATCTTCAGGTGGTACATATGACGAAGAAAACGCCCGACCAATCAACCCCTCCTCATTAAAAACTTGCTCATTCGGGAATTTTTTGAGCTGATAATGGCCGTCTTTAAAAAAAACCTTAAAATCTATATCGCCTACATTTTGGTGGTTTACCTTATTGTAATCCACCGAGCCGTTTTTCAACAGTTCATCATAAGCCTTTAAAAATTCTCCGGCATCAGTAAGGCGGTTATTCCATATTAAAGCCACGCAGCCGCCATCTCTCAGTATTCTTTTAAATTCAGCCTTTGTACGTTCGTTATTGAACCAATGAAAAGCTTGCGCGCAAACTATGCAATCAACACTTTTATCGGGTAAGTTGGTGGCTTCGGCGGTGCCTTCTGTGGGGATAAAATTTCTGTTATAACCTAACTGTTCAACTGCGGCATCACGCATGGGGCCGTTTGGCTCAACTGCGTATACTGTAAAACTCGCATCAAGCAGTAACTTAGAAAATATGCCGGTACCCGCGCCCACATCAGCCACTATTGAACCGGTGGTAAGTTTAAATTCATCTTCCAGGTAGGTTATTATTTCAGGCGGGTAACCGGGGCGATATTTTACATAATTATCAACACGGTCGGAAAAACGTTTGGTTGGGTCGGAGATCATTATTCAGCAAGGATTGTTTATTAATAACTGAAAATGAATGGTAAAATTGTTGCAATGATGTTGATTAACCACAGAGTGCACAGAGAGGGGAAAACACAGAGGACGCGGAGGAAAATCAAATCGAGATTTATTAGTGATCATACGTAATTAACCGTGTGATCTTCCAAACGCCATTTTTATTTTGCCAGACGTGCATAAATTTAAAGGTGCCTACTTCCAACTTTCCATTCTCGATATGCGAAAAGGTGTGCATACCTGTTTCTATTGCGCCATAATCTTTTATAGGATATACTTCCAGGCTGCCGGGCACCAGCTTTCGGGTAAGTACGTAATCCATTTTAAACAAGTTGGTAAAAGCAGTTATCGTTTGGTCGTAATTACGTACGCCGATGTTATCCTGGTACAACTCAAGGCTGGCGTCGAAATATTGCTTCATCTGGTCGAGATTGCGGGAATTAAAGGCGTTAAATACAAGGGAATCCATGTGCAGAACCTGGTTGTATAACTCACCGGATTTACCTTTTGTGGTTTCGGGGGCAGATTGCTGTGCATCAGCTTTAAATACACCAGAAAAGATCAGCAATAACGCCGATAAAATAATAACCGCTTGCGGACGATTTAGGGTTGTAATTAATTTCATAACTATTGTTTATTGCTGCATTAGTCAATCAACAATAATAACTGGTTGCAATTTTTTTTACCTTTCGGTTAGATACTTATAAAAAATGCCGCTTCGAAAACATGCCCCATAGATAACTTCTGGATGGCTTCCTTTTTGCTGATGTCTTTTGGCTGGCCTTCGGTATCGGTACAGCCGAGCCAGGGCTCGATGCATACGAACGGCGCGCCGGGCTTGGCCCAGATGCCGAGGTAATTAAAATGCGGGAACTCTACTGTTAACGATTTATCGTGGTTTTTACTTTTGAGGGTTACTTCGCGGGTGCGCAAATTTTTAAAAACAAGCGCGTCATCGTTGAACATATCCTTTTTCAGCCATAGCTTTTTGCCATCAAAATCTACAAGTTCGGTTTCGCCTGAAAACATGCCATCTGAGGCCAGGAGATACCTTTTCAGTTTTTCCTCTACCTCAAATTCAAGGTAATAATCCTCGTATTGTTCATTCGGGTAAAAAGGCACACTAAATGCGGGATGCGCGCCGACAGAGAAATAGATAGTGCGTTTATCATGATTGACTACTTTGTAGGTTACGCGCAGGGCATTATCAATAAGCAGGTACATTACCTGGAAATCGAAATTATAGGGATAAACCTCATGTGTCCTTTCGGAATTGGGCAAGGAAAACACCGCCTGGCTATCGTCGCTGCTCAATAAAACAAATTCCGAATTTCGCGCAAAGCCATGCCTTTTCATGGGATAGTCTTTACCATCAACCAATAATTCATCATTGATCACACCGCCAACTATCGGGAACAGGTTAGGCGCATGCCAGGGCCAAACAGCCGGGTCTGCATTCCAAAGCAATTCGCGGCCTTCGGCCTTATCATAAATAGAAGTTAGTTGAGCGCCTTTGTTGTCGATGGCTACTTTCAGAAAGTCGTTTTCAATGATGGTCATATCAGCACAAATAAAATAAACACGAATTACACGAAATAATTAAACACACGAATTACACGAATTTTTTTAATATACACGAATTGCACGAATGGAATAAAAACACGAATTGCACGAATCCGATTGCTTCACAACATTTGGCGGCCTATTTTGATTTACATGAATTGAATTTGTGAAATTCGTACACCCTTAAAATTCGTGTAATTCGTGATTCATAAAGTTCGTGCAATTCGTGTCATTTCTAATCATCATCCTTCTTTTTCTGTTCCAGTATCACAAACGCACTCCGCTTCGGCGCCGGCATGGCCGATGCTTCGCCTTTTACCGATTTCCAGATCACTTCGTTCAGTTCAAGATCAGGCACTTTATCCTCTTCCTTAAAATTAAAAGAGCTGGAGCGTCTGCTGCTTTGGTTTATCGCCGTATTGCGTTCATTCAAGTCGACAAGCGGCGCTTTGGCAACATATGGCGACAGATCAGGCTCATTGTTGAAGCAATTATAAAATGGCATTGCAGCAGCATCATACTGGCTCATCGGCGGCAGGCCTAAAATCAATTCGATGGTACGCAATACGCCCGAAGTGGAATACATGGTATGGATAACCGAATCATGCTTTACATAAGGGCCTGCCACGTAAACCGGCGAGCGGTGTGCGTCAATATGGTCGGGGCCGTTCTGGGCATCATCTTCCAGTACAAATACAACCGATTGTTTCCATATAGGGCTTTTCGACAGGTGCTCAATCATCAGACCCACACCCTGATCGTTATCAGCAACAGCAGCGGTCGGCGATATGGCACCCCGACTTTGTCCGCTGGTATGATCGTTGCCCATGCGTATGGAATTGAACTGCGGTACCTGGTTAATATTCACCAGCGAATCAAAATCATGTTCCCATATTTTTTCGCGTGAAATGTCGGTAATGCTCAAATCAAATCCTGGCGACTGCGGGCACATGTGACCAATAAGTGATTTAATGTTAGGCTTATTAAAAGCAGCAAATTCGCCATAGGTTCGGTAGCTTACCCCGGCACGTTTACAATAATCCCATATATAGCCATCGCGCGGGTCGCCGATGCGGCGCTCACCTTCCGAATCGTAATTTCCACCGCGACCGCCGTAGCTGGTGGGCCAGGTTTTTTCAATAAAATCGGTGGCATAAGCAGCCATGCTCCAGTTGTGGCCATCGGCGCTTACCTCGGCATCTACATAAAAGTTATCCAGTAACACAAACTGGTTAGAGATTGCGTGTTCGTTAGGTGTAACCTTATTACCAAAAATACACAGCGAAGTATCGCCATTACCCTTCGGCATATCGCCTAAAACCTGGTCGTACGTGCGGTTTTCTTTAATAATGTAAAACACATATTTAATAGGCGATTTATCTTTTCCGCTGCGCGGGATGGGATTGCCTGCTACGCCCGGCGCGGCTGTTTCCAGCCCGGTATTGAAAGGCGTATTGGCATAAACTTGTTTGGTATAGTTTTTTTGTTGGGCAGCATCCGGCGTTTTAATAAAAGATAACGTTCCCCAAAACAAGCCGCCGATATATTGATCCCTTGTGTTGGTGGCGCCTTTTTGGTAGCCGCTATTATCCGTCTTGCGAATGGGCTGCGGACCTTGCGGGTTTGCCATCGAGGTAAAACCCTTTCCGTTTGCTACTATTATTTTGTCGCCCAATACTTTCACATTAGTAGGGTACCAGCCAACGGGTATAAAACCCCGGCTTTTGCTGTTTCCCGGTATGCTCACATCAAAAACAGCCAGGCAGTTGTTATCAGCGTTGGCGATGTATAATGTTTTTTCATCGGCTGATAAGGCCAGCCCATTGGTTGTTGAACCTGTTAATTTTGTGGGATATAGCGAAGCCGAAATGGTTTCGATGATCTTGTTTGTTTTGGTGCTGACGACCGATACCGAGTTATCGTTCGCGTTAGCAACATATAATAAAGTGCCTTTTTTATTCAGCAGCAACTCATTGGGGTGGCTGCCGCAGGGCATATAATTGATGCTTTGCGAAGTTGTGTTGTAAAAACCTACTTCGCCCGCACCCCAGATAGAAATGTAAAGCGTTTTTTCATCCGGCGATAATATACAGCTGTAGGCTTCGGCTGCCAGTTTTGTTTTGGAAATGATCTTTCGCGAAGCAATATCGATCACATATAATGAGCTGTCTTCCTTGGTAACGGTGTATAAAACAGTATTGGCTTTGTTAACGGCTATACCGGTGGTGCAGATTTTATTTTTCGGCCAGGGATCACCTAGTTTAATGGTATCGGCCGCGCCTATTTTGTTGTTTTGGATAGCGAAGGCCAGTATAATATTGTCGTTACCCCCGCCTACATACAAAGTCTTTTCATCGCGACTGAAAGCCAACCCGTACCATGATTTGCCTAATATTTTTTTGTCCAGCTCCTTCTCATTTACCGGGTCGATCAATTGCACCGATTGAATGCTCTGACCATTATTGGTTACCGCCAGCATTTTACCCGATGGCGAAAGCTGGATATTCAGCGGCAGGTCACCTAATGGCAGGTAGGTACCGGCCGGGCTTAATTTCCAGCCGTTGGGCAGTAAAACCTGTTGGGTTTGTGCAATTTTGCCGGGTAGCTGTGCGTACAGCATAGCGCTGCACAGGAGTATGGTGCAGCAGGAAAGAACTTTTTTCATAAGCGGTCAACTAAATAGCAATTCAAAAGTAAGCATTGCTTTTTAGTTGAAGGTTGAGTTAACAAAAACTTAATGATGAGCGTAGTCAGAGACTATAGGCATATTCGTCCGAAGTTTGGAAACACTTCCTGGTTTAAGAGTTAGCGCAGCGCTCTTAAATTTAACTTAGAAGAATCAGGACTCCGTCCGGTTAAATTTGATGATTTTGTTGGCGCCCGTTATCAAACTTGCTTTTTTCTAACTAATCCAGACGGAGTCTTACTTTTCATTAAGGATTTAAGAGCGCTGCGCTAACTCTTAAACCAGTAGGGGGTGGAATTATATCATAAAATATTATTTGGGCAACTTTATTTACATTTACAATAGTCAATAATTTATTAACATAAAATTCTATGCATCAATTTGAAGATAAAAGAACTGATATTACGATTACGTGGAAAAAACCTATTACTATTGATCAGTTAAAATTTTTGGAAAAGGAAAAATGCCAAGACACTTACTTTTATAAAATTGTAGGCCACTGTAATGGCAACTGTAAACTTTTTTATATTGGAAAATGTTTGAACCAATATCTTACCACAAGAATATTTCAAAAGGATCATATTGAAAAGCAATCCCGTTTCAAATTAGAACATAAAAAACATACCTTATTGGTTAGTTTCGGTAATTTGGATAATGGTGATGATTATAAAGATAGTCAGTTAACTGATGTCGAAAGTTTATTAATATACTCTCACACGCATGAAGATTTTGCCTTCATGAAAAACATACAATGCAGGTTAAATCACAAGGTTATTTCAAATTATCGCATAACAAATAAAGGATGGCGAGATGAAGGAATGTATCAAACTGTAGCCTATGGATTATTTGTTAAAGGGTAAAATGGCAATTCAGCCTATGCTCGGTATTTTCACCGCACAATATAGCACATAGCCCCTACCGCCCTGCCGTATCCACATCCAGCAATCCTTCAACTATTTTGTCCTTTTGCTTATCCGGTAACGCATAATTATAATACGCGCCCTCCCAATCGTCATAGTCAATATTGGGTATGATAATGTACTTGTTGCCAAATAATTTGCTGTACTTGTTTACCGAGTCGCGCCGTTGTTCAATAGTAAGTTTCGCACCCTTTTTATTGTCGAATGCTTTGGCAAAATCACCCAGGTTATCGCCGCAGTACACAATTATCTTGTATGGTTTTTTACCGTGGATCACCAGGTTGCGCCGGAATTCCTTGCTCGAGTTAGCGTTACTTTGCAGAATGAGGTTTGCCGTATTGGGCAAATTATATTTCAGCAGGTTCTTTAATGTACCGGCGCGTTCGGCTTTTGAGCGGTTGGTAATGTAAAAAACTGCTACACCCTTTGACGCCGCGTATTTAAAAAATTCAGGTGCGCCGGGCACGGTGTCGGCGCTGCCTTTGGCAGTCCATTTTTTCCAATCGGAATTGCGGAAATCCGAATCTTCCAATGCCCGCAAGGCATCGTAACGGCTGTTATCCAGTAAAGTTTCGTCAATATCGGTTATTACCGCATAGGGCGTATCCGTATGCACCTTCACAGCTTCATCCACACGGTCTTTGGCCACATTATAAGCCTGGAAACAAAGCGCCCGGTATTCGGCAGCCTCCTGCTGGTACAACGATGCCCAAACCTTGCCATCATTAACCAGCGACCGTTGATGGATGAGTTTATTAGCGAGGAATACGATAACCAGGATGAGTAAAACCAGTACCGCAGCGTAAATTCTTTTTTGCATAAACAAATATGGCTATTTTCTATTGCTCCAGTTTTATCGTCTCAATATTTTGATGTTCGAAGGTAAGGTTAACCGACCGGTCGCCGTTTGGCCTTGTACGGTGCTTGGTATTTTTCGGTATGGTAAACAGTTGACCGGGAAATAATTCTACAGTTGTGGTATCTAAATCGATATATAATGAGCCTTCAACAACTAAAAAAGTTTCGTCCGAGTTTGGATGAAGGTGCCAGTAGAAAGGTTCTGTCATTATACTAACTTTTACTATGTGATCGTTTACAAAAGCCAGCGGAAAGTTAGCGTATATATCGATCCCGTTTGTTTGCTGGTGGATATCGATAACTGTAAGCGGGGGAATATTCATGGTAATAGATTGGCGTTTATATAAACAAACTTACGAAGTTTTTAAAACTTCGTAAGTTAATATCCTGTTAATTAATGCCTTATCAGGATAATCCTTTATCTGCGAAAAATCCGTTAGAAATCCCGGTTCAGACAAAATGCGTTAGGGATGGCAGCGGATACCAGCCTGTGGTTAAGGCCTGTGTAGTATGAGCGGACAGCCCGTCCGCCAATCGGCGGAAACGCCCAAATCGTCTGAATCAGAATTTACAGAATTAAAGAATTTTCAAAATCTAACATCCGGAAAATCTGCTTAATCTGTTTAATCCTGGTTCAGACAATGTACCCAAACAGCCACTACTAAATGTATCTTTTGTAGGTTCACGGTAAAATTATAAGGTAATTTACTAACGATTGAATTGATTACCCTTCGTATATTTGAATATATCAATCTAATCACTAAATTTAAATGTTCAAACATATAAAACCATAAGTTATGAAAATCACAGTTATTATCTTACGCACCATCCTGGGCCTTGTTTTCTTCGGATTTGGCCTTGCTTTTTTTCTGCACCTGTTGCCCAATACCGTACCAAAAGGGCCGGCAGGCAAATTTGATGAGGGATTATTTGCCTCAGGCTATTTCTTTTACCTGTTAAAGGCTATTGAAACGCTTTGCGGCCTCTTCTTGCTTATTAATAAGTACACGGCATTTTTCCTTATTGTGCTGGTACCGGTAACCGTGAATATATTTTTATTTCACGCGTTCCTTGAGCCGCAAGGCCTTACGATAGCCGTACCTGTATTGCTGATCAACCTGTTTTTGGGGTATGCATACCGCAAGTATTACGCAGGCGTGTTTACCGTGTCACCTACGGTATAAATTAACCAAACTAATTACATTGCCCCGGTATTAATTTATCGGGGCATTTTTTATTTAATTTTGATTTATCAGGATAAATATTGTTATTTAGTGTCGCATTTACATTTATTCCAATTTAACCGGATATGCCATTAAAAAAAGTTGTTATAAAACGCGGGAAATTGCTTTCCCTGCTCCTGATCTGCCTGCTGTTTACTGTAAAAGTATCGGCGCAGCGTTCCATTGTTAATTTTGACAAAGGATGGCACTTTAACCTGGGCGATGTGCCCGGCGCAGAACAACCAGCCACCAGCGATGCCGGGTGGCGCGTGCTTAACCTGCCGCACGACTGGAGCATTGAAGGTACATTCAGCAAGGAAAACAAAGCCACACCCGAAGGCGGCGCATTACCGGGTGGGATAGGCTGGTACCGCAAAACATTTACAGTGCCTGTTGCCGATAAAGACAAACTGTTATATATCGATTTTGATGGCGTATACCAGAAAAGTACCGTTTGGATAAACGGTCACGAGCTGGGTTTCAGGCCGAACGGCTATATCTCCTTCCGCTATGAACTGACGCCGTATTTAAACTTCGGTGGCAAAAATACTATTGCGGTAAAGGTTGACAACTCGGTGCAACCAAATTCGCGCTGGTATTCGGGTTCGGGAATTTACCGTAACGTGTGGCTGGTGTCTACCGAAAAAACGGCTGTAGACCATTGGGGGACTTATATTACTACACCGGAGGTTTCGGAGAAATTGGCTAAGGTCCGTATCGAAACACACATTAAAAACGTGGCGCCTGCATCAGACCTGGTAGTAAATACCGCCATTTATGATCCTGCGGGCAAAATGGTAGGCAGGGGCCAATACGAATTCTCTAAAAAAGAGCTGAAAGATACCGACCTTACAACCGAAACGGATATTAATGTAGGTGACCCTGTACTATGGTCGGTGGATAATCCACGGCAATATAAAGAGGTTACTACCCTGGAGGCAGACGGCAAGGTTACCGATACTTACACCACCCCTTTCGGCATCCGCTATTTCAATTTCGATCCTGATAAAGGTTTTTCTCTCAATGGCAAGCACCTCAAAATATTAGGCGTTTGCGATCACCACGATTTGGGCAGCTTAGGCTCCGCAGTTAATTACCGTGCATTAGAGCGCCAGCTGCAGATATTAAAGGCAATGGGCTGCAACGGTATCCGTACCTCGCATAATCCTCCCGCGCCTGAATTGCTTGATTTGGCCGATAAAATGGGCTTTATTGTGATGGATGAAGCGTTCGACTGCTGGGAATGGCAAAAAGTGAAATACGATTACCACCTCTATTTTAAACAATGGCACAAACGCGACCTGGAAGACCAGGTACTGCGCGACCGTAACCACCCAAGCGTGATCATCTGGAGCATCGGCAACGAGATTCCGCAACAAGGTGATACCAGCGCCCTGCGCTTAGCGCCCGAACTGGCCGCCATCGTGCACAGCCTCGACAAAACACGCCCGATCACTACGGCTAACGACCGCCCTGATACCAGCAACAAGATCATTAAATCAGGCGCTATTGATTTGATAGGTTACAATTATCATGAGTATGATTACGCTAAATTTCACGACCGGTACCCCGGCAAAAAATTCATCGCTACCGAAACAACTTCGGGGCTCGAAATGCGTGGTTATTATGAAATGCCTTCGGATAGCATAAGGGTTTGGCCTACACGCTGGGACAAGCCGTTCACCCACCCGGGCAATACTGTTTCGGCGTATGACAATACCCGTGCGCCATGGAGTTCAACCCATGAAATGACCTGGAAAGTAATGAAGAAATATGATTTCCTGTCGGGATTTTTCATTTGGACGGGTTTTGATTATATGGGCGAACCTACTCCGTATTCATGGCCTTCGCGCAGCTCGTATTTTGGTATTATCGACCTGGCAGGTTTTCCAAAGGATGTGTACTACATGTACCAGAGCGAATGGACCAACAAGCCTGTGCTGCACATCTTTCCGTATTGGAATTGGAAACCAGGGCAACTGATAGATGTATGGGCCTATTATAACAATGCCGATGAGGTTGAACTTTACCTGAACGGCAAATCGCTCGGCATCAAAAAGAAAGAAGGCGACGACCTGCATGTGATGTGGCGCGTACCGTTCGAGCCGGGTACATTGAAGGCCGTTTCGCGCAAGGATGGCAAGGTAGTTTTAACCCGCGAGATACATACAGCCGGTGCACCTGCCAAAATTGAACTGGTTGCCGACCGCAGCAATATCAAAGCCGATGGCAAAGACCTGTCGTTTATTACCGTGAAGATTTTAGATAAAGACGGCAACGTAGTACCCAATGCCGATAACAAAGTTGAATTTAAGGTAAAAGGCGCCGGTTTTATTGCCAGTGTTGATAATGGCGACGAAACCAGCCACGATCCGTTCAAAGCCAATTACCGCAAGGCATTCCACGGCTTGGCGCTGGCTATTATACAATCAAAAGGTATTCCGGGCAATATCACGCTTACGGCTGTTTCAACTGGGTTGAATGCGGCGGTATTAAGGGTAAAAGCGAAGTGATTCTAAAATAACGATGATTGGTTTTTAATTCCCTCCTCGGGGAGGGGTGCGGCTGGATGTGAAGTGGCAGGGAGGGGTTTATGCGCTAATGCATGGCGGTTAAACCCCTCCCTACCCTCCCAAGGGAGGGAATCGCACTACCTTCGCTTTTTCTGAATGCTTCCGACATTGCTAATCATTCTTCTTATACAAATCCCTCAGCTTAAGGTCTATCATTTTACCAATCGGCTTACCATCGCGATAGGTTATTGCTTTTATTTCGCCTGCCCCATTCGGCACGGATAACGGTACACCATTGTATTTGAGCGAATGATTATCAGGCAAACTGGTATCGAAGGTATAATAAACGTCAAGGCCCTTTATCTGGGTATCCAGCCTTATCTCCAATGATTTAAAGGTGGTATCGCCTTTGGCTTTGGTGGTGCTGATGTAGGGGTCGTAAATACTGGTGGCGTATTTCACCTGGTCAACATCCAGCCGTTTAAAATTCGCTTCAACGCGTTGAACGAACTCGTTATAATTTCTGCCTTTCTGTTGCGACCAGAAAACTTCGGCGAGCGCCATCGCACGGGGCCAGGTCATGTATTGCACCTGCCGTTCGTCTGATACAGATTCCGTCCACAAATTGCCTTGTCCGCCTAAAATCAGCTTGGCATCTACGCTGTCGGGCACGGGTTCAAAATCATAACAATTGGCTAAAAAACAACGACCATAGGTATGCGGTTCGGTGAGTGCATCGCCCTGGTAAAGATCGAGGTAAGTATTTCCCCACGGCGATACTACCACTTCATGGCCTAACTTGGCTGCTTTGGCGCCGCCTTCCATCCCGCGCCAGCTCATTACGGTAGCGTTTGGCGCAAGTCCGCCATCAACAATCTCGTCCCAGCCAATAAGCTTTTTACCTTTCGATTCCACTATCGCTTCAACTTTCTTTTCGAAATAGCTTTGCAGTTGGTCGAGATTGGTAAGGCCTTCGCGTTTCATCAATGCCGAATCGCGCGGATCTTTCGCCCAAAAACCTTTGTAAGCCTCATCGCCGCCCACATGGATATATGGGCAAGGGAAAAGCTGGGCAATCTCGGTAAATATTTTATCCAGCACGATATAGGTTGAATCATTAGCTACGCAAAGCACGTTGTCCTGCCTTTCATAAAATGGCGTGCCGGCATTAACCTGGTATTGCAACTTTGTGCAGGATAAATTCGGGTATGCCGCAATGAGCGCCAGGCTATGGGCGGGCACATCTATTTCGGGTAAGATGGTGATGTATTTATCCTGTGCATATTTCACCATCTCGCGAATGTCATCCTGGGTATAAAATCCACCATAAGAATCAGGTTCGCCAGGCTGCTGTTTGTCAAAAGTTTTTGAACCGAGCGGCCCGGTACGCATTACGCGCCAGGCGCCAACGCTGGTTAACTGCGGCAAGCTTTTGATCTCCACACGCCAGCCCTCGTCATCCGACAAGTGCAGGTGCAGCACATTGTATTTATACTTCGCCATCTCGTCGATATAATTCTCCACCACCTGTTTGGAGAAGAAATGGCGACTTACATCCAGCATCAGCCCACGCCAGCCGAAACGGGGATAATCGGTAATATCAATTGCCGGGATGCTCCAGTTAGCAGCGGTAATTTTTTGTTTTGATTCGATATCGGCCGGCAACAATTGCACGAGCGTTTGTATGCCATAGAACAAGCCTTTTGCATCATTAGCGGTGATTGTTATTGACGCAGAAGTTGCTTTCAGCTGGTAACCTTCTTCGGCAAGAGTTGGATCATTTATTTTGTTGAGTTTTAAACGAATAACGTTTGACGATTTGACAGCAGTTGATATCGCAAACGGATATCCTGTAGGTGTTCCAAGCATTCCGGCCAACAAATCGGCCACCTTGTGCGTTTCCGGGTCGTTTGCGGGGATGACAATTTTCGTCAGCTTATTTAATTTGAAATGCCCCGTATGATTTTTCAGGATCGTAGGTTTAGGGATAAGGCTAATATTTTGCGCGAAAGCGGGCAAAATCGATGACAGTGCAACAAGTGCAGCTATTATGCTTTTTTTCATTTGCAGGGTTTAATAAAACAAGTATATCATTTATAATGCTTTCCGCATTACGTAATCATTCATAAAATACGGGCCGATGGGGATATCCTCTTCATAAATCACTTCAAATCCCATTTTCTCGTAAAAGGTCTTGGCTTTATTATAGCGGTTCACATTCAAGTCGAGGGAGTGTTTACCCGCTTTTACAACTTCATCCATTACTTCGTTTATCATCACTTTGCCATAGCCTTTGCCCTGCGTTTCGGGCAGGCAATAGAGTTTGTGCAGTTTATAAACTTCAGGATCTTCCTCGCGCGGGGAGAAAGCTGCAAAAGCTACCGTAATGCCGCCTTCCATCAATAGAATATAGGTTTGTAAGTTTTCTTCCACCTGCTTTTTAAGTTTTTCTATGGAATATATCTCATCCAGCATAAAACTGATCTGTTCCTCTTCAAGGATGGGCGAATAGGCCACCCACCACGTTTTTTCGGCCAATTCGCGGATAGTTTGCGCGTCATCAATGGTCGCTTTTCGGATAGTATACATTGTTCAAATATAGCGGTAGAATTGTGGCGACAAAAATAAACATCCCGTAGAGACGCAAAATTTTGCGTCTCTACAACAGATATTAATACTTATACCGTTCGCCCCAAATCTTTTTCAGCTTTTCTTTTGCCTCATTCTCGCGGGCGTTGTTGCCGGGATCATATATTTTGGTTCCTTTTATGGCATCCGGCAAAAAATCCTGGTCAACGAAATTACCTTCAAAGCTGTGGGCATACTTGTAGTTTTTACCATAGCCGATGTTCTTCATTAGCTTGGTTGGCGCGTTGCGCAGGTGCAGCGGAACGGGCAGGTCGCCGTATTGTTTTACCATTGCTATAGCCTGCCCGATAGCTGTAGTAGCCGAGTTGCTTTTTGGCGAGGTGGCGAGGTAAATAACCGTTTGGGAAAGTATCAATTGCGATTCCGGCATACCGATCACATTCACCGCTTCAAAACAGGCCTGCGCCAATAATAACGCATTTGGATTGGCATTGCCGATATCTTCCGATGCCAGTATAAGCATACGCCGGGCAATAAACAGCGGGTCTTCACCGCCCACAATCATCCGCGCCAGCCAGTACACCGCGCCGTTGGGATCACTGCCGCGCATGGATTTAATGAATGCCGAAATAATATCGTAATGTTGCTCGCCGGTCTTGTCGTACAGCGCCATGTTTTGCTGTACGTGTTCCAGTACGTTCTCGTTGGTCAGTTCTATTTTTTTGCCTTTGAAGGCGTTCACCAGCAACTCAAATATATTCAGCAACTTTCTTGCATCACCGCCCGAAAGCCGCAGCAATGCCTCATCTTCTTTTATTATGATGTTCTTCTCTTTTAAAACAACATCCTCTTTCATAGCCTTATTGAGCAGGTTCACCAGGTCGCCTTCATCAAGCGGTTGCAGGATATACACCTGGCAACGGGATAATAATGCCGAGATCACTTCAAAAGATGGATTTTCCGTAGTAGCGCCGATAAGCGTAACCGTGCCCCGTTCCACCGCGCCTAACAACGAATCCTGCTGCGATTTGCTGAAGCGGTGGATTTCGTCGATGAATAATATGGGCAGTGAATCGCCTTGCTCTTTCAACAAAGCTGCTTTTTCAATAACCTCGCGCACATCCTTTACACCCGAATTAATAGCACTCAGCGAAAAAAACGGTCGGTAAAGCGTTTGCGAAATAATATAGGCCAACGTGGTTTTTCCCACTCCCGGCGGCCCCCAAAATATCATAGATGGCAGCGCACCCGACTCGATAGCCTTGCGCAGCACCGCACCCTTACCCACAAGGTGCTTCTGCCCCACATAATCATCCAGCGATTTGGGGCGCATACGTTCGGCTAACGGCGGCAGATTGTTCATATGGGTAAAATTCGGAAATGCAATTGCTAAATCCTAATAATTTTAGCACTCATGTCAGAAATAAAATACAATTATTGTGAAGGTAAGTTTGAAATAAACTTTAAATCAGATTATTATCGGTGAGCAGTTGTAGTAAAAAAGCATCTGATATATTCTCCTGTTCGGATTTATCATAAATGGATAATAATTTGATCCGCTGGTTGATAATTTTCACACAGGTAATAACTCTTGAACCGCCCGATTTTCCTTTGCCTTTTGAGCTGATCTTCATACGAACCTTATAACAATCTTTACCCAAACTATCGCCCTGAAGCGGATTTTCATTCAGGCTTTTAGTCAATTCTAAAAGATCTGCTTTTATAGAGGGATATTTCTTAGCTAAACCTTTAAACTCGCGATCGAATGTAGGCGAGGTAGTTATCTCAAAGCTCATCCAATAATTCCTGTATCGGACGAAAATTCAGTTTGCCTTCTTCTTCTAACTTTAATTCAATAAAGCCTTGTTTCACATTCTCCCATATCTCTTTCTGCGCAGGTGTTAACTGTTCCTCAAGTATTGGCGGCGCTTCAACTATCTTCACGAATTTTAACGAGTGCATCAATTTCATAAACACAGAAAGCTTATTTTCGGGCACGCTGATAATCACTTGTTTCATAATACAATATTACAAAAAATTACAAAGTTTGTAATTTGCTACCACAAATCACATGCTCCAAACTTTCAACCATTCTAACTTTCATGCCATTTGCGACCAGCTTGCCGCTAACGACCCTGATCTGGCAATTATCCTAAAAGACCACGGCTACCCGCCGCTATGGTCGCGGGCGAATAGTTTCGAAACGCTGGTGCATATTATCCTGGAGCAGCAGGTATCACTAGCATCGGCATTATCAGCCTTAAATAAATTAAAGGAGTTTGTTAAGGAACTAACGCCCGCCAATGTTTTATCATTAACGGACGAGGAAATGCGCGCCTGCTACGTTAGCCGGCAAAAGGCAACCTACATTCGTTATCTTGCACAAGAACTGGAAAGCGGGCAATTAAACCTGCCCGAACTGGAACATTTAACAGACGACGAAATACGCTCCAAACTCATCACCCTGAAAGGCATCGGCCATTGGACAATTGATGTATACCTGATGTTCGTTTTGCAACGTGCGGATATATTCCCTATTGGCGACCTGGCTGCCGTAAATGCCCTGAAACGGGTAAAGAACCTTCCCGCCGAAACAACAAAAGATGAATTAATAGCCATCGCCGCCCAATGGCAGCCTTACCGCACCATTGCCACCATGATGCTGTGGCATGATTATTTGTCGAAGGCGGCTTATCGGAAAAAGGTGAAAATGTAATTTGTATTTAATTATAACCCGGAGACATTTTTATTAATTATTAGCTGTTTTTTATACTTTTTTTGTGTTTTTAGGTTCTATTTCAAAAAGAAGCCGGGCAATTCAGCTTAAAACTATAATTAGCTATAAATCAATAAAATAATACTAAATTCTATTTAGAATTTTAATGGGAATTGTAGCGTTGTAGCTACGAATACGAGTATACGCCGGCTACGAAGGCTACACTGACAAAATCCTGTCAGCATATATGCCTGGCGGGGGCGTATATGTTGGAGTATACCAATAGGGACGTTTCGCAGGTATAAAAATGCCCACCGATACCGCGTCCGTTAGCCAACGGACGCCTCGTGAAAACATCAAATTTGATTTATAGCACTTATCAGCCCAATTTTCACAAAGAATTTATTTAAGTGAACAATTATATGTAGTATTGTATCTACATATTGAAACTAAAAAGATTTTTGATTAGTAAAACGATTAACCAAATATTTAAACAGTTTTGTTATTTTTAATGCGCCAATTATAGCACAGGAATAGCAGCTGTTATTTTAATACCCTAAACTATTTTATAACAAATAACACAGCAAAACATTGAGACACGCGAATTACGACAAATTTCCATTTGTGCAGGTTGAAGCCGAAAACCGGTCGTGCATTACCGGCTGGCAGGCTATTGGTAAAAAGCTGAACGACGAAATCACCTCAGCCAATAAAAAAATAATTGTAATTGAATGTTACCAGGGCGTTTATGATGAGGAACTGGTAAGCAATTTAAAGGCGACTGTAAAGCACGATTTGTGGATTGACGCAAGGGATGCCTATAAAAATGAGCAGGAAATACTTGCGATGACCTACCCGGATGTAACCGACGACAGGATATTCGGTTACCTGACGAGGCTGAACGTGAGCGATTTCCTCGATAAGCAAAAGATCGCCGCATTGCACGGCAAGATTGGTGCAAATGCCGGCGTAATTATTATATACGGTATTGGGGCGAGCCTTATACCCTTGAACTACGATCTGCTGGTTTATGCCGATATGGCGCGCTGGGAAATACAGCTGCGTATGCGCAAAAAAGAGATTAAGAACATCGGTTTGCATAATAGCGACGAGGAATTTTCGATACAATACAAAAGAGGGTTTTTTGTGGACTGGCGGGCTTGTGACAGGCTGAAGAAGCAGTTGTTTAACCGGATAGATTATGTGCTGGATACCAACAAGGCAAACAGCCCAAACCTGGTAAAAGGCGAGGCGATATTGAAAGGTATGGAGCTGGCTGTAAAAAAGCCTTTCCGCGTGGTGCCGTTCTTTGACCCGGGGCCGTGGGGCGGGCAGTGGATGAAGGAAGTTTGCGACCTCGACCGTTCGGTAGTAAATTATGCATGGTGCTTTGATTGCGTACCCGAGGAAAACAGCCTGCTGCTGCGCTTTGGCGACATCGATGTGGAGATACCATCTATAAACGTGGTGTTTTATCAAACCGATGCTTTGCTTGGGCCGAAAGTCCATTCAAGGTTTGGGGATGAGTTCCCGATACGGTTCGACTTTTTGGACACGATAGAAGGCGGCAACCTGAGCTTGCAGGTGCACCCTCTAACGGAATACATACAGGAAAAATTCGGCATGCACTACACACAGGACGAGAGTTATTACTTTTTGGATGTAGATGAAGCTGCCGACCCGATTGTATTTTTAGGCGTACAGGACGGTGTTGACAAGGATGCGATGATAGCAGACCTTCTCGCAGCGCAGCGCGGCGAGAAGCTATTTGATGATGAGAA
>Ga0302309_10000983_pt1 | contig 28339 bp, 25 predicted proteins | sample III_Palsa_N1_1_FD_200453 | JGI IMG/M metagenome (GOLD analysis project Ga0302309, IMG submission 200453) | Peat permafrost microbial communities from Stordalen Mire near Abisko, Sweden - III_Palsa_N1_1 | ecosystem: Environmental > Terrestrial > Soil > Palsa > Peat permafrost | place: Sweden... | reverse complement strand
ACCAGCGCGACTGACTGCTCGATGCCGATGCTGGAGAAGTTGGACCCAATGCCGCGCAAGCTGAAATCCGCCCCGAACCGCTGTTACCCCGGGTGATGATGAGCCCCGGCGTCACTGCGGCGGTCTTTTCCAGTGACGGCATGTCGTATCGATCGAGTTGCTCGGCGGAAGTGTGGTGACGACGACCGGAACGCGTTGCTCGTTTTCCTGGAGTCGGCGGGCTGTGACGATGACTTCTTCGAGCTGGACTCGGTTCGGGCGTACCTGATTCGCGGAGTCGACGGGTAAGGATGAGCAGGCTTCGGGAGGCTGAAGTTCCTGGGCGTGCACAGTCAAGGCAAGCCACGCAGTCAGAATCAACGTGACCCGAGCGGTCCGGTTGTCGAGCGTTGAGGCGTCTCTTCCCCGCGTGAGCATCCTGAGCCCTTTTTTGTAGCCTGGTCCGAAGAGCTTTAATTCCCCTACTCACGAATCCGACCGCACGACTATAGCGCAGCGGATTCCGATTCGAGAGGGGTAGGCATGCTTTATTTGTGGTCTGGGCAGGGCGCGGCGCCTCACGTATCCTTGTTAGCTGCACCCATGGATGGCGAGGGTGTATCGCGCCCGCAGCGTGCGCATCACGCAGACACTGCCCTTTAGGCCGAGCGCCGTGTTTGCTTGGATTCTCGGTCCGCTTGATCTGTGGGGGGCACTCCATCGCCACTTGATTTCACCGAGGTCAGTTGCAAAACAAAATTTGCTACTTGGTCTTGCAACGAGTTGGTCTGACTCCGGAGTAAGTCGGCGGTCTCGCCCACCTCAGTTGCCATGTCCTCGGTTGCCCGGGCCGTCCGCTCTGCATGCGCGATATTGTCGGCCACCGAGGCGGCGGACGCGCTGATCTCGGTCACTTTTGACGCGATGTCCTCGGTTGACCTGGATTGATCATCGCAGGCTGCGAAAATACTCGAAGAACTCGCTTCGAGGTCGGCAATAATCGAGCCCATGTTCTGGAGAATTTCAATCGAGCGGGTGGCTGCGGTACCAACTTGTTGTACGTGGCCTCCGATCCCTTCGGTAGCATTTTTCGTTTGCTGTGCCAGAGTCTTGACCTCGTCCGCTACGATGCAAAACCCGCGCCCCGCATCCCCGGCCCGTGCGGCCTCGATTCGCGCATTGATGGCCAGGAGCTGTGTCTGGCGTGTAACGCCGGAGATGAGATCAGTAATGCTGCTAATCTCGCCGGATGCAACGGCGAGCAAATCTATTTCTGCGCGAGCGGCCGAGGCTTCCTTCACGCCAAGCACGGCCCTGCCTTTGGATTGCTCTGCATTCGTGCGCACCGACTGGGCGGTTTTTGACAATTGCACACTGGAGTCAGCGATGCGTGATGCCGCTGCCTTTGTCGTTTCTGCGACGGCACTGGCATCTGCACTGCTCTGGGTCGTACTCGCCGCACTGAGCGCTAATTGGGTGGCGGTATTCTTCAGGGCATCCACGGTCGCGGCCACTGAATCGACGATGCCCGCGACTTGCGACTCGAAATCGCGTGCTAGCTGCTCGCGCAGCGTCCGGCGTTCGACTGATTGGCGCTGCTCTGCTTGGCGCTGGAGCGTCTGCCGCTCGATCTCTTGCTGCCGTTGCGCCTTGCGTTGCTTTGTTGCTTGTTCCTCGGCCTCTCGCGCCCGATCCGCTTCTAGCGCGAAACGTTCGTCCGCCGCCACTTGGGTTCGGTGCTCGATGGCCGAACGCATTGAAACCATGGCGCGCATGAGTTCTGCGAACTCGCCTCGGCCGAAGACCGTGATGTTGCTTGGCCCGACGTTGGTTTCGATACCTCGAACGAGGATGCGCAGACGACTAAGAGAACTCGACATGCTGCGGGCCAACAGCAGTCCGAGAATGACGCCAATCAACGACATCGGTACAACGGTGACGACAATGAGGTCGTGGCCACAGGAGGCGCGCTCAGCAATATCGCCCAACGTCTGCTGTGCGGAGGCCGCCTGGTTATCAAGAAGGTCCTGCAAGTGGGCATCAATATCACTGATGGCCTCGGCCGAGAACGATGCACTCGGCGCAGTCAACTGGGCAAGCTGCGCGCTGACTGCAGTGATCGCGGCGCGGGCGTCGGGCGCGGCTACCGATGCGGCGGCATCCAGATGGGCGCGGGTCGTTTCTGCGATCGGGTGCAATCGATCGCGGTTCCCGTCCAGTGCTCCGGCGGAGCTGATCCAGACCATCTCCTTCCACGCGGCTTGCGCGGCATGGGTTTCATCGGCGGCGGCCTGCGCGGTTTCCTGATAGGTGGCTGTCATCTCAGTGAAAGCGCGATATTTGGCGATGGCATTGACGCCGGTCGCCAGCGCAATGACAATTACTAGTCCAAGTGCGGCGAGTAACTGAACGGCCACGGGAACTCGATTGACCAGCTGGTCTGCAGGGGTCGACGGCAGCATGCGTTCCACGACCGGCACGCGTCTCTTCCAGTGGTTGAAAATCACGGCGCCCAAGTGGATTCCTACGAGACACAGCAACATCACGGCGGTCGCAATATGGGCCGTCATCAATCGGTCGCGAGCCGAGTCGGAAATATCCCAAGGTGCCGGCAGCTTGATGAGACCGAAGGCCGTAACGGTATCGCCCCGCGCCCAGGCGACGCACATGCCCAGTATGGGCTGCACAATTAGGGCTACGTAGAAGCCATAGTGCACCAACCGTGCCGACAGAGTTTGCCAGGTGGGGAGTTCGGCATCGAGCGAGGGGACTCGGTGGCGGAACATGGCTCCCAATCTGACCAGTGACAACACTAAGATCGCGAATCCGAACTGTCGATGTAAAGCGAGTATGAATTGACCATACTCCAAGGAACGCAGCTGTCCGAGAATCAGCGCAATCGCAAGCTGGCACACGACGAACAGGCCGACTAGCCAGTGGGTAATCTGCAATATCGGCGGGTATTTTTCGAGCGGGCGGGAGTTTGGCATGGATACTCCGGCGTGGCCTGATCAGTTGACAGTGATCGTCAGCTTCATTTTTGGGTGGATTCCGCAACCCACGGCGAAGGTGCCGCTCTTGGTGAATGTGTATTTCACGTGTCCCCCCGGCGCCTGCAGTCCGCCATTGAAGCTGACACCATCGCCGGTCACCAAGACGTTGTGGGCCGTTGTGTCATCGTTAACGAACTCAATGGCTTGGCCCTTTACCAGGGTTACCTCATTGGGGGTGAAAACCAGCCCCTTTTGAGTGACGGTCACTGGCTCTGCGGCTATTGCAGCGGTCGCCAGCAGGGTGGAAATGAGCGCTAGAATATGGTGTCGAGTGGACATGGGGTTCTCTGAGTGCAGCCGTGGGTTATCGAGGCAAGTCGGGAAGCGTGACAGGGGCATCGGCGCTGGTCAGCGCGTCCATGAATGCCAGTAGGTCAGCCTTCTCGGTGGCCGTCAGGCCTAGCCGGTGAATGTTCGAATCGAGACTGGGCCGGCTTTCAAAGCCGCTATCGTAATGGTCGATTACCGCGGTCAGCGTGGGCAGTGAACCGTCATGCATGTACGGCGCGCGCAGAGCAATGTTGCGCAACGTGGGCGTCTTGAACGCGTGTTCCAGTTGCACGATGCCAGGCATGATGGCCGCTCGACCCCGATCGGTGTCGCGCACTCCAATGTCGTGAAATCCATCGTCGCTCATGCGCCACGTGGAATGACATGCAGCGCAATTGGCTTTGCCGTTGAACAAAACAAAGCCGCGAACTGCAGACTGCGACATGGCCTGATCTTCGCCCTTGATCCATCGGTCAAATGGCGCATCGCTCGAAATCACCGTTCTCTCATAGGTCGCAATCGCAGAGGCGACAGTGTCGAGGGAAATGGCTTGGCCCGGGTAGGCGCGCGCGAACGCGTCGACGTATCCGGGAGTCGAGCGCAGTAGGCCCAAGGCGCTTTCCAAGGACATACTCATCTCCTTAGTCGAGGTGAGTGGTCCTTTGGCTTGGTCCTCAAGGGTCGCCGCCCGACCGTCCCAGAAGTACGGCTCGCCGTAGGCCACGTTGAGAATCGTGGGCGTATGTCGGCCCAGTTGCGACCCCATATGGCCGAGCCCCTTCGCCAGGCCGTCGCCCCAACCCAGCCCTGGGTTGTGGCACGTAGCGCAGGAAATCGCACCGGAACCGGACAGCCGAGGATCGAAGAACAAAAGCTTCCCGAGAGCCACCTTGTCGGCAGTAATGGGATTGGCCTTGGGCTGAGGCACCGCGGTTGGCCGAAGGAAGCTCGCTCGAAGCGATTGCATCGCGGGATCTTGCACAGCTTCTGACGGCAAGCCGCCTGCGGCGTACACGACACAGCCGCCCGCCAGCATACCGAGAATTGCCAATAAGCCTCGACAGAGTTCAAACGTTGACATCGTGCATCCTTCGCTAGATAACTTGGCGATGGCTATAGGAGCGGCAAAGGAAATGAATTCTTGAGTGAGGCGCTCATGTATGTGGCGTCCGTCATGCGCCGACCAATTGCCTCCTTTTATCGCGGGCTTTTGCGGGCACGAGAACTGTGGGTCAATGCCAAGGGCCGGTGGAAAAGATCCATCGGCGGACGGGACCAAAACGGCCAAATGGCCACGCCGCTCGACGGCGCAGTAGTCTTCTGAGACATCTAGATGCAGACGGCGCGCCGGAACATCTAGCTCGATGATGCCCCGTCACGGACCGGTGGGAGCGCAGCGTCCGGCATCCGCTCCCTGCGGCGGCCGCGTCAGGGAAATACTGAGAACCGCGCTGGCCTCGAGCCCTATTTGAACCTGCACCCCGCCTTGCAGCGCCAAATCTGCACTCACTCACTAACGCCTAAGGGCGGCTGTCGGGTCGAAGAGCTGATCGCCGCCTCGGGGGCTTTGAGCCTGTTGACCAACTGTGTGATGGCTTGGAATATTCAATGCCTGTAACGCGCCTGTTGAGCGTGAACGTCAGCATACGGCGCCACGCAGCATTCGGGCTCTAGCTGCAACGCAGCATCTTGAGCGATTTTTGCGTGCATGGGCAATCGTGCCTCAAGTTTGCTTTTCTTTGATTGAACGCACCCCTAGGCCGCTCACGTACTGGAATAATCGGTCGATCTCATCACGAAAGTAGGACGGTACGCTCCGTAGGAGAGCGTCGCCGATAGTCATCGGCTGCTTCTCGGGCGCGCCGCTATTCGCGCAGACACTGCCGTAACGTCAGGCACCTGCCCAACCGGCCGGTAGGCCGCAGTACGGGCTTCCTCACGCCCCGAGGGAACGACCTCGCCTGTTCGGGCGCCGATCGCCTGCGCCGTAGGTCGCCAAAGAAATTCCTTGATTCGGTCGTCCCCGCGGACCCATGCAGGACTGGCCGGCGACTCACTGTGTGATTCTCATCGCAAATCAGAGGAATTGTCGGCTCAATCGACAAGGACCCCTCGGTGCGGCCGATAACATCATTGGAAATAAGAACAGAATAATCTCAACACCTCTATTACAACGCAGGTCGACGATGACCAACGAGAAGGAACTGGGCTTCACCTCCACAGGGTCCGTGCTTAGCGGCGCGGCGAAAAAATATTCCTATCGGGCGCTATGGGAATCGCTGACCGTTACCGTTGTCGCCTTATGCGCAGTCGGGGCAGGCATTTTTGGGTTATGGGCCACATCCACGAGTACGATCAAACAGGAATTTCGGCACTACCTCGTGTCGCTGGCGCAGACGGCCGCCGCGCTAGTGGACCCAACGCTCCACGATTCAATTCGCCGACCGGATCAATTAAATGATCCCGACTATAGGCGCGCGGTGGAACCGTTGCGGCGAATGCGTAAGGCGGTATCCGACGTCCACTATATCTATACCGTGGTATACGACGACTCGAGGATTCGATTTGTGCTCGACGCGGCGGATCCCGAGTCGAAGACGCCGGACGGGCAGCCAGAGCAATCCGGCGTTTGGGGGGAATATGAACCCTCTACGATTCGCCTCGCAGACAGGGCAGTGAACGCCGACCGACGGCACAGTCCAATATTGCAGGCGCTCGGCGCCGACGGCGAACGGGGAGTTGCCGCCGCGCATGACCAACCGGTCAGTGACAGTTGGGGTCAGTTCATGTCTGGGTTCGCGCCAATTTTCGACGCAAAGGGTCGGCAAATTGGTGCCGTTGGTGTCGACGTCGATGCGAGTGTTTATGTTGCACGACTCGCCCGCGCGCGCAACTGGTCACTGTTCGGCCTGGCACCGGCCAGCATTCTTATTGGCCTTATGGGAATCACGTTTTACCGCGTTCGCGTGCGTGGTCTCGCCGATGCACAGGCGGCGATTGACAGTGCCGAGGCGGCTGAAGAAGCCGCCTTGATCTTGGCCGCGGAGCGCCAGCGCCTCAGCGCGGTCATTGAGGGAACTGATGTCGGCATCTGGGAATGGGACCGGCTCACTGACTCGTTGGTAGTCGACCAACGGTGGGCGGCTATGATTGGTTACCGATCGGAAGATCTGTCACCCTTGACCACAGACAAGTGGCAGTCTCTAGTGCACCCTGAGGATCTGCCTGCGGTTCAACAGGCAATTGCAGAATCCATCACCGCTTTAGCGGCGGTCTTTGCCTGCGAATACCGGTTGCGCCATGTCGACGGTTACTGGGTTTGGGTGCTGGCGCACGGGAGGGTAATGCAATCGGACGATCAGGATCGTCCGTTCCAGCTTGCTGGCATACACCTGAATGTGTCAGCGCAAAAATCAGTTGAACTGTCGCTCAAAGAAAGCGAAACCAAGTTTCGATCGCTATTCGAACTGTCACCGGTGGGCATCGCACTTAATGACTTACGCACCGGGCGATTTCTACAAGTAAACGATGCCATGGTAACTCCGACCGGTTATACGCGCGAACAATTGCTGCAAATGACCTACCGGGACATCAAGATGGAGCGTGACCCCGACGAGCAAGCCGACCAAATCGAATCCATCGAAAGAACCGATCGATTTGGACCCTACGAAATACGACACCTGCGCAAAGATGGCACCAACTATCCGGTTCTGCTCTCAGGAATCCGTATGATGGATGCGTTCGGCCGATCGGTCGCCTGGTCGATCGCTCAAGATATCACCCAGCGCAAGGTCATGGAATTGGCGTTGCTCGACGCAGCACGTCGCGACAAGCTCACGGGACTGGCAAATCGAGCTTTGTTTATGGAGCGCCTGCATACGGCAGTAAACCGTGTGAATTGCGGCGAACAAGCGTTGTATGCCGTGTTGTTCCTGGACTTTGATCGGTTCAAGCTCGTCAATGACACCTTGGGACACGACGCCGGCGATGAATTATTGCGGCGGATCGCCAGTCGCCTCCGTGCTGCTCTAAGGGCGACCGACACGACCGAGCCAATTGAGACCGGTAACACGGTTGCACGCTTCGGCGGTGATGAGTTCCTGATTTTGATCAACGATTCGACAATGCCGGCGGATATCGACGCGATCATTGAGAGGTTACTTGCTATTCTCGAACCGCCTTACGACATTTTCGGCACTGAAGTGCACTCTACTGCAAGCATTGGCGTAGTTACCAGTGAGCAGCCCGCGACAACAGCAGAGAATATTGTTCGCAATGCGGATGTGGCAATGTACGAGGCCAAGCGATCTGGTCGCGCGCGCGCAGTGTCCTTCAATGAAGCGATGCGTACACGGCTGACCAGAAAGGTGGCAATCGAGTCAAGCTTGCATAAGGCAATCGGAACCGATCAGTTCAGGCTGGTCTTTCAGCCGATAATAGACCTGGATTCAGGCGAGTTGGATTCCGTAGAAGCACTGGTTCGCTGGGACCATCCGGAACTGGGAGCCATAGCACCGACCGAGTTCATCCCGATTGCCGAGGAGTCCGAATTAATCGCAACCCTGGGCCGCTGGGTTCTTGAGGAAGCTTCGCGGGCTTTTGTGAGGTGGCATCAATTGGACCCGAGGCGCGCGCCATCTCGTGTTAGTGTAAACATTTCCCGCTCTGAGTTGGCACGCGGCGTTCGCTTGCCCAATCAAATCCTCGACACTCTGAAGCGTGCGGGGATGGATCCGGCGTGCCTGCAGCTGGAGGTTACGGAGCGCGATGTCATGTCTAATCCGGAAGTATCGCTTGAATTCATGCGCGAACTGCGGCGTCAAGGCGTCAGCCTCGCCTTGGACGGTTTCGGCACTGGCACCTCGTCTTTGAGAATCCTGCGGGAATATCCGTTCGATACGATCAAGATCGATCGCTCCTTCGTCAAGGACGTTGGCACTAATCACGATCTTCTGGCAGTCATTCATGCCACAGTCGCTTTGATCGAGAACCTCGGCATGGCGAGTTTGGCCGAGGGCGTCGAAGAGGCGGAGCAGCTTGCAGTACTTCAGTCGCTCGGATGTCGCTACGCACAAGGTTTATTATTTGGCAGTCCGGTGGAGGTGGCGCAACTCATGGACGCATGCTGGAGGCCAGGAGATGACTTCATATCACGGACAGGGACAGAGCACGGACTCGCATAGCCAGGGAGCCGGTCTCGCTGGCGCGGAATCGAGGCCGCCCCGTTGTAACGGTTGTGAGTACGAGGTTCCCGATAGTCAAATCAGAGGTTTTCCTTGGCTCTGAAACCGGCATTGTTTACATTCATTGCACGCTCAGTCGCGATATCCCGCGCCCACAACTTGCACGGCAAAACCACCGTGAATACCCAACCCCCGTAGCGCAATTAAGCCGCCGATGTCCCCATTTGATTTTGAAGCGTATACGGCCATGCCGCAACACTTCACGAAGTTCCACAGCCTCTATTTGTGACTTGGCGTACGAGCGGATGGCGCTACGGAGTAAAGGGATTTGAGAAACGTCGAGGATCAACGTAACCGACTGACAGAGTCCCTGTACATTCAGAACGGATGTTTGGGGCAATAGCAAATTTCGATGTTGAGGGCTCATTGGTCGATCCCAACGGGACCCGGGCCAAACCCCGCTCTTACCCCGTTCAGGAAGACACGATTGGACGCCCCAAGACAAGCATCTTAGCGCAACGGTATCTTAAAGAAGCCGCAATAGCCGGTTGGTGGATTGTGCTTGCCGCATATTATCAGGATGGTGTCCGTCGGGCTTTGCAGGCTGAATGAGACTCACGCCCGTCACCGCACTCTTCGATAACATTGCCCAGCAGCGCCGGCCGAACCCCCATGGCCGCCAGCGCCGACGATCATCGGTCGCATCTGTGGAAGAATTCCGTGTAGGCCCAACGATGATCGCCGTCGACCACCGCTTCACCATCGCTATACAGGTTACCGCCGGGTGGTTTGGGCAGATAAACTATCACATCACCGACCAATTCGAGTTGCAGGTGGGGGCCCGTTACTCGACGTTCCGCGTGGATGGGCTGGGTTCCGTCGTCATCGGTAGTGGTATACCCACCTTTACGCCGGGGGGCTTGGAAGTCGCGAATTTATCGGGCTGCCACAACGATGATCGACCGACCGGCAAGGTGGCGCTCAACTACACACTTGATGAGAATAATCTGCTGTACGCGTTCGTTGCGCGCGGCTACAAACCCGGCGAGTTCAATTCGGCGACGTCTGATCGCGCCCGAGACTGTCATGGACTACGAAAAGGGCTGGAAGTCGACTTTCGCCGTGCCAATTCAAACGCATTTGGTCCTGGATTACTTCCATGTTTCTATGAAACTTCGGCATATCGACCAATGTATCGGCAGGATCCCGCCGATAAGCCTCTCGCCGAGTAGTTCGGTATTCGAAATCCTTGAGCGCCACTGAAGCCTAGGAAGGTTCTGACAATTTGCTATCCCCGATTTTAAGACCGCGCACCGAGATGAGGAGCACTTGCCGGGTCCCGATCATGTACTTGACCGACATAAGTACGCGCCGTACGATCCACTATAACTCGTACATTTAACGAATTAGAAGGAAGAGCACTATGCCGAAAGTTGTCGACGCTTGCATTGCCTTGGCGATGGTTATGGCGATCGGAGCGGCGTCCGCGAATCAGGACCAACCTGCCAGTCAACGCAGTCTCCCTGGAGATAACCTGCCACCGTTTGGAATGACCGACACTGCGGGTCATCTACCTTCCTATCTGCCTGCGCCACCGGTCGGATTCCACCACGGCGGATCCGGCACTCCGGTCGAGTCGACCGCGCGTGGGCCCACGCTGGAGATAGTGATCGCCGCGGCGCGTGCCGCCGTGAACAATTGCACGTCACGTGGATATCGGGGCGCTACCACGGTCATTGATACAGCCGAACAGGCGCGAGAGCGCGTGCCAAAAGACTCGGCATTGGTAGCTCGAATGAAATCGAATATGTTCGTACAGTTCGGTGGCTTCCCGGTCACCGATGGTGACGAGGTCATTGGCGCCATCGGGAACAGCGGAGGCGACGATGAGGCTTGCGCCAAGGCAGGGCTGGATGAGATCCAGCGTCAGCTCAAGAAGACGTACCCCGAAGCTCTTTGCGATGGGCACTGAGCTTGGAATGCCTCGCGCGGCACCAGCGGGAAGTAACCTTCCTGCTCAGCTGAGATTGAGCAGGGAGCAAATGTTACCTGACTTCCGTACAACTTTGATCGCGTTCCTGCTGGGCCTCCTGGTTGTGTCGAGTGATGCCCTGGCTGAGACTGGATCAGGGGTGGAATCTGGAGCCGACTGTCCTTCGGCGCACACGCCCTATTCCTCGAAGACCGTACTTTTGGATCTGCTGCTCAATCCCGCCACACGAAGCGTTCTTCACAGAGATGCCGCTGACCTCTTTACGGGTGTTCCCGATCTGATTACCAGAACGACGATTCCAACTTTCGCTGCAATCGTCAACGTCGCCTGGGTCTCTGCATCAACCAATTTGCCTCTCAAGGCGGCCACAATCGCGAGGCTTGATGCGGACTTGTCGGCAATTCCAGTGACTGCAGCGGCGACTCGCGCCAGATGTGCGCGTTATGACGAGGGATTGTCCGGCCTGCCACCTGCGGTGAGCGCGCCATCGGTGCTAGTGTTTTCGAAAACTACGGGCGCTCGCGATGACACTGCTATCAACGCCGCCGCCGGGGCTCTGCGGAAAATCGCGATTGCCAAGGGTTGGACTTTGGTATCTACCGAGAACGGAGCAGCCATAAACGATCTGGATTTACGTCATTTCAATCTTGTTGTGTGGAACAACGTCAGTGGCGATGTACTGACTTTAGGGCAACGTCAATCGTTGCGTCGCTACGTGGAGGGCGGTGGAGGATTCGCCGCCCTTCATGGTTCGGGCGGCGATTTTGTGTACGACTGGGACTGGTACGTCGATAGCCTGATAGGTGCGCGTTTCGTTGGGCATCCACGATCGCACGGTTTTCAGCCCGCCACGATTGTGGTTGATGATCCGCGTAGCTGGATAGCGCACGGCTTACCACAGAAGTGGACAATGAGGGATGAGTGGTACTCGTTCCAAGCCAGTCCGCGCCTTTCTGGAGCTCATGTCCTGGCCAGATTGGACGAGAGCACATACGACCCTACTGAAGGGAAGCTGGATCTTCATATGGGAGATCATCCCATTGCCTGGACCAGGTGCGTGGGTGACGGACGTTCGTTCTATACGGCACTCGGACACCGACCCGAGAACTACGATGAGCCACATTTCAGGCGCTTGCTGGAGCGCGCTGCGGTTTGGGCTGCTGGGCAGGGTCCGACGTCCTGCATTGATGGAAGGGAAATCCAGCAGCCTTTGTCCAGCGCATCAAAGTAAGAGCTTGAGGATCGAGGCTCGCCCGCTTTCCCGGTCGCGGGAGCGAATTTCCAAAGATTGCATCAGCGCGGAGACGAAATGAAAGTCGGAATGAACATGTTGCTCTGGACTGGGCACGTCACGTCAGAACACTTGCAGTTGTTCGATGCGCTGCGCCGAGTGGGATTCGATGGCGTCGAGATTCCAGTGTTCGATGTATCAAATCCAGGACACTACCGTATGCTTGGGCAAGCCGCGCGGGATTCCGGTCTCGAATGCACCGCCGTCGGCCTGCTGCCTGATGAGGCGCACAACGCCATATCTCCAGTCGCAGCCCATCGCCAGGGTGCTGTTGCTCACCTTACCGAAGTAGTTCATTGCGCGCACGAGTTGGGCGCGTCAATACTCATGGGCCCCTACTTCCAGGTGTTGGGAGAGTTTACGGGTGCTGGACCGACCGAGGTTGAGCTCGAGCGTGCGGCCGACGTACACCGCATCGTCGCCGCGCTCGCTCAGTCCGCGGATATGCGCTGCGCAATCGAACCGCTCAACCGATTCGAGGCTCACTTGCTGAACACGATGCAACAGGCTGCACTGTACGTTCAGCGCGTTGGACACCCGGCTTTCGGCGCCACGCACGATACTTTTCACGCGCATATCGAGGAACGCGACCCTGTGAGGTCAATAGCCACGCTGCACGCCACCGGCAAGCTATTCCACGTCCATGTTTCGGAGAATGACCGTGGCATTCCCGGGCGCGGGCACGCGCGGATCCGCGAATCGATCGCTACGCTTCGTAAGCTCGGATACGACGGCTGGCTTACTATTGAGGCTTTTAGCAGCACAGTTGACGGATTATCGGCGACTACGCGCGTCTGGCGACCATTTTTTGAAGATGCTGGCGACGTGTATCGAGAGGGGTACGCGTTGATACGAAGTGCATGGGAATCGGGTGCTTGATCTCGACAGGTGTACTGTGACGAATCAGATGATTTGTGGGGCAACGGGGAACGACGTAGTCGCAGACTCAAAGTTGTTTACGGCCAGTTGCGTCTCCATGGTCACGACCGCGATGGTTTTCGCAATCCGCGGAGACATAGCGGGCGCCATGGTTTCCTCGTTTCACCTGACTAACGAACAGTTGGGCCTGATCTTCAGTCCCGCATTCTGGTGCTTCACTGTCGCCATCTTTTTCAGCGGGGCGATAGTAGATCTCATCGGCATGCGGGCACTGCATATAGCTTCCGCACTTGGCTACTTTTTCGGGGTGGCACTGATCGTTCTGGCACCTCGTCCTGCATTCCACTTCGCGTCGATTTTCGACGAGAAGGGCACAACGGTTCTCTATGCTGGGTTCATGGTGCTCGGCCTCTCCCAAGGGCTTGTAGAAGGTGTCGTGAATCCACTAGTCACCACGCTATACAGCGACCAAAAGGTCCGTCGCTTGAACATGCTTCATGCTTGGTGGCCTGGTGGGTTGGTGATCGGAGGACTACTCGCGTACGCGTTGACCCGGCTCTTGCATGCCAGCTGGCAGTTGAAGCTGGCAACGATTCTGGTGCCGTCGCTGATATATCTGGTCATGGCCCTACTGCTGACCTACCCGGAGACGGAGCGGATGCAATCCAGGGTTTCTACAAGGGCGATGTGGCGCGAATCCACCCGTCCGATGTTTATTGTTCTGTTCTGTTGTATGTGGTTTACGGCTGCGCTGGAGTTAGGCCCTGATCAGTGGTTCCCGACCGTGATGGGCGCACTAGTGCCGCAGCTGCAGGGCGTGCTGTTCCTTGTGTATACCTCCGGCCTTATTTTTTTGCTGCGGAGTTTCGGCGGCTCAATCGCGCATCGTTCGCCAATTGGCACATTGTTCGTCTGTTCTGCGCTGGCGGCGGCAGGGCTCTTCTGGCTGGGCGGATTGTCAGCGGGAGCCAGCGGCGCAGTGATTGCATTCCTGGCTGCAACGATCTTTGGGGTTGGAAAGTCGTTCCTCTGGCCAACGTGGATGAAGGGTGTTCCAGACGGCGTTCGAAAAAAGCCCGCTCCAATCCTACAATCGGGAACGTACAAGGAATCGACGATCTCCAGCAAATTGATACGAGTGATGTCGGAGTTCAAAAGCGACTGGAGGTCAGGGAGGTGCTGCATTTGAGGATATTAGTAGAGGGGTACCCGACGGTACCTGTGGCGGCTCGCCGGCGTCACGATGGCTTCGCCCGCACCCGTGATGACCCTCACCGTCGCCAATTCGCCCACGGAGCGCGTGAGTCCGGTGGCCGCCGACGCGAGGCACCACACCACAAAACTGATGGCGTAGGGGATCTTGACCCCGTAGCGATCCACGAGCCACCCGGTGGGAATCTGCAGCAGCATATACGACCAGAAGAACGCCGAGTTGAGTAGCCCGCGATCGATGTTCGACAGCTGGAAATGCTCGACGAACGGCTTGTACGCCAGCGCCGCCGAAATATTCGTTCTGCTGCAGAAGGCAATGATGGCCCCGATGCTGAGAAGGCCGACGATGACCCAGCGGCGGGCGCCCAGCGCGTCAGGATGGTCGGAAACGTTGGGTTTTTCTACGACGGTAGACTGCACTGTAGCCATGCCTGTTTTATCTCAAGTCAGAGGTCCGCGCGCGAATTGAAACTTCGTGCAAAGCCATCACTTTAGCGCGGTGTCGCGCTAATCGATTTAATGACGCCCGCGGCCGGGGGTATGTCCGCCACGCGATCAAATGCCATGCAGGTTTTAAGCTCCCCCCTCATGGAGGGTAGCAGACAGCCGCCGGGAGCGATGCGGGCCGCGATGGCGACGGGCTCAACGCCCGCCGTATGCACCCAGCCGGTTATTTCTCAGGATCGACGAACAGTTCGTCGATCGACATGCGGCGAGGGGTCAGCTTTTGCTTGAACGCCGTGTCTTCGAGCGCCAGGATGGTCTTGAGGTTGGCTTCCATGCCGTACGGCATCGGGTCGGGCCCCACAACCTTGGACAGCGCCAAATACTTTTTGTCGGTGGCGGAGGTGGCTGTGCCTGCGTGCAAGCGCTCTAGCCACTCGTTCTTTGCGCGCGAGAAGGCGTTGTACAAGGACTTCGCGACCCAGGGGTGTTCCGCCAACACCGAGTCTTTGACCACGACGGTGCCATGCATGGGATAAATCCCCGTGCGCCTGTACCAATCCGCTTCCAATTCCGCCGCGTTCGGAAACAAATCCGGATAGTCGTTTTCCACGGTCTTCCAGCCGCCGGTGGGCGCTCCTGTGCGGCCGATACCGGCCGCCGCTGCGAATCCCGCCACCAGTTCCCCGTCGGCCATCATGTCCGCGAGCGAGCGGCCTTGCGGCGCATGGATGACGTTGGAGGGTAATTTCAACTGGGTCACGTGTTCTTCGTCGTCCACGACCCAGGTCACCTTGGAGGAGTCCAGCCCGAACTCGTCGATCAAAATACCCCGGGTCCAGACGCCGGTGGTCACGGAATAGGCGCGCACGCCCACCTTATGACCTTCCAGGTCCTTCGGGGTCTTGATCCCGGCGTCGGGCCGGACCAGTAGCCCGGCGTGATGGAAGCGCCGCACCACGAATATGGGCAGAGCTTTGAACGGCGCCCCATAGGCGCGGGCGATGATGTACGTGGTGGGTGCGATTTCGCACACGTCAAATTCCACCTGCCTGACCATGCGCCGGAATGCCCCGATCTGAGGCTCCACGGTGATTATCTCCGCCTCGACGCCCTCGATAGGAATAGTCCCATTTCGGACGGCGGAGGTATGCGGGTGCTCGGCCACCGCGATCTTAAGATGTAGTTTCCCTGCCAACACGTTCTCCCAATGTCAAAGCGTGCGCGTAGCATGGGGCAACTCCAGCGGCCCGTTGCAATAGATAAGCGACGCGGGGCTATCAGTTTTTGTTCTTATGGACCCTGCGGCAAAATCAATCCCGCTGAAGGCTAGCGTCCATTAATGTCTCTTACCCCCTAATCCTGGCCAACTATTGGAGAGACGATGATTATTGACTGTCACGGGCATTTCACCACAGCCCCGCGAACTCTCCACAATTGGCGCGCCAAGCAACTCGAATTCGCCAATGATCCCGTGAATCAGCCCAAAGCCTCCGAGATGGTCATTTCGGATGATGAAATCCGGGCGGCCATCGAAGGCGGGCAGCTCAAGCTGCAAAAGGAGCGGGGCGGCGATTTGACGGTATTCTCACCCATCGCCGGCCAGATGGCGCACCACCTCGGCAATGAGCAGACCAGCACGGTGTGGGCGCAGGTCGCCAATGATCTTGTGTACCGTGTAACCGAATTATTCCCGGACAACTTCGCCGCGGTATGTCAGCTACCCCAATCGCCCGGAGCGCCGCCCGTCAACAGTGTCAAGGAATTGCGGCGTTGCGTGGAAGAGCTCGGCTTCGTGGGATGCAATCTGAATCCCGATCCGTCGGGCGGCTACTGGAAAGATCCGCCCCTTACCGACAAGTCGTTTTATCCATTGTATGAAGCCATGGTGGATCTCGATGTGCCCGCCATGATTCACGTGAGTTCGTCGTGTAACCCGTGCTTTCACGGCACCGGTGCGCACTACATCAATGGCGACACCACCGCGTTCATGCAGTTCCTGCTCGCGGACATCTTCAAGGACTTTCCGACGCTGCGTTTCGTCATTCCGCACGGCGGCGGCGCGGTTCCGTATCATTGGGGTCGGTACCGGGGCATTGCGCTCGACATGAAGCGCCCCACCGTCGAGGACCTGATGCAAAACGTGTTCTTCGATACTTGCGTTTATCATTACCCGGGCGTCGAGTTTCTTACTCGCATCGCGCCCATCGACAATATCCTTTTCGGCTCGGAAATGATCGGCGCCGTGCGCGGCAAGGATCCGAAAACCGGCGAGTATTTTGACGATACGAAGAAATATGTCGATGCGTGCAAGAATTTGAGCGCCGAAGACAAGCACAAGATCTTCGAGGGCAACGTCCGTCGTGTCTATCCCCGTCTCGACGCACGCCTGAAGGCCCAAGGCAAATAACCGAAATTCGATTAAGGAGAGATTTGATGGCAGAACTTCCTCGTCTGAACGGCATGATTCGCGCTTGGGAACAGGGCCGGCCCGCATACCTCACGTTCGCCCAAGCGGAGCGTCAAACCGCCATTGAAGTGAGCCAGGCGCCCTTGGACGCCGTGATCTTCGAGATGGAGCACAATGCCTGGGACCCGAACGCGTTGCAAGATTCCATGCAGTACTTGCTCAATCGGAAACAGATTCTTGACAAAGGCTCGGTTGCGCCCGTCGTCACGCCCATCGTCAGAATCCCCGCCAACGGCGCGGAAAAAAGCCAGTGGCTCGCGAAGCAGGCCTTAGACCGCGGCGTCTACGGCGTCATTTTTCCCCACATCAGCACGGCCGATCAGGCCTACAGCGCGGTCGCCGCCTGCCGCTATCCGCGACAAAAGAGCGCCGAATTCTACGAGCCGAAGGGTGCGCGCGGCGATGGCCCGCATACCTGCAGCCGTTACTGGGGCGTGAGCCAACAAGAATATTACGCGCGCGCGGATGTTTGGCCTTTGAACCCCAAGGGCGAGATTCTCGCCATTCTCATGATCGAGTCCGAGGAAGCGGTTGCGAATATCGATGAGATCTTGAAGGTGCCGGGTGTCGGCGCCGTGCTGATCGGCGAGGGTGACTTGAGCCAGCAATTAGGATTCCCCCGCCAGTACGAGCATCCCGTCGTTCATGATCACATGTCGAAAATCGTCGCTGCCTGCAAACGACACAATGTGCCCGTCGGTCATCCGCATGTGACGTCTAAGAATGTCGACGAAGTGGTAAGGGAAGGTTACCGCTGGCTGGTGTCCGCGGCCACGAGAAGCTATGGCGCACTCGAAAAGGCCCGCACCCTTGCCGGCGGCTGACGCAGAGCGGATTGACGAAGAACTTATGACCCACGGCTACGTTTCAATTCCTTGTTGCGCGGCCGATCCCGGACAATCACACAACCTTCCGGGGAAAAGGGACCAATATGACAATTCGCTTCATCGACATTCATCCGCACATCATTTCGGACAACGAGGGAAACTATGCCCGGGTGCCCTTGTTCGGCGTGCAATCCGATTGGTCCCGCGACCGTCCGGTCACCATCGAGGGCCTGATCGCCGCCATGGATGAGGCGGGCGTGGAGAAGGCAGCGATCGTGCAGTCCTCCACCTGCTATGGGTATGACAACTCCTATTTGGTCGACTCCGTCGTCGAATACCCCAAGCGTTTCACGGCCGTCGGCTCGGTCGATGTCGCGCAAGCCGACGCCCCGCAGAAAATCCGCGAGTGGGTGAATCGGGGAGTGAGCGGCCTGCGCCTTTTCACCGGCGGCAGCACTCAAGCCTTCGACCCGAGTTCACTCGACGCTCCCGGCACTTTCCCGAGCTGGGAGCTGTGCGGTGAGCTGGGACTGTCCATGGCCATCCAAACCGATCCTACAGGGCTCGCCCAGGTGGCGGGGCTGGCGAAGCGCTTCCCGAAGGTCCGCATCGTGCTGGATCACCTGGGTCGGCCCGATGTGACCGACGGTGCGCCGTACAAGAAGGCCTCGAGCTTGTTCGGTCTCGCGCCCTTCGAGAATATTTATTTGAAGTTGACGCCGCGTATTTTTGGCGACGTCAAAAAGGGAGCCGCCTCAGCGGAGACGTTCTTCCCGCGCGTGGTCGAGGTGTTCGGTAGTCAGCGTCTGGCATGGGGATCGAACTTTCCAGCCTCCGAAGGCAAATTGAAGACCAATCTCGACAACGCCAAAGCCGCGCTGTCCAGCCTGTCGAGTGACGATCAAGCATGGATTTTCGGCAAGACTGCCGAGAAGCTCTATCCCGCGCTTGCGTGAAACCCGCCCCAAACACCATTTAGGAACGTGATCCCATGGAACTTCCGGCAACCGGACCCGTCAAGCTGCGTACCAACCTATCCGACTATCCCGTTACCTTGGGTATGAAGGATCGTCGTGTCAGTTCTCCACTGGTCACCCTTGATTACTGCGGCCCCGAGCCTGCGCACAACGGTTTCAAGGACATGGTGCAACGGAATCTGTACGACGTTGGTGAATTGGCCATCGTGACCTACCTGCAAGCGAAAATTTTCAACAAGCCCTATGTGATCCTGCCCACGCCCATTTCCGGCCGTCCCCAGCATCACTGCATCGGCTTCAACATCGAGCATGGCGACCTCAAGCCGAAGGATATCGAAGGGAAGAAAGTGGGTGTGCGTTCCTACGCCCAGACCACGGCTTTGTGGGTGCGCGGTATCTTGCAGCACGAGCACGGCGTCGATCTCGACAAGGTGAATTGGCTCACCCTCAACGACGGCCATTTGGCCGAGTATCAAGATCCGCCCAACTGCACGCGTCTTCCCAAGGGGTCGAAGATCGATCAAATGATGCTGGACGGTGAAGTCGCCGCTGCAATCTTGGGTGTCGATATGCCGAAGGATCCGCGCGTGCGCACACTGGTTCCGAGTCCCAAAGAGGCCGGCAAGGAGTGGATGAAGCGCGAGGGCGTCGTCCCCATCAATCATCTATTTGCGATCCACATGGATATTTCAGAAAAGCGTCCCGACGTCGTGCGCGAAATTTGCCGCATGATCGTCGAGAGTCGCAAGCTCGCGCCGCCCGACATCGTCGCCGCGCTTCCACCGCTGGGGCTGGAGGCGAATCGCAAAGGCCTGGAAATGGCCATCGACTGGTCTTACGAACAGAATATCATTCCTCGTCGCATGAAGGTCGACGAATTGTTCGACGACACGACCGCAAATCTCGATGTCTGAAACCGGCAAACGCTCGGGCGGTCAGATTCTGGTCGATGCGTTGCGCGCGCAAGGGGTAGATCGCGTCTATTGCGTCCCTGGCGAGAGCTACTTGCCGGTGTTGGATGCGTTGGTCGATGTTCCCGAGATCGCGGTGGTCAGCGCGCGGCACGAAGGTGCGGCCGCCAACATGGCTGAAGCGGATGGCAAGCTCACGGGCAGGCCGGGCATTTGCATGGTGACCCGCGGACCGGGCGCCACGCATGCCTCCATCGGTGTGCACACGGCATTTCAGGATTCGACGCCGATGATTTTGTTCATCGGCCAAGTCGCGCGCGACGCGAAGGATCGTGAAGGATTCCAAGAAGTCGATTTCCGCGCCATGTTCGCGCCGCTCGCCAAATGGGCCGCGGAAATCGATGACGCTGTTCGCATCCCGGAATACATTGCGCGCGCCTTTCGCGTTGCCTTATCCGGGCGCGCAGGCCCGGTGGTCCTGTCCCTGCCTGAAGATATGCTGTCCGACGTGATTCCCGCGCCGACGCCTGCTGTGGCGGCCCTCGCGGCCGGTGCAAACATCAGGGCCTCCGACCTGCAAGCGGTGGGCGAGTTGCTGGCCAAGGCATCGAAACCACTCTTGGTCGTTGGCAACAGTGGCTGGACCGACAGCGGTCGCCAGGGACTACTGCAGTTTGCCCGCAAGAACCAGTTGCCCATCGTCGCGAGTTTTCGCCGCCAGGATATTATCGACAACCGCGATGCGAATTATTGCGGCCATTTAGGGCTTGGCGTTGACCCGAGCCTGGCCGAGCGGCTGAAAATCGCGGACGTCATTGTCTCCATCGGTTCGCGGCTCGGCGAGAACACGACCAACGGCTACACGCTGCTGACGCCGCCGGTGTCTTCGCAAACAATGCTTCACGTCTATCCCGATCCCAATGAGCTCGGACGCGTCTATCAACCCCGGTTAGCCATCGCCTGCGGCGTGGCGGACTTCGGGACCGCCGTCGCCGATCTCGATTTGAGCGCGTTCAAAGGCGATGGCGCCGCCATGCGCGGCGCCTGGCTCACGGAGGCGCGCGAGGCGTGGATCAAATTCACGACCCCCCCTCAGGCGGCACCGTCGACCGGCGGCTTCGTCAACATGTCCACCGTCGTGGGCTGGCTGAGTGACCATTTGCCCGACGATGCCATTGTCTGCAACGGTGCCGGTAACTACACCGTCTGGGTGCACCGCTTTTTTCGGTACAAAGATCCACGTACCGAACTTGCGCCCATCAGTGGCGCGATGGGGTATGGCGTGCCGGCCGGGGTTGCCGCCGCTCTCCGATTCCCGAAGCGCACCGTCGTGTCATTCGCCGGGGATGGCTGTTTCATGATGTATCCCCAGGAACTCGCCACGGCGGTGCAACATAATGCCAACCTGATGGTTCTGGTCGTCAATAACGGCATTTACGGCACCATTCGCATGCACCAGGAGCGTCGTTATCCGGGGCGTGTCATGGCCACGGACCTCGTCAATCCCGATATGGTGGCGCTGGCCCAGAGCTTCGGCGCCTATGCCGAGCGGGTGGAGTCGACGGATGCCTTCGCCGGCGCGTTTCAGCGTGCCCGGGACTCGGAAAAGCCCGCCTTGTTGGATTTACGCGTCGATCCGGCCCAAATCTCACCGACATTCAGGCTCCCCCCGACCGGTATATAATAAGGCGTAAGGGGGACGTGAAAATGGCTGACCTAGAGAAGATGGCTGAGTTGGATTCGGATCGACGCGGGTTCTCCGCCAGTATTCGTCATCTGCGATTGTTTGAAAGTGTTGCGCAATTGCACGGTGTTCGCCGCGCGTCGGAGGAATGCCATCTCTCGCAACCGGCGGTGACTCAGGCCATCGCCAAGCTCGAAGAGCAACTCGGCGTTCAACTCCTCATCCGGTGCGCCACGGGAAGTTACCTCAACGAATTCGGCGTTATTTTCCACGCGCGTACCCAACGATTCTTCGCGCAAATGGAACGGGCGCTGCTGGAACTGGGCGTTCCGAGCTCCCCGTTTCCGCTGGCTCGCGTCGCCAGCCGCATTACGCGGTCCCAGATTCGCAGCCTCATGGCCATTGTCGAGAACGGCACCTTTGCCCACGCGGCACGGGCACTCGACGTGTCGCAGACCTCACTGCAGCGGGCCGCTCGAGACTTGGAGCGTACGCTGCGCACGCCGCTATATTTGCAGACCGCCGCCGGCATTATGGCGACCACAGGCGCCGCCGAGTTCGCCCGCAAAATCAAGGTGGCACAACGCGAGATCGACTGGGGAGTCGATGAAGTCGAGGCCGCTCGCGGCAAGGTGACCGGGGAGATCGTGATCGGTGCTTTGCTGCTCGCCGGCAGCGCGGTGTTGGCATCGGTCATCGGCGACTTGGTGACCACGTATCCCAACGCCAGCATCCGCATTCTCAACGGTAACGCCGAAAACGTGCTGCGGTATTTGCGCAACGGTGATGTCGATGTGGTGATTGGGTTGTTGGGAAACCCGGGCTCGCCGGATCTGGCCCATCGAGTACTCGCCGAGACACCGTACGCGGTCGTGGGACGCCACGAGCATCCATTAATGCTCCGTAAGAATGTGACGCTCGAGAATCTGGCTGAATACGAGTGGGTCATCGGCACGCCGGGTGCCAATCGCCGTATTCACTTCGACAACATGTTTGCGGGCCGCGCGAAGCCCGTGTCGCGCATCGCGACCTGTTCGCTCCCCATTATTCGGCCGTTGCTCGCGCAGGCTGATCGGCTCACGTTGCTGACCACCTTCGAGTTGATGCATGAAGAGGATCTGCTCGCTACGATTCCCTACGGTCCGATCGAACCAGTGCCCTCTATTGGACTCACTATGCGGCAAAATTGGCTGCCGACGCAGATGCAGACGCAAATGATCGACTTGATCCGTCAGCGCATTGTGCAGGCTATGGGTCCTTTGAAGGAGTTGGAGCGCATCAGCGAGGATTCGGCCGCGAAGCGCAAGGCGCGTGCGATCGCGACCTCGTAGCCGCCGCGATCGGAAGGCCGTGGCGCGTGTCGCGCTCTCCTCCGCCCCCCGCTACTTGGGGGGTGTCCAGTACATGAAGCCGAACCCTTCGCCCGTACCGGCCTCGGTGCGATAACAGGGTACATAGTCGACGATGTTCGTCGTGCACTTCAGTTGTGACATGGCGAGCATGACGGGAACATACAGCTTCACTTCAGACGTACCGGCCTGATACGTGCGTTCATCGATTTGAGATAGGCGCTCGAAGTCGAAGGTCCGGAAGCACTCGAGAAATACCTGATCGATCTGTTCGTCGCAGACGAAGTGCGACATGCCGCCGGAGGCGATGAGCGCCACTTTCTTGTCACTATCCCAGGATTTGACGGCATCGACCAACGCCTGCCCAATTTGCATGGCTCGCTTGAACGTCGGCTGATTCGGTGGGTAAAAGACGTTCATCATGATCGGCACGTTCGGCACCGGATCATCCTGCATGATCTGGCGGTAAATGAAACCGAACGCGTGCGGTACCACCTGCGTAGGCGGCTTCATCCACACGTTGTCGGGCCACTTGAGGACCTCGGTCATGTCGAAGCCATTTCGCTGCAGCGACGTGATGAGGTGCAATGCCAGGTCGGGAGCGGCCTTATGCGTGACGGAGTGGTCCGGTGCAAACACGGCGCGCTGCGGCGGCCCGTTGGGCAGATCGGCCCCTGTGTAAATCGACAACGAGGGCGAGGTGTCGATGAAAATCTCTTTCTGATCTTTGCCGATGATAATGGCGACGTCGGGCTTGTGCGCCTGGTAGACGCGGCGCAGCTCTTCCAGCGCCTTGGCCGTGCGCGCGTGGCGCGATTGGCGCTCCTCCAGCGTCAAAAACGCCTTGATGCCGTGATCCTTACGCGCTTCGACCAGATCCTCGTACTTCCAATGCTTGTTCCGGAACCACAGCATCTTGTTCTCGTGGTCGCGCAGGCCGTCCTCCAGCCACACTTCCGGCGGCTTCCCGAGCATGCCGCTATGGGGTACCGCCATTCCGAGCATTACCCGAGCCATAAATCTCTCCTAAACCATTGAAAAGCGGCCCAATTGGCCAGCCTTGAGGCCCCCATCATTGCCGCATCCGGCAATCTGCGCCAATAACATGCGGGTCGCCAGGCATTCAATTTCGCTGTCCATGGCAAACACCTTTCGGCTCGAATTGGCACGTTGCCGTACTAATTTCAGGAATTTTACAATTCTCGGAGTCTGATTAGTGATTTGATCCGGTCTACGCAATAGGGCGAGGTCGGGCCCGGGATTGGGATCACTTATGGCACGTGGTCAAGCGCTGCCCACTCATCGATTTTCAATCGAGTCACGACCGTGACGCCCCCGCGGCCGTCGGGCTTGAGAATCAAGGCTTCACCGTCGGCAAGCCCCGCGGCGCTTTGACCGAAAGCTTCCGTGATGTTCGGAAAGTGCGTGACGATCACTCTATTTTTGCCGTCTATCGGCACCTTCGATGCGCGGGATTTGAGCCAATCGGCGCGTGCCTCACTCTGATTCGCCTGCATGCTTTGGCCACCGTCGCCGAGTTCTGGGTAGGTGATCGCCTGTCCAAGCTCAGCGAATTTCACGGTTTGCAACGCCCGGTAAGTCGGGCTCGATAGGACTTCGCCGATCGGTATGCGTAAGTGATGCAAACTTGTGCCCAGCGTCCGGGCGGACTGGATGCCCATTTCATCAAGTTGGCGTTCGCTTTTCGTATTGTCGGCGTTCACATGGGCCGCATCGGGCGGTTCGCGCGGTGCGCTGGCGTGGCGCATCAAAATTGTGAAACCACCGTGCCTCAAACTGGCAAGAAGTGCCTGTTTCGATGGAGCGAGGGCATCAGCCGAACAAATCGAACTGGCTAGCAATATCGATGCGAACCAAAACCGGTAATTTTTGAGACTAGACATGCTTTTCTTCCTCGAAAAGGTTACTTTGTAACGTAAAGTTATCCGCGCTACTAGTCCTGATCCACTTTGTTCAGGCCAGGCCACGCTGTCGTGCAGAAAATTCAGGCAGGTCCGCAAATATGAGACGCCGTGAGATTCTTGCATCGCTTCTGATCGTACCGATCGGCGTTTTAGGTTATCGGGTGCTACCCGCCGTCGGGGGCAGCTCAACCGTCGAGCTCACGATTGCGACCGATGGCGATTTGCTCGCATTCAAGCCCACGACGCTGACTTGTCCGACCGGTGCGCATGTGCGCCTGACTTTTTTTCATACTGGAAAAAATATTCGGCAGGAACATGATTGGGTGTTGACGGAACCTGGTGAGGCTGCAAGGGTCGCAAAGGCTGGCCTAGAGGCGGGCGAGCGCGCACGTTACTTGCCCCCCGGTGATAGACGAGTGCTCGCCGCCACGCCGCTGTGCGGCAAGGGCGAACGTGTGAGCGTCGAGTTCACCGCGCCTGCGCCCGGCGCTTACCCATTTATGTGTTCCTTTCCAGGGCATGACACGTTTATGCACGGCGTCTTGAACGTCACGCCGCGCTAGAGAGGCTCGTAACTCGTAGATATGGAGGGAAGGATCATGATGACTATCAACAAGCTCAAGTCGTTGATGATTATCAGTCTGGCGGTCGGCGGAATTCAGATCTCGTACGCAACGGAGGTAAAGGCGCCTGAACAAGTACACACGGCGTTGCGTATTCTCGCCAGCGTTTATGCAGACATGGACGCCAAGTTAAAAAACCAACAGTTCGACCGCCTGCCGCACGAGAACCAGGAGTTTCAGGACGGATCGCAAGCCATGCGCGACGCAATTGCGGAAGAGCCAGTCCATTTTAAGGCGAAGGTCGAGGCTTCATTGAAGAAAACGCTTGATACTGCCCAACACGTGGCGGACGCGAGCAAGAGTCACGACGCGATTCAGGTGACATCGGCCATCGACGCGCTGGCGGCTTCGATGCGCACTCTGAACGGCCTATTCCCAGAGGCGTTGCGCGCCGAACCTGGTTCGGTGCCCGCTCCCCAGCACGGTGGGCCGACAGCGCCTTGAGGTAGGCATTGGAAAAGATCTGAGCGCGCCCCATAGCTACACTCCCGGCACGTAAAGCGGCATTGAATCCTCCCACAGACTGTCGGTGAGTATCCTTTTTCCCGTCCCGTCGGAGTTCATGATGAAGATCTGGCCGTAGGGCTGGAAGGTATTGTCGTAAAGAGCCGCTTCCTCACGAAAGCCGTAAACACCACTGGTCCACATGAGGTGCCCGTCGGCGGTCCACACGGCATGGCCATCATTGGCCCGGTTGGTCGTTAGACGTTGCAAGTCCGATCCATCCGGCCGAATGGTAAAAATGTCAAAATTGACGGCGTCCACACGCCGCGTGAAGACAATCAGACTACCGTCGGGAGACCACCCGGGCAGATTGTCGTACTCGGTTGTAAGAACGCGGGTGGTCTTATCTTCCAAGTTGAGGATTTTCAGGCCGGCGATATTCTCGCCGAAGACGCGGTACACGAGTTGCTTGCCATCCGCCGAATAGCTGGGGAAGCCGGAATGCACCGTACCATCGGTAAGCGCTTCAAGTCCGGTCCCATCGCGCCTGACCCTCATGATTTTAGCGGCACCCGTGCGACGCGCTTGAAACCATTGACCGAACCCGAACGCCACCCACTGCCCGTCGGGAGACCAAGCCGGTGCGAAGGCACCGGCAAGCCCCTTCGCGATCATCCCTGGATCGAGGCCTTCACCGTTCGATTCGAAGATGCGCTTCCGGTTCGAGCCATCCGGATCCATGATGGCGATGGAGGAGTCCAGGTTCTTCTCGGTAATGACCAGCTTGCCGTCGCGAGACAGGCTTGGAAACACGTCGGTGTAGCGATACTGCCGGTTGGGATCCCAGCTGTATAGCAACTGGTTCTGGGTCCATTCCCGAAATTTAGTCTTCTCGTAAATGACTCTCTTTCCATCCGGCGACCACGCCGGGGAGCGCAGCCCTGATTTGAACCCAGGTTGCCCCGACGTGTAGACAATGCCCTCGTTGGGGCCACCCTTTTGGTAGTAAGCGATGTCCGTTGCGCTCAGGAATTGCGGAAACACTTTGAGACCAGGGGTCGTGGTGTGCTCGATGCGCGCCCCAGTCTTCACGTCCACCGAGACGATCTGCGAATCCGCGGCGGCGACTCCCTCCGGGCGGCGCGCACCCCAGGTGTGCTCGGTGGTGATCTCGTAGAACACCACGCGGTTGCCGTCCGGCGACCACTTGGGTGAGCCGAGGCAATAGCCGGGCTTGGAGGCGATGCGCCGAAACTCCCGGCCGTCCGCGCCAATAATGAAAATGCTGAGTTCTTGTGTGTGCTCCCAGCCATGGCCGCCGTCATGACCACGCCAGTCGCTGTTGCGGTCAGATGAGAAGGCGATCCATTTGCCGTCCGGCGACCAGGCCGGCCGCAGGAAGCTATCCGGACCCGAGGGATCGCCCTGCACATTGTTATTCCCACTGAGATTGGTCATTTTGCCGCTCTTGACGTCCATGACCCAGATATTGGCGCGGTAGCCATCGCGGGTGGACATGAAGGCGAGGCGGGTGCCATCAGGCGACAGCACGGCTTGGTCGTCCACCGAGGGGCCCGTGACCAGCGGATGGATATCCGTCCCGTCTGCCCTGGCGCGAAACACATCCGACTGCCCCAATCCATTGCGCTCGGAAGTGAAAATCACCCATTTTCCATCCGCGCTGAAAGAAGGGTGGTAGTCGAATCCTGGAGTGGACAGAAATTTTCTTTCCTCGCTGCCATCGGCGTTGGCGATGTATAAATCCGACGATGAAGGCCCGATGCGATTCATGAGCATGACGCCCGTCTTGCGGCCCCCGGCAAGCACAGTGGATATCCGCTGGCTCAGCAACATCGCCGTGGCGGCGCTACCCAAGAATTTTCGTCGATCCATTAAAATCATCCTCGAATGACTGAAATCAAAGACTCGTGCTATTTGCCGGGTAAGAACGCGACGGTGGCGGGATTGGGGACGGAGAGGGACTCTCCGGTCGCCGCCAACTTGCCTGTTTTGGCATCGATCGCCAAGACGTCCACGGAGTTGGAGCCTTGGTCCGCCACGAGCATCCAATGCCCGGTGGGGTCGATGCTGAAGCTCCAAGGAATTTTTCCCGGGGGTGAAATCCGCTGGATTTCCGTCAATGCACCCGACGCTGTGTCGATCGAATACGTGATGAGCGCTTCCTGGTCGCCCCGCAGAGAGAGGTAGAAGTAACGGCCATCATGGGAGATCGCGATCTCCGCGGCGCTCCTCTGCCCGGAAAAGTCTGCAGGATACGGAGACAGGCTTTTTGTGAGCTGCAGCGCTCCGCTATGACTGCCCCATCGATACCAACGGATTTCGCCCGTCAGTTCGTTGGCGAGATACAGAAATCGTCCGTTTGGATGGAACAGCACACGGCGCGGGCCGGAACCTGGGGGCAATTGAGCGAACGGTATCGTCGCCGGCATCAACGTTCGCGAGGTTGCATCGAAATGGTAAACGAATACTCGATCGGCTCCAAAGTCGGCAACTGCGACAAAGCGATGTGTCGGATCGACGTCGACGCCGTGCGCCGCGGGCGATTTTTGCCGCGGCGTTGGACCGCTGCCGTAGTCCTGCTGTTGAGATGTCATCGCTCCGAGGCTGCCATCCACTTGGAGGGGCAGGGCGCTGACAGTTCCGGTGCCGTGGTTGGCGACGAACAGGGTTTTGGACGCATTGTCGAGGGCCATATGAGTCGCATCACGCCCATGAACATCCACCTGAGTGCGTTGCCGGAGGCTTCCGGTCGCGGCATCGACCGCAAAGCCGATAACAGCCGAATCCGAGTCAGGGCTAACCTC
>Ga0302309_10000979_pt1 | contig 28417 bp, 24 predicted proteins | sample III_Palsa_N1_1_FD_200453 | JGI IMG/M metagenome (GOLD analysis project Ga0302309, IMG submission 200453) | Peat permafrost microbial communities from Stordalen Mire near Abisko, Sweden - III_Palsa_N1_1 | ecosystem: Environmental > Terrestrial > Soil > Palsa > Peat permafrost | place: Sweden... | reverse complement strand
GATCAATAACAAGCTGTTTTTTGGGATATCCGAGCTTTTTACCAGCCAGGATGGTTTTTATACCAATGCGTTTACCCATTCTTCGTTTGATGATCAGTATAGCCTGATGGGGAATGATTATTTAAAATACCTCGCCAGCGCTAAATTATCAATCACGCTGAATGTAAAGCATGTGGAAAACCGCAATAACGGCGCTTTCCCCTTAGCAGTTGACCCTGCTACTGCCTTAAGCGACCCATTTGTGGTTGATCAGAATAATACCACAACTTTAATTGATAATATATTTAACGCCTCGCTTTCGGTACAATACACGGGCAGGGCTTTTAATTTTACTTCGCAAAGTGCTTACCAGTCGAACTATCGCTATTATACAAAGCCTATTGATGCTGATTTTTCACCAATTGATGGTGTATCCATTATTGATAATTATGGCAGCGATTTCAACAGAACATCAGTCAGCACGCAGGAATTCAGGTTTAGTTCTGCGGCATTGTCAACATCGGCTTTTAAATGGGTTGGTGGTATTTATGGCTTTTATGAAAATGATCCTGTAAAACAAGGCACCCATTTTGGCGCGGATGGTGTAGACGTAGGCGCACCATTCCCTGATTTTACCGACATTGCCACTAATAAGGAAAACCTTTATGGCCTGGCATTGTATGGCCAGGGCACCTATACCATAAGCCCTGCGTTTGATATAACCTTCGGTTTACGGTATGATTATGAGCATGATAAATTAGCTATTGCAGGCCAGTTTCAAATGGATGGGCAGGCACCTGTAGTTACCCGCACGGATACTTCATCAACAGCCGTGTTTAAGGCCTTTTCGCCAAAGCTGGGGCTTGATTATCATGTTACTGCTAATAATAATTTATACGCCGTTTATAGCAAGGGTTTCCGCCCGGGCGGTATAAGCCAGTTAGGGTCTGACCCTACACAGCCGCCATTATATAATTATAACCCGGAGTCGAGCAATAACTACGAGCTGGGGACAAAAAATACATTTTGGGATAACCGCCTCAAACTGAATGCTGATGTGTTTTATACGCTTGTAAACAATGCACAGGTACCCACTTTAGTACTTCCCGATGCCATTACCGTAACACGCAATGCAGGCAAACTAAACAGCAAAGGCGCGGAGCTTGAACTCATGCTGAAATTATTTAAAGGCCTGGAGGCTGATTACAATTTTGGCTATACGCATGCCAGGTACACATCGCTGCTGCTGGCTAACAATGGCGCTTCGGAAAATCTAAACGGGCATTACCAGGTATTTACGCCCGACATTACCTCTATGTTAGCCTTGCAATATGGGCACAGCCTGGGCGTAGCACAGCAATACCAGCTTATACTGCGCGGCGAATGGCATTACCTGGGCACCCAATACTTCGACCTGGCCAATACTATCAAGCAAAGCCCTTATGATCTGTTTAATACCAGGCTGGGCGTATCAACCAAAAACTATGGCATTTTTTTATGGGGGACAAACCTGTTTAATAAGCATTATATAGATTATGCCTATGATTTTGGCGCAGCCCATTTAGGCAACCCCAGGGTATATGGTGTTACCCTTAAGGCAGGGTTTTAAGTGGGTATATAGCTTAAAATCTGATCGTATTTATAAATGTCGACAAGTTTAGTAGATTTTTTCAAAATAAATTTTTGCAAACAAATTATTTCCCTACATTTGCAATGTCGACAATTTTAGTAGACTATTATTTGCATGAATAACAACAGTAAAATAAACACCGCGAACTCCTTGCGAATGCCTTTTTTAATAAAGGCAGTGTGTAGTTGTTGTTGCTGATAGATCCCCGTTTTTCATTCGCCGATTGATGCCTGCGGGCAGGCGATCTCATTTTTCATCTTCCATATAAAATTTCATTAATAAACTACCTATGTCAAAAACTCAAATTCATCAGCAGGTGCCTGGTGCCAATGCTGATCTGCCGCCCAAAAGCTTAAAAACAACTGATCGGGGTGCCGGAGGTTAAGTGATCAGGTGAAAAAGGTCAGGTGGCCGAGGGGTTAGGCACAGGTCTGCAAAACCTGCAACAGCGGTTCAAATCCGCTTCTGACCTCAAATCATTTAGAAGTGAGTGATTTGTGTTAGTTTTTTTAGTTTTTACTTATTCAGAAAGAGAAGGGGAAAGGTGACGTGCTGCGTGCTGCCAGCCCGGATACTGATTCCCTTTCTTTCTGTAATGAGTATTAAAAAAGGGATCTTTAGATACCAAGGCGGAGTGGCCGAGTGGTTAGGCGGGAGTCTGCAAAACTCCTTACGACGGTTCGAACCCGTTCTCACGCCTCTTATGGGCAAATGGAATTAATTACAGGGGATAAATATTAAGAAAATAGTTCGTCAGGCTTTAGGCCTTCCAAAAAACAAAACATAGCCATCAGCATCTGTTACTTCAAAGCCGCGAAGCCCGTCGTCGTCATGGATGGGTTGCCGGAATGTTATACCTGTTGAACTGAATTCTTCAAATAAGGTGTCAGGTTCTTCAGTAGAAATGTATGCATCCCAACGGGCCCATTCATGCCGGGTATGATTGGGAATGGGGTTTATATCATCAGCAATTGCCTTTAGCATAATGGAAACAGGGCCACGGCCCACCATAGCCCAATATGGGCTGTCGTAGGGGCCAGTATACCATACTTCAAACCCAAGTTTATTTACATAGAAGGCCACCGCGTCTTTTAGATTGGAAACAATAAAAAAAGGCGAAATGAAATTAAGCTTTGACATTGTTTTACATTTTGATCGCGAGATAAACAGCTATCGAATAGGGCGTTGTTGCAAATATCAGGAGTTAAAAGAATGTAAGCAAATCAAAATTTCAACCAAATATTGAGAGCAAGTTGTTATTAGGGCCTGGCATCTTGATAAGGTTAAGTTTACGTTTCTCCGCTTGCGGCAGCGGAGGACAGCGGGGCCGGGTTAATGACTTTGATCAGGCATAAGTGTATGCTTTATTCTTAAGAATTGAAATTGCGTTTTCAGCAAGTTCCTCAGTTAAACCAACTGAAGGACTTGTTAGAACCAAATTATTCTTAATGTTGACAGGTAGTCCATTTAATAATTTATCATCATCTATAATTACAAATTCCTCATTGGGGATATGCTTCGCCATATACCAATTTAAAATTTCATCTTTACGACTTGAATGTAAACTATTACTTGACAAGCGATGGATATGCTTCGCTTTAATACCTCTTGATTTGAAAATATTACGCCATTGGGCAATGTTGTATTTCGATTTATGCGATGTGGTTAATAGAAGGGAGGCACCAGTTTCAGAAATAATTTTCTGAAGCGCACTTACCGATGTTGAATTAAACATAGGAAAACCATCGTCGTGGAACTCCGGTTTTTTCCAAGAGTTAGCAGGAACCATTACGCCGTCTATATCCAACAATATCAACATAATACAAATTTACAACTATTTTTTTAACCCAAAAGTTATTTGTTTGACAATTTCCACATCTAAGCCATTATAAATTGCATCTTGTTCATTCAAATGTGAGATTTTTGAGGGCGTATCCCAATCATTTTTATCAAATTCGATAATACCCCACTCAACTGATTTGGTGCCAGAAGTTTTATTGCTAAGTACTTGACCAATATCGAAGCCCACAATAAGGGAGCTCAAATATCTATGATGCCCATCAATTATTAAATTATCACATGTCTTGATATCATCAAACTTTATGCCGTATGACATTTTCTGACACATTCTATCAATAATAGGAATACACAACTTAGATTGGGTAGCCACAAAGGGGATTTCATTGTTCTCAATAAATCCTTTTATGAATTCAGCGGTAATTTTTTTCAAACGATTTATTATTGTGATGCAAATGGTTATATAAGCTACTAAAATGAGGTTTTTTTAGTTTATTTTAAGGAATGGATAAATTTAACTCCAGTTAAGTAAAATTATTAGCCCAAATGCGCATAAAAAAAGCCTCTCAGAATTAATCCCAAGAGGCTTTTTTATTTCTAATCTACGCTTAATTACAAGTAAGATTGCAACAAGCGCGATTTTGAATTTTGCCTGAGGCGCATAAGCGCTTTATCTTTTATCTGGCGAACGCGTTCGCGGGTTAAATTATATTTTTCGCCAATTTCTTCTAAGGAATGTGGCGCGATGCTGTTTAATCCAAAAAACAATACCAGCACTTCTCTTTCGCGTTCAGCTAAAATGCCTAATGAGCGTTTGATCTCTTGTGAAAGTGAATCAGTGATCAGGTCGCTGTCTGTTCCCGCGTCGCCGCTTTGCAGCACATCCAGCAGGGTGTTTTCTTCGCCGGTTATAAATGGCGCGTCAACAGATACATGGCGGCCCGCGTTTGACAGGGCATCCGAAATTTTTTCGGCAGTAGTTTCCAAATCATCAGCCAGTTCTTCCGGTGTTGGTTCGCGCTCAAATTGTTGTTCAAGTTTTGAGTGAGATTTGCGGATCTTACTTAACGAGCCTACCTGGTTAAGCGGTAAACGCACTATCCTGCTTTGTTCTGCAACGGCAGACAAAATGGATTGGCGGATCCACCAAACAGCGTATGATATAAATTTAAAACCCTTGGTTTCGTCAAAGCGTTTAGCGGCCTTTATCAAACCTAAGTTACCTTCATTGATCAAATCGCCCAATGTTAAACCTTGATTTTGGTATTGTTTGGCTACTGAAACTACGAAACGAAGGTTGGTTTTTGTTAAGCGCTCTAAAGCGGCCTGATCGCCCTCACGTATCTTTTGCGCAAGAATTACTTCTTCCTGTGCGGTTATCAAATCTACTTTTGCAATTTCGCTAAGGTATTTATCAAGCGACTGTGACTCACGGTTGGTTATTGACTGCGTTATTTTTAATTGTCTCATCTGTTGGGACAAAGATACCTAAAGTTATGTTGATTGAACGTAATTAATTGATTACGTTTAATCAACATGATATTTTGTCAATAAAAATATCTATTTAGCGCAAAAATACCTTTTAAAAGCCATTAAGCGGGTTTATAGTTTTTATTATAGATAAAATATTACCTGTTGTACACATTTACCAATTCCCGCAATCCATTTTCTATCTTTTTATCCAGCTCATCAGCCAGCCGCCACGACCAGTTTCCGGCCTCGGATGATGGTACATTCATCCGGTTGGTTTCGTCGAGCCCTAAAACATCCTGCATGGGTATAATGGCAACCTTAGCTACCGATGCATAGGCCATTTTAACAAAGGTTTGATAAGCGGTTTTGCCTTTCAGCTTTTTACCGGTATATTTTTTGATCCGTTTGCGCTCATCCTTGCTGGTGTTTTTATCATACCAGCCACTTGTGGTATTATTATCGTGCGTGCCGGTATACACAAAGCTGTTTTCAACATGGTTATGCGGTATGTGTATGCTGTGTTGCATTTGCTGGTCAAAAGCAAATTGCAGTACTTTCATCCCAGGTAGTTTAAAATCATCGCGAAGGTTATAAACCAAGTCGTTCATATCGCCAAGGTCTTCGGCAATTAGCGGTAAATGCCCTAATTTTTTTTCCACGGCATTAAAAAAATCATTGCCCGGGCCAAGCTTCCATGTGCCGTTAATAGCCGTTTTTTCACCCGCAGGTACTTCCCAAAAATCAGCGAATGCCCTAAAGTGGTCGAGGCGTATGAGGTCGAAATATTCCAGGTTTTTGCCTATCCGGCTTATCCACCATTTGTAATCATCCTTTTTCAATACATCCCACTTATATACCGGCATACCCCACAATTGCCCGTCGGCCGAAAAATAATCGGGCGGCACGCCTGCCATACCTTTTACTTTGCCTTCAGCATCCAGGTTGAATATCTGCGGTTGCGCCCAAACATCCGCCGAATTATAATTCATATAAAAGGGCATATCGCCAAATAGTTTAACATTTTGGCTGTTGCAGTAATGTTTTAAATTTTTCCATTGGGTTGAAAAAATAAACTGCAACCATTTAACCTTATCCAGTTCGGCAGTTGATGTTTTGTTGATCTTCGTAAGCGCAGTGTTTTTGCGGAATTTGTATTCCGCAGGCCACTCATGCCAGGGCTTGCCGGCAAATTTGGCTGTTAAAACTTCAAAAAAGGCATAATCATCTAACCAATAAGCCTCGGCATTTTTAAAATCCTTAAAGCTTTTTTGTTTTGATGCATCGGTACCTGCTAAAAAATTATGATATGCTGCCTGGAACAAGCCGGTTTTTATGGCGCTTGCTTTGCTATAATCTACAGGTTTATGGGTATCCTTCTTACTATAAGGCTCCAGGTCGGCAATGGTCAACAGGCCGTCGCGCAGCAATAATTCGGGGCTAATGAGCAATGTGTTGCCTGCCATGCTCGATGTAGAACTGTAGGGCGAATGATCTGTACGTGCTTCGGTAGGGTTAACCGGCAGCATTTGCCAGTATTTTTGGCGGCTGTTTATCAAAAAATCGGCAAATGAAAAAGCACCGGGGCCCATATCGCCAATGCTAAAAGCCGAAGGGATAGATGTAATGTGCATTAAAATACCTGCGCCACGTTCCTTAACAGGCTGTATCAGTTTTACTATAGCAAAGGTGGATGCCTTAAATATATCGCTAAGCATAATAGCCTCATCGCAATAACCATTGGTAGCCGATAGCAGGTGCTGCCATTCGGCAGGCGCGTTGCGCGGCAAAACTATTTTGGTGTTATCCCAACTCTTTGGTGTATTTTCCGTAACAGTTAAAGGCAGGGCAATTACATACCAGTTTTGTTCATAGTTAATGGCAAAAGCCAATACACTGGTTTTATATTTGCCTTTTACTTTTAAAGGGGTGTATTTTCCATTGTTGAATATGGCAGGATTTTGCTTGTACAGGGCATTAAAAGCAACTTTGTTTGCGGGGTTTAATTTTTGCAATAATGTGTTTTTCGAAATAGGTTCCATCCTGAGAGTTAGGTTTTTATATCAAACTTACATAAAAATAAATCACACGATAAAATATTAAATTATTATATTAGTAAATCAATAAATGCCGAACCCCTCAGGTTTATTAACAGTAATAAGGAATTACTTATAAAACCAATGTTTTTTAGCAATAGGTTAACAAACAATTTACAAAGTATTCAATACATAATTATGTACCTTGGCGCGTCACAATTTGGCTTGTCACAACCCTAATTAATGCCGATGAGGAGTTTTTACTTTATAGTATTTTCATTTTTCATCCTGCTTGTTTCCTGTAACCGGGTTCAATCGCCTGGCAGCGCAACCAGTAAAAAGTTTAAGGCCGATAGCATAGAGATCAGCAGGTTAACAGCCAGAAATTACGACTATTACAATAATATCGATTCATTGTCTGCCATTGCCAATAAGCTTGATAGGTTTGGCAAGTTGTACAATAACAAAAAGCTTTTCTTTTATGCCGATCTGTACCGGGCCAACTATTATTATCAATCGGGCGATTATGTCACCGCCATGAATATGAGCCTGAAGGCTTTAGACGAAGCCGAAAAGCTGAATATTAAAGAAAGGCTTCCCGAAATGTATGCCCTTATAGGCAACCTTCATAAAGAAAACCTTAATTATCCGATGGCTTTACAGGATGCAGCCACTGGTTTAAACTTCGCGGTAGCTAATAAGGATACCGCCGCTATTATAGCGCTTAAAGGCTTACAGGCTATGTTCACTAACGGCTATTCGTCGCACAGAACTGATAAGAACTTAAAATTCCAGGCATTTCAGTTGCAATTAGAGGCATTAAAGATAGCCGAGTCGAGCCCGAAGTATGAAAACCTGCGCATCAGGTTCTACGATAATATTGCCAGTTATTATCTTGACGTGAATCAATTTAATAAAGCAATCGATTATGGCAATAAGGGGGTTTTATTAAGCCTTAAATATAATGCGCAAAAATCTTTAACCTACTCATACGACTGGATCGGGATGTCATATTATCATCTCAACCAAAAACAAAAGGGGATTGGATACCTTAATAAGGCACTTTTAATTACCAAACAAATAAAGGAGCCTTTCAGAACAATGGAAATTTATGAATCCATTTATAGATGCTACCTGCTATCGGGTGATTACAAAAACGCCTTTAATTATTATAGTTTACGAAACCGGCTAAATGATTCATTAAAACTGGTGAATAACGTCAGGCAATTAGGCGAGCTGCAAATTAAATACCAAGCTGCTAAAAAGGATAACCAGATCAATTATCTTACCAGCGAAGGGCAAGTAGAATCGCGTAAAATTATATGGGTATTCGCGGGCTTAATTTTAGCCACTATTTTACTGGCGCTTATTTTTATACAGTACCTCACCATCAGCAAAAAAAATAAGCTGATGGCCATTACCAATAAAACTATTAATGAACAGGCGGAGAAGTTGCAGTTTTTAATTAAAGAGCTGCATCACCGGGTTAAAAATAATCTGCAGATCGTATCCAGCCTGCTTAGCCTTCAATCCAGCCGTTTGGTTGATGAAGATTCGCGCAATGCCATTAAATTGGGCCAGCAGCGCATCGAAGCCATGTCATTAATTCACCGCAGCTTATACCAGCAGGAAAACCCAACCCTGGTAAACATGAAGGAGTATATAACCGACCTTACCGAAAGTATAATGATGAGTTTCGGGGTAGCTAAAACTGATTTCGACCTACATTTGGATATTATTGTAAGCGATCTGGATGTTGATGTTGCCATGCCGCTGGGCCTTATAATTAATGAGTGGGTTACCAATGCCTTTAAACACGCGTATGGCGCACACCAGCTCCAGCCCGCGCTGTGGATAAAGTTGAGCGCAGATAACAACCTGGAACTGGAAATTAAAGATAACGGTTTAGGCATGCCTGCTGAAATGTGGGACAAGCCACAAAAATCATTCGGTATTAAATTGGTAAAGGTATTAACCCGGCAATTAAGGGGGACATGTACTGTTGAAAACCGGGGCGGTACAGTTTTAACCTTACATGTACCGCGGACTGAAATAAAAAATTTACTTAGCGCTTAAACAATGGCCGAAAAGATTAATATTCTTATAGTTGAGGATGAAGGTTTAGTAGCGATGGAGCTTGAAGAAAGCTTGCAGCGCGAAGGTTATGATATTGCCGATATAGCCGATAACTGCTATGACGCTTGTGAAGCGCATAAAAAACATAATGTCGACCTTATATTATTGGATGTAAACTTAAAAGGCCCCTGCGATGGTATTGAAACAGCCACACGTTTAATACAAATTAAGGATGTCCCTTTAATTTATCTCACGGCCTTTACCGATACACCAACCCTTGAGCGCGCTAAAAAAACATTCCCTTCGGCCTATTTGAGCAAGCCCTATCAAATAACCAATTTATGCATAGCTATTGAAATGGCCATGCATAACTTTGCATTCCGCAAAGCGCCCGAGCCAAAAATGGAATTGGTAACCGATGATGAATCGAAAAAAGAAAAGCAGCTGGTTGATAACAGCAGGGAATCTATCCTGCATTTTAATAATTCTATTTTTGTTAAGCAAAACTATAAATTCATAAAAATTGGCCTGAATGAGATCTATTACCTCGAAGCCGACAATAACTACACTTATATATATACCATCGAAAATAAATATGCCATCAGGCACTCCCTGCAAAATGTAATGGATAAGCTGATGCTCAATAACTTTGTGCGTACACACCGCTCTTACGCCATAAATATTAACCACCTTTCAACTTTTAACGATAGTTTTATAAATATCGGCAAATATGAGATCCCCCTGGGTCGTAATTATAAAGAAACCTTTTTTAAACACTTTAACTTCTTGTAAAATAGAAAATAAGGCCATTTGCTATTTCGTGTAAGTTAATTTTTAAATGTTTGAATTATAGTTATTTAAATATTTAAAAACATTAATTTATTGGTTAATCTTTTCTCACCCTTATAAGTGTTATTTGCATACATTATACTGCCGTTTGCATACATTTTAACCCGGCAATCAATCCTGCTTAGTAGTTTTAGGAATAATTAAACACTTTTTTAATAATCCAACCACTATTGAGCAGCGTTATGTCAACAAAAAAGGTCTTAGCTATATTGTCAGAATATGGATATTGGGGTATAGAACTGGTTGCCCCACTTGAAAAACTTGAGCAAAACGGTTACACGGTTGATTTTATGACCAAAAACGGCAAAACAGCACAGGCTTTGCCACCCAGTTATGATACCACTTATGTCGATCCGCCTCTGGGCGCGCCTGTAACCACGCCGCTTGCAGCAGCTATGGTTACTGCTTTTGAAAAAACAGGGCGCTTATCAAACTGTATGGCCATGACCGATTATATCCCCGAACGCCCATATAATAGTAGCCCCGACTTTGATAACGCTATTAAAACGTATGAATCCGAAGTTAAGGGCAGCCAAAAATACTTAACCGATACCTACGATGCCATTTTTTTAGTTGGTGGCAGCGGGCCTATAATTGATATGGTGAACAACCAAAGGCTTCATGAAATTATACTTGGTTTTTATAATGCGGGTAAACCGGTTGCCGCTATTTGCTATGGCGTTGCCACGCTTGCCTTTGCCCGCGATTTTAACGAGCGCAAGAGCATTATACAGGGTAAGCATGTCACAGGGCATTGCATCGAATACGATTATCACGACGGTACTGGCTTTATGAATACCGATTTAAACATGGGCCCCCCGCCTTATGTGCTTGAATATATACTTGCCGATGCCGTTGGGCCACAGGGAGGATTTCATGGAAATTTCGGAAAGGAAACATCAGTAATTGTTGATTATCCCTTTATAACAGCGCGTTCCTTACAATGCTCTTTTGAGTTTGGCGAACAATTTGTAAACCTGCTTGATAACAACCTGAAACGTTATGGCTGGTAAAACCGGGAACCATAAGATCATTGAACAGTTTCTGGCTGATGGCATGAACTATATGTTCGGCAATCCGGGTACTGTTGAGCAGGGCTTTTTAGATGCCATGGAAGATCATCCTGAAATGAAATATATCCTCACCTTACAGGAAAGTGTAGCGGTAATGATGGCCGATGGTTATGCCCGTGCCAGTCAAAAACCTACACTGGTGCAACTGCATAGTTCGCCGGGCATAGGTAATGCCGTGGGTGCCTTATACCAGGCTAAAAGAGGGCATTCGCCTTTAGTAGTTATAGGGTCGGACGCCGGTACCGAGTACATGAACATGGATGCCCAAATGGCTAATGACCTGGTAGCCATGATGGCGCCGGTTACCAAGTACGCTACTATGGTGCTTTCGTCAAAATCATTGTTACGCACCTTGCGCAGGGCTATAAAAATAGCAGGTACGGCCCCTATGGGGCCGGTATATGTATGCCTGCCCATGAATATACTTGACGAAATAAACGAAGAAGAAATATTCCCGGCACTTATACCATCAACAAGGGTAATGCCCGAGCCTTTTGTGATCAACCAGATCGCGCAGAAATTGGTAAACGCAAAATGCCCGGTTATTTATGTAGGCGATGGCGTAGCCTATTCGGGCGCTACCGAAGAACTTAAACAATTGGCAGAGCTAACCGGGGCCGAAGTTTATGGCGTTGATTATGGCGATTTTATAATGGATTACACACATCCATTATACCAGGGCTCAACAGGGCACATGTTTGGCCATGCCAGTACCCCCATAACCCGTAAAGCCGATGTTAACCTGGTGATTGGCACTTACATGGTGCCCGAAGTATTCCCCGAATTGGGCGATATTTTTGACCCGGCTGCATCAGTTATCCATATCGATTTGAATGCCTATGAAATTGGCAAAAATCATCGGGTAGATATAGGGGTGGTAAGCGATCCGAAATTATCCCTGCAAGCACTCATAAGGCAGGTTGAAACTATAATAATTCCGGCGCAGCAAGCAGCTATAAAACAACGCATAGAAAATATCAGCGTGGCAAAAGCTGCCAAAATCAAAGCTGAGTTTGAGCTGGATAAAAAAGATAAAAATACAAATGCGCTGCGCATGTCGCAGTTTGCAAGCCTGCTGGCAAAAAATATCCCTGCCGATACGATCATATTCGACGAGGGCCTAACCTCATCACCGGCGGTTACCCGTTATATGCCACCTACAAAACCCGGCCACTATTTTGTAACGCGCGGTGGCTCGCTGGGCGTTGGCTTTCCGGGCGCTATAGGTGCAAAGCTGTTTAACCCTGAACATACCGTTATTGGTTTTTCGGGCGATGGCGGCAGCATGTACACCATCCAGGCATTGTGGACAGCCGTAAGGCATAATGTAGGGGCAAAATTTGTGGTTTGCAATAATGGCTCCTACAAATTGCTGCAGCTGAATATTGATGAATACTGGAAAGGCCACAAAGTTGAAGGCCGTAAACATCCTACATCCTTTGACCTGGCGCTGCCCGCTATCCGGTTCGACCTGATAGCACAAGCAATGGGGGTGGATGCCGTCAGGGTTGAAAGCGAAGAAGAAATTATGCCTGCCATTGAGCGTATGATGGCTGATGACAAGCCTTTTTTAATTGATTTAGTAATGCAGGATCATACCTGAAATAGATATAAAACAGATAGCCGATGAAAAGCATCGGCATTAATAAGCAATAACATAAACTTACCATTAAACCCTAATACCAATCATGTCAAAAACCAGCGCAAATTTCAATTATATAATTATTGGAGCAGGTGCATCTGGTTGTGTCATAGCAAACAGGCTAAGCGCCGACCCTGCTATAAGCGTATTGGTATTGGAAGCCGGTCGGCCGGATACAAACCCTGATATAGCCGACATTGGTGGCTTTGTACGTTTATGGGGCTCTAATATTGATTGGGCGCTGCATACCGAACCGCAGCAGGGCATGCTCAGCCGTGAAATTACGATTAACCAGGGTAAGGTTTTAGGCGGCAGCTCATCCATCAACGCTATGATGTATGTGAGAGGGAATAAGGAAAACTTCGATGATTGGGCAAAAATGGGTGCCAAAGGATGGGCTTATGAGGATGTATTGCCTTACTTTAAAAAAATTGAGAATTATACTGGTGGCGATGTAGCCTATCATGGTAAAGGCGGCGAAATAAGCCTGTCGGATTGCCCTGATGATCATATGCGCTCTCCCGAATTTTTGGAGGCAGCTAAAGAGGCTGGTTATAACGAGCCGCATCATGATTATAATGGGGCAAAACAATCAAACAGTGCGGGCTATCTGCAATTCCACATCGACAAAAATAGAAAACGCGAAAGCAGCGCCACCGCGTTTTTGCACCCCGTTATGGATAGGCCCAACCTGGTTGTGCTAACCGAAGCAGCAGCGAAAAAGGTAATCATTACCAACGGCGCTGCCACTGGGGTAGAATTTACGATCAAAGGCAAAACATTTACCTCGAGTGCGCTAAATGAGGTAATCTTGTGTTCAGGTGCTTTGGGTTCACCAAAAATATTAATGCTTTCGGGCATTGGCCCGGCGGCGCATTTGCAGGATATAGGTATTAATGTTGTACATGACTTGCCGGGCGTAGGCCAAAACTTGCAGGATCATTTACAGCTTCCGGTTATTTTTAAAACCGAAGCCAATTTGCCACATACCACATTACTTACCGGCAATGTGCTGTTTATTAAAACCAATACGGCCAACCATGCTCCCGATATACAAATAAACTTTACGCCAAGCGTTCCTGCACCATTGGCACCTATACTGCCCGACTTTGGCACACCTGTATGCATATTTTTAGCCATACTGGTACAACCCAAAAGCAAAGGGGCATTAACGCTTTCAAAGGTTGATCCGCAGGGGCCACCGGTGATCGATCCAAAATATTTACAGGATAGCGCCGATGTTGATGCTTTAACAAAAGCTATTGAAACCATACGCGATATTGCCGGTCAGCCGGCATTTAGCCACTTAAACCTGGGCGAAATAATACCCGCCGGGGCAGATATGGAAGGTTTCATCCGCAGCCAGTCTTCAACACTATGGCATGCTGCAGGTACCTGCAAAATAGGCAATGATGATATGGCTGTGGTAAACGAACGGCTAAAAGTAAATGGGATAGAAAATTTACGTGTTGCCGATGCATCGGTAATGCCTATAGTAACCAGCGGCAATACGGTAGCCACCTGTTTTATGATAGGTGAACGCGCTGCCGAAATGATCTTACAGGATAACCATTATTTAAATTGATATAAAATATATAACCATGCTGACAAAAGAAGTTATCGAAAAATTCGCATCTGATTGGTATAAAAAACTTGATATACATGTACCAATGGTTGAAGTGCTGCCTATGCTGGATGATAAAGACCTGCAAATGGTATTCCCCGAAGTTACGGTGTACGGGCATGCCGGTTTTGAAGGTTGGTTTCAGAAAGTAATACGGCTTTTTTTTGATGAGGTGCATACCGTTAAACTAGTTGAGCCTGTAATTAAGGGTGATACCGCAGTTGTAAAAGTAGTAGTGCAATGGGAGGCCAGTATTTGGAACGCCCCTGAGGCTTTTAGCAAACGCATTAACGCCGATGCTTATCAAACCTGGGAAATGAAGGAAAACGCTGCAGGCAAACTGGTAATCACCAAATATGTGGTTGATGACCTGAAATATCACCCGGGATCGGCAACATTATAAAAATACATATAGCATAACATTATGAAAAATATACCCGATACCAAATTAGGAAAGATGTACAGGGAACATATCCGGCATATACTGGATAAGAATATTGATGCCCTGCTTGATCAATATACCGATGATGCTATACTGATAAGCAGTTTTATGAAAACCCCGCTCATATATAAAGGGCGCGAACAGATAAAAGAACACATGCAGGGTATTTTGGGGATTGACGGGCTGGAAACAGATATTGTGTTTTGGGCGGAAACAGAAGAGCCGGAAACACTGATGATAACCGAGCAGATCACCATGACCATACAGGGCGCAAAAAGCGAAATGCGCTTTGCTGATAGCTGGGTACTAAAAGATGGGAAAATCGCCATTCATTTTGCTGGTATGGTACAGCATCCGGATGGCTCATTGGCATAAACAATTAATACTCGATCAACATGACGTCGGAAGAGCTTTATAACCAACATTTAAAATTGCTTCAAGAAAAAGCGGCAGATAAAATTGTAGAACTTGATTATCATGACGATGCCACAATGCTTATTCTAACAGGCGATGAGCCTAAAGCCATACATGGGAAACAGGCTATAAAAGAGTTGTTTCATGGCTACCTGGAATATGTTTATCACGGGTTTATTTCAACTGAAAAAGTTGTGCTGTATGACGACAGTATTTTTTTAGAAGCCACTATTGATACATCTAAGGGCCATTTGCAGGTTTACGATGCCATGTACTTAAAAGACGGGAAAATATACCGGCATTTTACAGGACTTAAATAAAACAAAAAGATAATTTATAATCAACCAAAACACACAATGAAAATAAATGAAAACTTAGTTCCACCCGATGTTGCAATGACATTGGCAGTGCAAACTAACGATCTTACCCTTGCGGCCAAACTCATAAGGCAGGGGATAAACGTTAACAAGCGTGGCCCTTCACCTTACCCGCTGTTACAAGTGGCCGCAGGTTTAGGCAACGTACAAATGACAGATATTTTATTAGATGCCGGTGCTGATGTATTTGCATTGGATAGCACATTGGGGGCTTCGGCATTGCACCGTGCGGCACAAAGCGGCGTAGTTGATGTAGCAAGGCTTATATTGGCTAAAGGCGCTTTTATCAACCTGCAATCGGCAACTGTTGGCCACACGCCCTTGATAGATGCTATCTGGTCGAAAAAACCGGGCATGGTTAAGTTTTTATTGGAGCAGGGCGCGTCTATCACCATAAAAACACATTACGATGGCACCGTTTGGGATTTTATAGGGAAAGAAGTTAGGTGGACAGCAGGCGCAACCGTTCCTGAATCTGAACCTTGGGGAAAATCGATCCGCGAAATGCTGGAGGCGCAACAGCTAAAAAACGCAAAAGCCCTTGAATTACAGCCACTAATGGCAGCAGTTGGATCAAACAACCTTGCCGAAGTTAAAAAGCTGATAAAAGCAGGGGCTGACGTGAACGAAAAATCGCCGGTATTGGGCAGCGGTAACGATGGGCAAACACCTTTATTGGTTGCCAGCTTTTGCGGCTTTACCGAGATAGTGGAGGAGTTGATTAACGCAGGCGCCAACCCTAAGATAGTTGACTACCTGTTAAAGGCTACCCCATTGCATAAAGCAGCATTTTCAGGCCATCCGGGCCCTTTAAAATTATTATTAAAGCAGGGTAGGGTTGAGGTTGATGCACAAGGCCCTTACAATGGTTATACCGCATTGCACGATTCCATCTGGCATGGGCATATGGATGCCATGAAGGTTTTACTGGAGGCAGATAATGTGACCAAAGATTTAAAGGGGTTTGACGGCAAAACGCCGTATGACCTGGCCACAGCCCTGGGCTATCCGGAGATGGCCGCGTTGGTAAAAGCCAAAATAGAGGAAAAGTAATTAACAATATCACAATATAAATTAATTTTTAAAGGAGTAAAGTTATGCCAATTCAAAAATTTAGTTTTTTCACAGATGGGTTAAAACCCGGTCAGCGCGAGCATCACGAATATGTTGTAGATACCGATCTTGACGACGAGCGCTATTGGATACCTTATGTAGAGGGCGCATGGTTCCAGGCTTGCCAGTTTAATGTAAGCACTGGTGGTTTTGCCAATATTTTAAGAATAGCCCCGGGCGCTAAACTACCTGCCCACTACCACATTAGCACCGTATATGGCCTTACGCTGCGCGGCAGCTGGCGTTACCAGGAACATGATTGGGTGGCTACCCCCGGCACATTCATTTTTGAGCCAGCCGGTGAAGCACATACGCTGATTGTTGAACCCGATGCACCGGAGCCCATGATCACCTTCTTCGTATTGTCGGGTGGGTTGATCTATATCGATAATGTTGTTGACGGCAATATGGTAGCCTATGACGATGGTTTTACCCTGTTGGAACTGGCCCGCAAGCATTACAAAAATGTAGGCCTCGATCTTTCATTATTAGATGCCATGATACGCTAACCAATTATATTACAGTCGTTAATGGTGGTCCATCCATTATTAACGGCTGTTTAAAAAGTATTTAACTTATCACCAAACCAAATTCTATATGTCATTAGCCGGAAAAAAAATAGGGATTCTTTTTGAAGGAGACTTTTATGAGAACGAGATATTTTATTACAAATACCGTTTTCCGGAGGAAGGTGCTGAAATCCACTTTCTGAGCCGTATGTGGAACCAGGATAAACTAACATTTTATGGACATGAGTATAAAGTGCCTATGGAATGCTATGAGAGTTTTGAAAACATGAGCGACGAGGAACTGCGCACTTACGATGCGATCATCGTTCCATCGGGAATGGTATCTGACCGTTTGCGCTATACCGAGGATGTAACCAAAACCCCGCCCGCGGCTACGTTTCTGCAACGCGCGTTTGCCGAGCCGGGTATCCTTAAAGGCATTATATGCCATGGCCTATGGTTAACTGCCCCGGTTGATGGTTTGGTAAAAGGCAAACGTTTGGTATGCCATAATAATTTAATAGGCGACGCGAGGGCATACGGCGCCATATATGTAAACGAGGATGTGGTGGTTGATGGCGACCTGGTAACAGGCCGTTCAGGCGGGCACGCGCACCTGTTTGCAAAAAAAATAATCGAAATTTTATCAGCTAAATAACCCATGTTTCAACCAACATTTTTTCACGTAGCCGTAACGGTGAATGACCTTAACAAGTTTGAGGCCTTTTATGCCAAACACTTTGGGTTTTACCGGGCACGCACTTTTATATTGGGCGAGGGTAAAGAGATGTTCTTTTTAAAAAACGACAGCGGGTTTTATTTTGAAGTATTCCCTGCTGATGAAGAACGGCCAATTCCGCATGCCGAAGCCGACGGGCCTCATTACCAGGGTATTCGTCATTTAGCTTTCAGCGTGCCCGATGTAGATAAAAAAATTGAGGAAATGGGTGCCGATGCCATCATAACACTTGGCCCTTTATCATTTGATGCCTTTATCCCCGGCTGGAAAACCGCATGGCTTAAAGACCCTGAAAACAACATCATTGAAATTACACAGGGCTATACAGATGAAGTTAAGAATGTATAACGCAAACGAAATAATTAACATTTAGAAATAAATTATCACAATAAGTATCAATAATCAACTTAAATAAGAAATCAAAATGGAAATTAATTTTACCTTTTCGGATACGATAGCAGGTTACGTAACCGATTTTAAATTAAGTGAACAATGGTTCAAAATGAAAACATCCGATGAAAAGGAGTTTACTGTTAATATAACCCCAACCACTTACGCTAAACTTGCACGTAACCTTGGCGAACCTTATCAGGATGCTACAGGTAAAATTAACCACTTATTGGCCCTGCCACGCCAAATGGTATTTGCCTATGGTACTTTTTACCCGGGCAATGGCAACGCTATATTTGAGGCGCAGTGGTTAGTATTTCCGGGCGAAGGCCCTGGCAATTATCGCCACGAAGAACCAAACTGGTGGATCAACCAGGTGGATTCAATAGCGCACAGCTACCTTAAATGGCAATTTAACCACCCTGAGGAATCTATTGATTATTTAAAATACCGTACTTTTCTACACCTTGGCGGTACCAAGCAAGGTGATTATTTACAGGAAACAGATACCATATCGCGCCTGGTGTTTGGGTTTGCATCCGCATATTTATTAACAGGCAAGGATGAATTTTTAGAAGGCGCCGAAGCCGGAACCAATTACCTGCGCGATCACATGCGGTTTTTAGATCAGGATGAAGATATCGTTTACTGGTACCATGGTGTTAAAGTAGCCGAGGACGGTAAAATGGAAACCAAACTGTTAACCTCTGAATTTGGCGATGATTTTGATTCCATCCCGATGTACGAGCAGATCTATGCGCTGGCAGGGCCAACCCAAACCATGCGTATCACCGGCGACCCAAAGATCATGTCGGATATTACTAAAACCCTCTCATTATTCGAGAAGTTTTATAAAGATCATGAAGGCGGCGGCTATTTTTCACATATCGACCCTATCACCCTTGATCCTCGTCACGAATCATTGGCGCATAACCGTGCCCGCAAAAACTGGAACTCGGTAGGCGACCACGCGCCGGCATATCTAGTTAACCTATACCTGGCAACTGGTGATCCGGAGCATGCGAAATTCCTTGAATATACCTTTGATACCATCACCCGCTATTTCCCTGATTATACCAATAGCCCATTCGTTCAGGAAAAATTCTTTGAAGACTGGAGCAAAGACCAGGTTTGGGGATGGCAGCAAAACCGCGCCGTTGTAGGCCACAACCTTAAAATAGCCTGGAACCTGATGCGCATGAACTCATTAACACCAAAGGTGGAGTATGTTGACTTTGCCCGTAAAATTGCCGAGGAAATGCCAAAGGTAGGCGCCGACCGCCAGCGTGGCGGATGGTATGATGTGGTTGAACGTGTGCACAAGCCTGATGGCGAGCATCACCAGTTTGCCTGGCACGACCGTAAGGCATGGTGGCAACAGGAGCAGGCCATATTAGCCTACATGATACTGAATGGTATCTTAAAGGACGATGAATACCTGAAATTATCGCGCGAGGTGGCCGCATTCTATAGTGCTTTCTTCCTTGATGTTGATGACGGTGGCGTTTACTTCAACACTTTGGCTAACGGCTTGCCATACCTTGTAGGCACCGAGCGTTTCAAAGGCAGCCACTCCATGAGCGGTTACCACAGTATGGAATTATGCTACCTATCGGCAGTGTATGTTAACCTGCTCATCAAAAAAGAACCTTTGTTCATGTACTTTAAACCATACCCTAATGCATTTAAAGACAATATTTTACGGGTTTCGCCTGATATATTGCCTCCTAATAGTATATTTATAGAGGAATGTTTTATTAATGATGAACCTTATACCAATTTTGATGCAAACGGCTTGTTTGTAAACTTGCCCGCCGATGCAAAAGAACAGTTTCGCGTTAAAGTTAAAATAGCGCCAAAATCATGGTTAGACTAATTTTTAGATAGAAGAACGGGGCCATTTTATAATGGTTCCGTTCTGATAATTCAAATGTTAGCTACCATAAAAACCAATATTTAATACTAAAAAAGAAATTATGAATATATCACTCAAAAAATCCTCAGGGATTGATATTGTAGAAATAGAGGGCAGTATTGACAGCAAAACGGCCCCCGATCTGCAGGATAGCATATTGAATATTATTGCAGGTACATCTAAAATAATACTCGACCTAACCAAAGTTAGCTTTGTATCAAGCGCCGGCTTGCGGGTATTGCTTATGGTTTACCGCCAGCTAAAAGCTAAAGACGGTAAAGTTGTACTGGTAGGTGTATCTGACGAAATAAAGGATGTAATGTTTATGACAGGCTTTATCACATTTTTTGAGATAGAAGAAACAGCCGATAAAGCCCTCACTAAAATTTAAAACTATGGCAGAGTACGATTTACGCATAGATTATTACCCTACGCATGAGCATCAGGGTATAAAATACCGTCGTGGCCGTGTACTTCCGTTTGGGGCTACCATGGTGCCAAATGGTGTTAATTTCTCCGTTTATTCAAGCGCCGCGCGCGAGTGTTCGTTAGTTTTATTTGAAAAAGGCGAAGATCAGCCGTTTGCCGAAATCCCTTTCCCCGAAGAGTTTCGCATAGGCAATGTTTATTCCATGATGGTGTTTGACCTGGATTTTGAACGCCTGGAATACGGCTACCGTATGGATGGCCCGTTCGAACCGGCGCAAGGCCACCGCTTTGATAAAACTAAAATACTATCCGACCCGTATGCCAAAGCTATGGGTGGCCGCGATGTATGGATGGGCCCGCCAAACTGGGATAACATATACCCATTCCGTTCAAGGCTTGTTTTTGAGGATTTTGACTGGGAGGATGACCGCCCGCTTGAAAGGCCTATTGAAGACCTGGTAGTTTATGAAATGCACGTACGCAGCTTTACCATGCACCCCTCATCGGGTACAAAGCATAAAGGTAGTTTTGCAGGCATCCGCGAAAAAATACCCTATTTAAAAGAGCTGGGTGTAAGCTGTGTGGAGCTTTTGCCCATATATGAATTTGATGAGTGGGAACATAGCAAAGCACACCCCGAAACCGGCGATATGCTGATCAACTACTGGGGTTACAGCACCGTGAACTTCTTCTCGCCAAAATCAGGCTATGCCTCGAGCGGTAGGTTTGGGATGCAGGTAGATGAGTTGAAAACATTGATAAAAGACCTGCACAGCAATAACATCGAGGTTTTTTTGGATGTAGTGTTTAACCACACTGCCGAAGGTGACCACCGCGGGCCAACCATCTCATTTAAAGGTATCGACAACAAAACCTATTACATGCTTACGCCCGAAGGTTATTACTTTAACTTTTCAGGCACAGGCAATACCCTAAACTGTAATAACCCTATCGTGCGCAATATGGTGCTGGATTGCCTGCGCTACTGGGCATCTGAGTATCATATTGATGGTTTCCGGTTTGACTTGGCTGCCATATTAGGGCGTGCTCAAAACGGCGCACCGTTAAATAACCCGCCGCTATTGGAATCACTTGCCGCCGATCCTATCCTGGCAAAATGTAAGCTGATAGCCGAGGCCTGGGATGCAGGTGGTTTGTACCAGGTAGGCAGTTTCCCGGCTTATGGCCGCTGGGCCGAATGGAACGGCAAATTCCGCGATGGCATCCGCAAATACCTGAAAGGCGATACCGGTTTAGTGGGCGAAATAGCGCAATGTGTGCAAGGTTCGCCATGGTTATACCCAACAAGGGGAACAACCGCCGGCATTAACTTTATTACCTGCCACGATGGCTTTACGCTGTATGACCTTTTTGCCTACAACGAGAAACACAATCACGCCAATGGCGAGGATAATAATGATGGCGCCAATGATAACGAAAGCTGGAACTGCGGCTATGAGGGTGAAACCGATGATGCCTATATTAACGCCTTAAGGCACAAGCAAATTAAAAATGCATTGGCCATATTGCTGGTAAGCCAGGGTGTGCCTATGATATTAATGGGCGATGAAATGGGCCGTACGCAAAGCGGCAATAATAACACCTATTGCCACGATAGCGCCATCAACTGGTTAGACTGGGGGCTACAGCAAAAGAACGCTGACGTGTATGATTTCACAAAGCACATGGTAGCTTTCCGTAAAGCCCATCCTGTACTTCGTAACCGTAATCATTTTAGTCATACCGATTATAAAAATACAGGCTACCCGGATATATCTTTCCACGGTACCAGTGCCTGGAACCCTGATTGGTCGGAAGATAGCCGTTTGCTGGCTTTTATGCTTGATGGCCACTATGCTAAAAATGGCGACGATTATGATGATTATATTTACGTAGCCATGAACATGCATTGGGACACAGCCTATTTACAATTGCCGCAATTGCCCGAAGGCATGCATTGGTATGTATCGGCAAATACTGATATGCCCGCAGGCAGCGATTTTTATCCGGTAAATAACGAGCCTGAATTGCAAGATCAAAATTTTATATTAGGATCGCGTGCAGTGATTATATTAGTAGGCCGGTTGCCGGTTGCAGCCGAACCTGCCGCAGCGCCTAAAGTAAAAAAAACAAGAACAGTAAAAACAAAAACTAAAAATTAAAACAATCAAATCATGAGCTTTTCTATAACTTCCGAAGTAACAGACGGTATCGCAAAATTAACCCTTGCAGGTTCGTTGGATTCATCATCTGCTTCACAAATGCAGGCAGAAATTCAAAAAGTTGCCGAGCAAGCGCCAACAGAGCTGGTGCTTTATACCAAAGAATTAAGTTTTATGTCATCTGCCGGTTTACGTATGCTGGTATTTGCCAAGCAAAAGTTAGGTACCGCCGTGCAGATATATATTGTTGAGCCACAAGCACAGATAGTTGATACACTGCAAATGACCGGTATTATACATAGCGTACATGTTGTAGATACCTATCCAGCGTGATAAATATATGAGCACAGAAACGCAATTGTTTGAGGCATCAGTTGATGCATTAGAACCCATTCGTGACTTTGTTACTGAAAAAAGCATTGCTGCCGGTGCGGATAATAAAAAGAACTACATGCTTTGCCTTGCTATTGATGAAATAGCAACCAACATTATGCGGTATGGTTACCCAAGGGCAGGTATAAGCGATGGTGTGATAAATGTATCCATAACTACCGGCAACGGTAGTTTAACAGTAGTGTTGGAAGACAGCGCCATGCCCTTTAACCCATTGGAGCAAAGTGTACCTACGGAAGAGGATATGAGCAAGCCATTGGAAGAAAGGCCAATTGGCGGGCTTGGAATTATGCTTGCCAAGCAAAGTGTAGATGAGTATAAGTATGAGTTTATCGGTAATAAAAACCGCAATATTTTTATAATTAATATTTAAAAGGCCATTAAGGCAAGGGTTATTTCATCAGATGAGTGAACTGATACACCATTCTAATCCGTTTCCCGGCATCAGGAATTTTGAGCCGGAAGAGGATTATTTGTTTTTCGGGCGGGATGAGCAGATCAGCAATATGCTGGGCATCCTGTCGGATAAACATTTTCTTGCTTTAATAGGCTACTCCGGTAGCGGTAAGTCGTCTTTAATAAAAGCGGGCATTATCCCTGCTATATCCAAAGGTAAAATGGATAAGGGCGGCGAAAACGGCTGGGAAACCATCTATTTCAGGCCCGAGGATGATCCTTTCAACTCATTTGCTGCCGCGCTGTACAAAATTTTCGGGCTTGATGCTGCCGATCAGGATACTTTTATACAGGAAACCGTTGATTTTTTAAAACAGGATAAAACAGATTTTTACCAGATCTATAAAAAATTCAATACGGTAAAAGATAAAAACTGGCTGGTATTTGTCGATCAGTTTGAGGAAATGTTCCGGTTCAGGAATAGCGATTACAGCGAGCAGGATCTTAAGCAAGCCCAAAAGTTTGTTCAGATCATTTTATCGGTATTAAATCAATCCGATCTGCCGGTGTATGTTGCCATAACCATGCGGTCGGATTTTATTGACAGCACTACCGAGTTTATAGGTTTTCCGGAGGCATTAAATGAGGTGTTTTACCTGCTGCCAAAGTTTTTTGGCCCCTCGTTACGCGAAGCCATTGTAAAACCCATAGAGGTATGCGGAGGGCAGATCACCGACAGGCTGGTGGAAAGGCTGATCATTGATGCCGATGATAAATCGGAGCGTTTGCCGGTATTGCAACATGCCCTAATGCGTACCTGGGATTATTGGAAGCTAAACAGGATAGGTGATGAACCTTTAGATATACCGCATTACGAAGCTATCGGCACCATGTCGATGGCCTTATCAATTCACGCGGAAGAAATTTACAATAGTATAACCTCAACACGAGGCAAGCAGATCACCGAAACCATTTTTAAGGCGCTTAACGATCTGAGTAAAGATAAAAAAGGCACACGCCGCCCGGTGCCTTTAAAAGACCTGATATCATTAACCCAGGCCAGCGAAGAGGATGTTATCGATATTATTGACCACTTCAGGGCGCAGGGCAGGGCATTTTTATTGCCATATTATATACAGCTTACCCCCGAAACCATTATTGATATTGCCCATGAAAGCATTATGCGTTTATGGCAGCGCCTTAAAAACTGGATAGAAGAAGAAACCCGTTCGGCGGAGTTGTATTTGCGCTTGTCCGATTCGGCAAAGCTATACCAGCAGGGTAAAACAGGTTTGTGGATCGATACCGACCTTGCTTTAGCCATTAAATGGCAGGAGGACAATAAACCCAATAGCTTATGGGCATCGCGCTACGACCCGGCTTTTGAGCGGGCCATTACCTTTTTAGATTACAGCAAAAAGGAATATCAGTCAAAGATCGATCAAAAAGCAAAGAAACAAGCGCGCGAATTAAAAAGTGCAAGGCGCACGGCCATTATTTTAGGTTCGGCATCCATCATATCCATATTGTTCCTGGTATTCGCCCTGAACCTTAAATTTAAAGCAGAAGCCAGTGAGAAGGTCGCGCTTGAAAATGGTAAAAAATTAAAAGTGGCAGGCATTGAAGCCGATCTGCAAAAAAAGCAGGCCATTTTGCAGGAAAGGATTGCCGAGCAGCAAAAAAGCATAGCAGCGCAACAGCAAAATATAGCCGAAGACCAAAGGCGCAATGCCATAACCGAACAAAAGAACGCCGAGTTGCAAAGGGCAGCAGCCATCGACTCGGGCAAGGTAGCGAAGCTACAACGTGACAGGGCTATTGACCAGAAAAAGCAAGCCGATATTGCAAAAGTTGCAGCGCTGGATTCGGGCAAGGTAGCGCAATTGCAGCGTGATAAGGCAGTTAGTGCAACCCACGAAGTTGAAAACCTGCGCATGCTATCAGAATCGAGGTCTATAGCCTTTAAATCAAACCAGTTATTGGGCGATGCACAAAAAGATACGCTCAGCATGCAAATGGCATTTTTGTCGTACGTTATTAATAACGAATACGGCGGATCGGCACAAAACCGCGCGATATATGACGCGCTTAAAGGCCAGCTTAATCATTATTACAACAAGGTATTAAGGTATACCTACGGCGTTAAAATAAACCCGGGCAATTACGATTTTCGTACCGCTGCCTACATCAGCAATAATGAGTTTTTTACCGCAGGCGATGATGGCACGGTTAAAGAATGGCAGGTAAGCAATAGCCCTATGCAGATCAACCTTAAAAAAATAAGCCGCACTATTGCCGAAAGCATATACAGCATTGATCTATCGCCCGATAAAAAATACTTGTTAGGCCGCCTCGGCGGTGGCAGGATAGTGGTATGGAATGCCGGTAACCTTTCCGCGCCACCATTAATATTGAGCGATCCGGCGCTTGCATCGGCACAATACGCAACATTCTTACCCATTGAAGGCAGCAGCACCATATTTATAAAAAGCGATAAATACGCCTACATCTATGATTTTACATCAACAGGCTTCACGCTTAAAAACAAGTATGGCTTGTGTAAAGTAAGTGGCGATAATACATCGCAGGCGGGTTGCTATAAAACCGAAAAATATGGCGTTACCGTTTATGTAGCGCAAGGTAGCTCAGTTTGCGCCCTGAATTTTAATACTAAAGCCGAGTTGACAGGCCAGAGCGCGGTATTTAGCCTGAACGAGAAAATAAGCACCATGGCCATAAGCCCGAATGAACATTTATTGGCGATAGGTACTGATGGCGGCTCAATAAACCTTTATAATATTGCGGGCGCAAAGCCAATATTCGACACACGGTTAAGCAAGCATAGCTCAAGGGTTACCGGGCTTGCCTTTACCCAAAACGAATCGGCACTGGCCTCCGGCTCATTGGATAACTCCATAAAGGTAGGCGGCTGGCAAAATCTTAGCAAATCAGAAGACCTGATATTCCAGGAAAGGAAGGGATGGATCAGGGATATCGTGATGTCGCCCGATAACCGCTATGTGCTGGCTATGGGCCAGTCGGGCGTGTTGCAGTTATGGCCGCTTACCGAGCTTACTGTTTTGCAGGAGCTTACCACCGTAGCCAATAATAAAAAGATTATAAAAAGTGCCGTAAAAGAACGCGAAATGGAAAAGGAAATAGGCGATGATGTGTACAAAACTTTGGTTAATAAGTACAAAAGCAAAAGCTTTAGCGACTTCTGGAATAAAATGACAAACAAATACATTAATTAAACTGCATGAAAAAAAGCTTTACTTTTTGTTTTTTGCTTTTAATATCACTGCTCAGCAATAAATTGTATGCACAGAAGGCCGACTCATGTTCGAGCAGGTTGGCTATTGCTCATGATTTTTATGATAGCGGGAAATTCAGCGATGCATTAAAGCTGCTGGAAGATTACCAGAAATGTACGGGTACAAGAACCAGCGATTATTACAAGCTCAAAGCCAAAATATACCTCGCGCTCGACTCCAATAACTACAGCCTGGAAAACACGGTTGAGTACGTAAAATCAAAAAACGGCGATTATACTACCGAAGATGATCCTGCGGTGTTTAAAAACATGGTACAATATGTACAGGATAGTTTGGCTGAACGCAAGATCTCATCCGTATCAAAACGCCCGGAAGATATTGACCTTACACCGGCATCGGTAATTGTTATTAAGGGCGAGGATATGGCCAAAAGAGGCTACGGCAACCTTGTCGACCTGTTGAGCGACCTGCCGGGCTTTGATATTTCGCGCACCTACTCTGTTACCTATGCCAATATTTACCAGGGCGGTTTCAGGCAGGATAATACCGAGCGTACACTGTTTATGATAGATGGGGTGGAGGAGAACGATGTATGGTCGAATATAGCCTATATATCGCGGCAATACCCTTTGAGCGATATTAGCGAGGTGGAAATAATTTACGGGCCTGCATCAACGCTATATGGGCCACGGGCTTTTGTGGGGGCAATCAACATCATCACCAAATCATATAAGGATCTGACCAAGAAAAAACTGCAGCCTTTTGTTGCTGTGCCTGATAGTACTATTGGCGTACACGCCACAGGAAATTTTTCGGTAGGTAGCTATAATACCCGTAACCTTGATGTAACTATTGGGGGTAAAACCCAGAACTTTACTTACGTTATAGCCGGTGCCTATTATGAATCAAATGAGGAAAACCTCGATTTTCAGAGTATTTACAGTTACGGCCCCAACCAGATAGATAAGATCCCCAACAGTACCTATGCCACCAATCTTAAAAAGCTGTCATACACGGGTAGTGCAAGTGTGGTTGATTCGCTTACAAAGCTGTATGGCCCCAATTATTTTGTTAAATCGGCCAATAACGGTGGCCAAAGCTATACCTTAAAAATAAACCCCGACTCGCTCAACTCCTTAATCGCCAAGGCACGCGCGGCGGATAAGGCAGCATTTAATTCAATAGTTAATGGGGCACCGGTTGGTTACTCAAACCACGCTGCCGATTGGTATGTTAGCGGTAAAATACGTACCGGTAATTTTGAAGCAGGTTTCAAAACCTGGAAACTGCGCGAAAGCTTTAATTATTACCAGAGCTTATACAGTGCCGGTACCAACAACGGCAGCCAATGGGCGCCTATCAACACTTCGCTTTATACTATTTATGATAAGCAGTTTGATAAATTTACTTTCTCCAACTTAAACTCTTACCAGATATCAGGCCTCGATGATGCGTCAGACCTGGTTACGCTGAACAGTTTTTATAGCGAAGTAGGCAAGCTATCGCTTATTAATTTGTTTGCCCCGAATGAATTGATCAATGGGAATAAGGACGGATGGATAAATAAGTATTATTACTACAAGGGCGAACAGTTCAGGAGTGATAACAAGGTTACCTATACCGATGGAAGATTTTCGATATTGGGTGGTTTTGAGTATCGTTACAGCCAATTACAGGGTGATTACCT
>Ga0302309_10000970_pt1 | contig 28604 bp, 24 predicted proteins | sample III_Palsa_N1_1_FD_200453 | JGI IMG/M metagenome (GOLD analysis project Ga0302309, IMG submission 200453) | Peat permafrost microbial communities from Stordalen Mire near Abisko, Sweden - III_Palsa_N1_1 | ecosystem: Environmental > Terrestrial > Soil > Palsa > Peat permafrost | place: Sweden... | reverse complement strand
TCAATAAGTGCCTCATCCGCAGAATAAGTAGTAAAACTCAAAAACTGATTCTCATGCCTGTTACGCGAATTAAAACTGGCGGATATACCTAATGTGCTCTCGGGCGTAAGTGAATAATCAATGCCGGCTTTTACAAACTGTATTTCGTTTCGGGTAACGTATGGAAAGGTTTCATTCGTATACACAACGGAGTCAGTCGGTTTTAAAAAAGTGTAGCGCTGCGACCCAGTGGTGAGCGTATTTCCATCCTTCAGGCTATAGTTCCCGTATACGTTTACCTTGCCACTTTGGTAACTCAGGCTGGCATCGCCATTATAGTTATCGTTCGTACCGCCGGCAATATCTGCGGAACCGTTTAATCCGGGCCTGCTGTTCTTTTTTAGAATAATGTTGATAATACCCTCGCCATTGGCGTCATAATTAGCCGGTGGATTGGGAATCACTTCTATGCTTTCGATTGCGCTGGCGGGTATAGATTGGAGTATCTGGGTAATATCGCCATTTGCAATAATGGAAGGCTTTCCATCAACAAGGACTTTAACATTGGTGGATCCGCGGAGACTTACATTGCCGTAACCATCAATTTGCAGGGTGGGCACGTTCTGCAGCAGATCCGCCGCATTCCCCCCTTTGCTTACCAGGCTCTGGTCAACTGCAAATACCTTTTTACCGTCTATATTTCGTAATGCCTCCTTTTTGCCAGTGATGACAACCTCCGTCAGTAACTTGTTCTTTGATGCGGTCATCGGCAGCGTGCCTAGATTTAAATTGCCCGTTGCGGGATTGATCAGTATATTTTCTTTGAAAATACCATTGTACCCAACAAAACTTATCCGCAGGGCAAACGTCCCGCCAGGCACATTTTCAAGCACGAAATTACCAACGCTATCGGTTTGGGTTCCGTTAACAGGGGCTTTGGTTTGCTGACTTAATAAAGCTACCGTCGCAAACGGGATAGGTCCATGCGTAAGCGAGTCGGTTAGTGTTCCGGATATTTTTATATTGTGCTGCCCGTATCCTCTAACAGTAATGAGCATTATTGAAGCGATTGCCGCTATTTTCAAATGAAATAATTTCATGATTTGATTATTGATGGTCAAAGATGCCTTCGACAAACCGGCTTCAATAATCTTTTCGACCTTATTACTTTTATTTCCAACGGGGACTGCTATTTATTCGACTTATGGGTTTTGCGGCTTTTTATCCCGATTATCTTGATTTTTGACGCAATGGCAGAGAATAGTGGCCCAACGGCATAAACAGCTATTTTTTTATTAGAAGTGCTAAGACCAGGTTCCAATAATCTGCAACTGATTTCATATTTACCGCTTCGTCTGGTGTGTGAGCACCAAAAACAGTTGGGCCAATTGATACGATTTGGGCATCGGGGATGTTTTGAGCAAAAACAGCACACTCGAGCGCACCATGAATAGTCTGAACAATCATTTTTTTATGAAATATCTGTTCGTAGGTATCAGTCACTGTTTTTACCAAAGGAGAATCAAAGTCCGGTTCCCATGGTGCATACCGGCCAACTAACTTTGCATTGGCTTTAGGGTTTGCGATGACAGTTTCAGCTTCAATAATTGACCTTACAGAGTCTATATCTTTGTTTGAGGAACTCCTAAACAGACATTTAACTGTGACAGTATCATCGCGGGTATCCACAATAGAAACGTTGTTCGAGGTGCGAACCAAGGTGGCGCTACCATGTTCCATTGCCAACATACCGTTAGGAAGTTTGCTGATAAATGATATGACGCTGTCTTTGTCAGTACTATTCAGTACTCGTACCACTTTTCCCGCAGTAGTATCTTGTAGTGTAAATACAATCTTTTCCACGGTATCTTTTGCGGCAATCTTCTTTTCAATGCCATTAAGCACATCTTGTAAAGATTGCTTATCCAAAGGCGTTGCAATAATTGTTTCAGCTTCGCGAGGTATAGTGTTTATGGCACTGCCGCCAGAGATGCTCACAACATTTAGCTCAGGATGAGCTTTCAATATCTGCACTATTACTTTAATAGCGTTTGCACGGCCTTTATTAATGTCGATACCGGAGTGCCCACCCTTAAGACCTGATACTTTGATCACATAGACATGATTATTATCAGCAATCCCAGAAGAGTGCACCGGTATGTTTATTTCCATCCGTCCAATACCTGCGGCACCAACAGTCACAATACCTTCTTCTTCAGAATCGACATTGTAAATAATCTTGCTTTTCAGTAGTATGTAATCAAATGCCGTGGCTCCAATAAAACCAGATTCTTCACCACTCGTGAAGAGTAACTCCAGTGGCCCATGTTTAATACTGCGATCAGTGATAAGCGCCATTAATGCCGCTACACCAAAGCCATCATCGGCACCAAGGGTGGTGCCATTTGCTCTTATCAATTGACCCTCTCGGTGAAGCATAATAGGGTATATCGCTGTCGGACTGCCTGTTTTTGACTGACAGACCATATCAAGATGAGCTTGCCAACATTCCCATGGATAGTTTTCAAACCCATACGAGGCAGGGATACGAACGAGGACATCATTTGATTTATACAGGAAGGATTCAAACCCATGATCAGTCGATAACTGTCCAATAAACAAAGCTATTGAGTCTTCACTGCCCGAGCAACGGGGAATAGAGCACAGTGTGACAAAATGTTGCCATACTTCTGCTGGTTGCAAGTCTTTTATGACCAGCAAATTCTGCGTTGTTTGAGGAGAGAGCTCAACTGTTTTTTGCGGTAGCTTCGCTTGGAAAATTGAGCATGAGAATAATAAAGATGCAAACATTGCAGATATCGACATCTTGACGATAGTAATGGGTTTCATTTTATTTTATAACTGAGATTTTAACAAAGTCAACTGCCCCAGCAAACGGGTTTGGATAATAGCCTGTTCCGTTGCGGCCATTCCGGCAATGGCCAGATTGAGCGTCGCTATTTCAGTAGGTCGGTGGTTCCGGATGTCTTGCAAGGTGGAGATAAATTGCCCGTCCGAAGAGCGGCTGATCAGCAAGAGGCTATCCATCACCTCTGCCCGGTTAAGATTAATACCTTGTCCTTCCGCTACGCACAAACATTCGGCCACTAAACTTTCCGCGATTTGCAAAGCCTGCGGGTTCCGGTGAAAGATGCCGTTGTCCGTTTCTAGCAGGGGGCAAACCGAATTGAACACACTATTGACGATGGCCTTTTTCCAAATGATAGGCTGAATATCACCCTCAGCTCTAAAGCCAAAATACGGGGTATTAAGTAAAGCGGCGATATGGCCAAGGGAATTTTCATCACCCCCGATGACCCTTCCGATAGGCGATACAGCTACGGGCTTAAAGTTCAGCTTCGTATCTGAGACCGGCTGGCTGGTGGCGAAAAGTACACAACGGTAAACAGACGGAAAGTCCATAAACACTTGCTCCACACCCAGTCCATTTTGCAGGAGTACAAGAGGGGAACAGCCAATTTTGTCTTTTAAAGCAACAGCTAAAGCCGCGTTGCCGTAAGATTTATTACATAGCACTGTCAATCCTTCCAAACTTCGGCGGTTGCTAAGCGTATCAATCGTTACTTCAGCCTCAATTATTTCCTGTGAAGGAAGCATCACACGGATGTTTTCCTTGTGGCTTTCGCCATTGTCCACGCTGCCTCGTAGTAAGACGACTTCCTTTCCGTCGTTAATCAAACAAACGGCCAGTACCTTGCCGATAGCGCCGGCGCCAATAATATAGACGGGGTCCATGATGAGATTTAATTAGATTTATAAGCAATAACCGACAGTTCGATATGAGGGGCTTGTTCAGTATGTATACTCTTTTTAATATTGATTAGGTTAATGCGAACCTGGCGGCGGCTTTGGCGTGAATCAGCGTTGTATCGAAAACCGGGACCGTGCAATCTTCGGGCTTGATCAGCAGCGGGATTTCTGTACAACCTAAAATGACGGCTTCGGCGCCCTTTGCGATTAGGTTTTGGATAATGCTGAGATAACGGACTTTTGTTTCCGTTAGCAGTAAGCCCCTTTCCAGTTCGTCAAATATTGTTTGATGAATGAACTGCCGCTCATCTGCATCAGGGATCATCACCTCAATACCTTGCTGTAAAAGTTTATCCTTAAAAAATGCCGCTTCCATCGTAAATTTAGTTCCCAGCAATGCGGCCTTCCGGATGTCTTGTGAGCGCAGTTCGCTGACCGTCGCGTCAGCGATATGGATAATCGGAATTTGTACAAGTTGTTCCAGTTCCGTAGCGATCAGGTGCGGCGTATTGGCGCAAAGCACGATCGCTTCTGCTCCGGCGGTCTGCAGCTGATGCGCAATGCCTGCAAACCACTCCGTTAACTTCGGCCACGCGCCTGCATCAGCAATGGTTATGAATTCATCAAGGTCAATCGAATAGAGTAATAGTTTAGCGGAATGCAGGCCTCCCAGTTCACGGTTCACTTCCTGGTTAATGATGCGGTAATAATCTATCGTGGAAAGCCAGCTCGTTCCGCCGATCAGCCCGATTGTTTTCATTAGATTAATTTAACTATTTATGAAGTATGTGCCCAGTATTTCGAGATGGACGGCATGACCAAGTTTGATCTTCAAGGCAGCTGGCTGACCTTTCAGCAAAGTAAATGTAACTAAAGGCATAATCAGTTTTCGGTTAAGGCGGTAATAGTCATTTCAACATTAGCTTTTAACGGCAGTTCTAAAACCGCGATACAGGTCCTTGACGGATAATAGCCTTGAAAGTAGGTTTTATAAATATCGTTCAGGGGTTTAAAATTCAGCATGTCCTTTAAATAAATCGTAACGCTCACGATGTTATTGAACGTCAGCTTTTGTTCCGACAGTACCGCATCAATATTTTCAAATATCTGCTTTACCTCAAGATCAAAATTATCAGCCAGTTTACCGCCCTGGTCAATGCCCACCTGGCCTGATAAGAATAAAAAACCGTTGGCTTTTACGCCTGTGCTGAAAGGCCCTGGTGAAACGGCCAATTTAGCTGACTGTATAGGTTCAATTTTTTTCATTTGCATGTGTTTTTTTGCCGGCAATCAGGAAATAATTTTTTGATTCCATTCACTATCGGGATGAAGGAGGTGTTTGTTTTCCTTTAAAAACTGCAGGCCCCACTCGCGTAACATGGCTAAACCTGGTAATAAGGTCCTACCGTAATCAGTTAATTCATACTCCACCCTCGGAGGCGTTTCATTGAAAGCTCTGCGACTAATCAGGTTATCCTCTTCCATTTCATTAAGTTGTTCTGTAAGTACCCTGGTCGAGATATCTGGGATACGTGACAGAATATCTTTAAAACGTAACGGTTTTGTTTGTAAATGCCAAAGAAGTAGCGGTTTCCAATGACCGTCTATTACACTTAAATAAGCCGTAACAGGGCACCTTATAGGATATTTTTTCATTAGTTTGTTTTCTAAAGTTTTAATAGTTACAAATATAAAGTAATTATCTTTACATTTCCAGCTTTTATAACACACTTTTTTTTCTTTAGAAAAGTCAGGTTGCTATAAGCAGCACAAAATGGCCGCTGGTTCCGGAGAAGTTAAATAAACCTACGGAATACAATTATCCTTTCGCGCGGTATGCACAAGAGAAAACACTTTCCAGCCATCCGCAGTTCTCATCAACTGAAAAGCATCAACACCGCAATGGTCGAATTTCTCGCCAACATAAAATTTGGCAGGCGCCCAAACGCAAGCAAGGTCGCCGTCAATTTTTATAGCATTATAAACAACCCTTTCATCATAAACTTCTGCGTGGGGTGTGCCGACATCTTTTACCAAATCATCTACATTATCAGTTGACAATACGGGTTTTCCATTTTTCTCATTTTTTGATTTAATAGAATGACTATCCTTCCGGTCGCAAGGAAATAAAAAAAGGAAGGTCTGTAGAAACAGACCCTCGATTTTGACATAAATTAACGTCAAATGAGAAAACTCTTTGGGCGATGTCTCTGCCTTATAATTCCGCTACGCGCAAACATTCGGGCACATTATCTAAAACAGCATTTCCGCTGGCGGAGTTACTCCTTTTAAACGCAGGTAAATGGTGGTTTGGCCCCGTTGATGGGTTTGATGTTCAAATGCCTTACCGAATAGGCCGCTTCTTGTTAATTCATGCTTGCCAAACTTTGTCATTGCCTGTAATTGACCCGGCGTCATATTTTGAAGAGTACTTATTACAAAATCGTAGCTATCCATTACCGCTTTTGTGGTAGCCTCCTTCGTCGTTGACGCTGTTTTTTCAAGAAGACCATCATTGGCAAGCGTTTCCCCAATAGGGTTTGATTTATCACTTGCGACAGTAGCAAGCACATAATTTGCATCCGCAATATGAAGCATTTGCTGCGCAAACGAGCGGATCTCCGGCGTTGGTTTAAAACCGTAACCATCTTCGGGCATAGCATCCAGGTAGGCTTTGGTGTATAATTTTGCCCGCTGCCATTCGGCTACCTGTTGTGATTGCGTAAATTGAGCGAATACTGAACTGCTGACAAAAGTTAATGCCAGGACTGTAAACAACAGTGATAATTTTTTCATGATTGCGTTATTTATTAAGTGTTAGAGAATTCACGATCGTAAGTTATTTGATCAGTAGCCAATCTTAAAATCACTTCGGTAAAATGAATTATTATTTCGACGGAATGGTTAATTATTTAGACCATTGCCCGTCGGTGTGTTTTTAGAGGTTTTTCTAGCCGACAGTCTGAATTTTTAGCACAATGGCAGAGAATAGTGGCCCAATGGTATAAAATAGTGTATGAGAACGTAAAAGGTTTGCTATTTTTGGACATGAAGATATGGAGGCAAGCACCCAATACTACTCAGCTCCAGGCGCTGACATGGATAGCCGTGTTGTTGCTGCTATTTTTTTCAGTGCTGCCGATGGAAGGTGTACTGAAATCAGTCATATCCGCGGTGGTCAACACAACATCGTATGCAATCATTATTTACGGGAATATCCTGTTATTATATCCCGTATTTTATAAAAAAAGAAGATTCGTGTGGTACGGTATTTCAGTAGCGTTCTTTTTAATTTTAACAGGAATGCTAAAGGGTTACGCGGGCATTATCCTCCCCGAGTATTTTCTGTTGATAAAACCAGTCCCGGTTGATTTGCTTGAGTTGCTGGAATATGTTCCCGGCCTTATACTGATCTATGTCCTTAGCTTCGTTTTTCGCATTGCCATTGCCTATTTCACTTTAAAACGACAGACCGAGGAAATCCTTTTGCAAAAAAGCCAGGCTGAACTTAATTTGCTCAAATCGCAGGTTCAGCCGCACTTTCTTTTTAACGCACTGAACAGCATTTACTACCGGGTTTATAAAGTTGATCCGCCGTCAGCCGGCCTCATAGAACGCCTGGCGGATATCATGCGTTATTTTGTTGATGAAAGCCCAAAGGATGTAGTGCCGGTATCCACAGAGGTAGCATTTATAGAAAACTATATTGCGCTTGAAAGAATTCGTATCCGGCACGGCGCCGCTGTTAATTTCGAGAAAGCATATACCCCGGACCTACGTATTCCCCCGATGCTGCTCATGACCTTTGTTGAAAATATTTTCAAGCATGGGATCGACAAATCGCAAAAAAAAAACCAGGTAACAATTTCATTGGTTCAGCAAAATTCTCACCTGTTTTTTACCACCCGCAATCGTAAGGTAAATCCGGAAGCCGGCGATGAACCGGGCGGATTCGGGATCATTAATTTAACCAAAAGACTCAGGATGTTATACGGGGACAAATTCGAGCTGACCATTGATGACGAAGGAGAATTATTCACTGCGTTTTTAAAAATTCCGCTTTAATGAATTTAAGCTGCATAATTATTGATGATGAGCCTGACGCCGTCGAGCTGGTGGAACTGCTGATAAAGCAAAGCACAACCTGGGTACTGAAGGCGAAATGTTATAATGCACTGGAAGCGCTGGCGTTTTTAAAAATGAACCAGGTTGATTTTATTTTCCTGGACATCAATATGCCAAAGCTTACAGGCATGGAGCTCGCAACCTTATTGCCGCCCCGCACCAAAATTGTTTTCACCACAGCCTATTCCGAATATGCTGTTGAAAGCTATTCTTTTCAGACCATCGACTATTTGCTTAAACCCATCACTTTAAAGCGTTTCCTGGCATCAGTCGAAAAAATAGAGCATCACTTTTTGAAACCCGGGCCGGAATATCTGCCAAATGCTGAACAGGGCCCGGAATTTTTTTTCGTGAAATCCGGAAAAACATTAAGGAAGATCTTATTGAAAGACATCCTGTATTTTGAAGGAGAGAAGGATTACGTAAGGCTGGCGACAGGCCAGGAACAGATGCTGATATACCGCCGCCTAAAGGACATGGAAGAGCAACTAAAGCCTCCGTTTATCAGGGTGCACAACTCTTATATCATCAACTATGAACAGCTTAGTAAAATAGAAGACAACCATATCTATATCGCCGATAAACGCATACCCGTTAGTGAAAAGTTCAGGGAACGCTTTATGGAGGTTATTAATAAAAATAAGTTTTGATATGCTGTACAATTACTTGAATCTGGCCTGGCGCAACCTTCGCCGCCAGCGCGTCTATACCGCTATCAATGTCCTCGGGCTGTCTTTGGGAACGGGCTGCGCCGTCCTCATCTTCACCCTCATCAGCTATCAGCTGCAGTTCGACAACTTCCACCCCCAGGTCGATCGGACGTACCGCGCGGTAGTGACATTCCTGAGTGATCCCGTGGAGTACCAGACGGGTGTGCCCGCCCCTTTCATGAAGGCCTTCAAAAATGATTTTTCCTTCGCCGATACCGTGTCCAGGGTCTTCGCCGTGAGGGATGCTCAGATCGTCCTGCCTGGCGAGTCTGAACAGAAGAAGTTTGATGAGGAAGATGGCGTTGCTTTTGCCGAGGCAAACTTCTTTTCCATCTTCCGGTTCCCGCTGGCCCGCGGTACCAATCAGCTGGGGGAACCAAATACCGCTCTCATTACCCAACACATCGCGAAAAAATATTTCGGCACCGAAAATGCCGTAGGCAAGGTCATCCGCTACGACAACAAGACCAACTTCCGGGTGACGGGCATCCTGGCGGACCTCCCCGATAACACCGACCGGAGGCAGGAGATCTACCTCTCGTACCTGAGCCTAAAAGACAAGAATCCCCAGATGGCGGCCGACACCGACTGGAATTTCTTGTCGAACGATATGCATTGTTTCATGGTGCTCAAGCCGGGGGTTTCCCCTCAAACGGTCAACCAGGCATTTTCCGGATTCGCAAAGAAGTATTACAATGCCGAAGACGCCAAGCTTACCGTCTTCAGCCTCCAGCCCTTGCGCGACATACACTTTAATACCCACCTGGACGGCACGGCAGACAAGAAATACCTGTGGGGGCTCGGCTGCATAGGTCTTTTCCTGATCGTCGCCGCATGCGTCAACTTCGTCAACCTCGCCACCGCCACGGCGCTCAGTCGCGCCCGCGAGGTGGGCGTCCGGAAAGTCATGGGTTCCCGGCAACGTCAACTGTTTTGGCAGTTCATGATGGAAGCAGCCTGCATCGTACTCAGTGCGTTCTTCCTGGGCTACTGGCTTGCCTATTTGGGATTGCCTTATGCCAACCAGTTATTCAAAACGCACATGACCCTGGGGCTCCTTGCGAACCCGCTATTGGCCGTCTTCCTCCCGACGCTCTTCTTTATGATTGTCTTCCTTTCGGGCGCCTACCCGGCCCTCGTCCTGGCCCGGTTCAACCCGGTGGCGGCGCTCAAGAGCAAGCTGACCCAGCAGAATATTGGCGGCTTCCCCTTGCGCCGGGTGTTGGTCATTACCCAATTTGCCATAGCTCAGTTGCTGATCATCTGCATGATCGTGGTGACGGGTCAGATACGCTATGCCGTCCACACCGATCTCGGCTTCACCAAGGACGCCACCCTCATCATGCCCCTGCCAGTGGGCGACCCGGTCAAGATGCACACCCTACAATCCAGGATTGCTAACCTGAGCGGGGTTGAAAACACCAGCCTTTGCAGTCAGGCCCCGGCCTCGGGTAACAACAGTTCATCAAACGTCCGGTTGGGCAACCGGCCCAAGGACGAAAATTGGAACATCAACGATAAAGCAGCCGACGACCAGTACTTGAATACATTCCACGTACACCTGGTGGCCGGACGCAACCTGTTTCCGTCGGACACGATGAAGGAATGCCTGGTGAACGAAACCGCGGTGAGTAAGTTTGGGCTGAAGTCGCCCCACGACATCATCGGTCAAATGATTACCATCGAGGATAAGAAATTGCCCGTAGTAGGCGTAATGAAGGATTTCCACAACAGGTCCTTTCACGACCCGATCGAACCCATGGGCATCTACTCCTTGGCCAGCTACTATTCCAACTGCGCCGTCCGGGTCAACATGGCGCAATGGTCTATGCTGCGCCCCTCCCTGGAGAAAATCTGGAACGACACCTATCCTCAGTACGTGTACACCGGGCAATTCCTGGACGACCGAATCGAAAAGTTTTATTCAGTGGACAACACGCTCCTGAAGCTGGTCGAAGGCTTCTCGGCAATCGCCATTCTCATCAGCTGCCTTGGCCTTTACGGACTGGTGTCCTTTATGGCGGTGCAAAAAACCAAGGAGATCGGCGTGCGCAAGGTCCTGGGCGCAAAAACCGCCCAAATCCTTTGGCTGTTCGGCAGGGAATTCACGATGCTTCTGGCCATCGGTTTTCTCATCGGCGCGCCTGTAGCCTGGTGGGCCATGACCCATTACCTGCAGGGATATACCTACAGGGTCTCCATCGGCTGGCAAGTCTTCGCCCTCGCGCTCGCCGCTACTATAGGCGTCGCAGCCGTGTCGGTTACCTATCGTTCCCTCAAAGCCGCGCACACGAACCCGATCAAAAGTCTGAGGACAGAGTAAGTTCACTGATAACTGAGCCAGGGTCACAAAGCCTCGCACGAAGTGCGGGGCTGTTTCTAATAGCGATTATCCCTTAGCGAGCACTAAAAGGCTTTACTTAGAAGAGCACTTTTTTTCCGGAAGGACCGTTAGCAGTGATAAATAAAAAATTTCTGCGATGAATATGCGTAAAAAAAAGATTGTTTGCACCGCCTTTGTCATAACACTGTTTTGTATTTCGACTGCCTATGCTCAAAAAAAATTTGTTGTCGGGCATGATTCGGCCGAGTGAAGACAATTTTCATACGAACGCTATTCATCTATCTTTATCGTTCTATAACTAAACGACTAATCCAATGAAAAACCCCTTTCCTTCAAGGCTGCTATGCCTTGGTTTACTTGTATTCGCACATTTATTGTCCCAGGCGCAGAACCAATTTGGCATTGATCTCGGTGGCGGCCTGGTTGTTCCGACTTCAGCTCAGCTTAATAAGGTTTTTTACACCGGCGGGGAAATGTCGCTAGGTTTCAAGCTGGCGGTACTTCCCGGCAAAAGACTTTGGATCGTACCCAATGGCGGATTCAAGATGTATATGAAAGGGGCCGGGACCGATAACAGCGTAACAGAGACATTTTTGACCGGAAAAGCGGGTCTCGAGTTTCAATACAAGGCGGCTGAACACCGGAAGTGGGCATTTTTCCCGCTGGTGCGGATCGATTACAACTGGTGCTCCAATTTTTTTTCCAAGACCTATGGCTATGATCCGACTACCAATACTACGACTACAGCCGAGACCGATAGCTATTTGTCCGGACACGATCTTTCTTATGATGCGGGGATCATGATCGTCCGATCTTCGCTTTGGTTTTTGAGGATTGATTATGAATATTTCAATCCTTCCTTAAAACTCAATAGCGATCTCAAAAATCAGCTCCAAGCCGATGGGTTTGCCGTTCCGGCGACCACGAGAATCAATTGCAGCTCGGTGAATATCGGGCTGGGGCTTACTTTCAACTTTAAACACCGTTCCAAATTTTAAACAACTATCCCATGAAAAAATATAGCTTTTACGTTTTATGTCTGGCAGCGCTATGTAGCTGCGGTAATAAGAACGTGCTTCTCATCAACCAGGTGCCGGTGACGCCGGTGGTTAACCCGGCTACCAAAGCCATCATCAAAGGCAACAGCCTTTTATACGTTCGCCTCGACAGCGTAGCCAGTATCCATGGCATAACATTTAACAGCGCTTTCAGGACGGCCGACGATTTCATGGATTTCGAGTTGCATCCTTTTTCCCTGCAGACGGCCACTACTCCTTATAGCTTTGATGGGAACAGATGTGTGTATGGATCAGGACAGGGACTGACGCCGGCGGTTAATTTTTCCGCCGATTATGGCAGTACCTGGACGTCGTTCTCACCGGTTTTTAATCCTGCCTTGCCTGGTGCCGGCGTTTATTCCAGTGGGTTCTTTGGGTTAAGCCCTGTGGGCGATGAGGAGGTGCTGGGGTTATACGTTCAGCAAAGCTATGCAAATGGCTATACCCGCCAATTGTATAAGATCGATGTCCCGGCCACGACGGCAACTTTGGTGTCCAGCATCCAAGATAACTATATGCCCCTGGCCATGCAATTTGCGAATGCGAAGACCGGATGGATGCTCCTGAGCGGCGGCGGCACCTATATCTCCAGCACCACTGACAGTGGTGTAACCTGGAGCGAGCCGGCTCTTATCGATACAAGGAACCTTGGCAGCTTGAGGGTGAGCGCAACTGGTCAGGTAGCCGTATATTCCGTACCCGGCGCTTATTTTTCGGCGGACAATGGTGTCACCTGGAAAGAGGCGCCGGCATCGTTGCATTTAGGTGATGTAAGCTTTGTCAGTTCTTCGCTGATATATGGCCTCACGGACGGGGGCCTGGGAAAAAGCACAGATGGCGGGGTAAGCTGGAGTTACGTTTCTAATTTTGATTCGACTTTCAACAATGTTACGAGCATATTCTTCGAGGATGAGCAACATGGGTTGGCATATGGCGCACAGCGATTGTATGAGACGGTGGATGGGGGAAAGAGTTGGAAGACGCTGCTGTATCCATATGATTATATTTTGCAGTAGCCTCTTAATGATCTGCCGCCTTTAATGCCGCCTGTTTATTGTCAGCAACAATTTTAGGAGGATAAACAGGCGATGCTATTCCGTTAAGATCATAGACGATCTTCCCCGCCCTGATAGTAAGCTCACACTCCAGCTTCTTATCGGTTTCCATCTTATAACCGGTGTAGTCGTATAGACCGAATTTACCTTCGCGTATATTTAATACGGCCAGATCCGCGTCGGCTCCAACAGAAAGATTACCCAGATCCTCGCGCTTTATTTCTTTCGCTGGGTTTGATGTACTTGCCTGTATGACGTCATGAAGGGACATCCCCATCGCTAAAAACTTAGTCATACAGGTAAGCATATCCTTCATAGCATCATTCATGCTGCCGACATGCAGATCAGTGCTGATAGAATTTGGAAAGAATCCCTCCTTGGCGGCGGGCAACGCCTGCGAATAAGCAAAGCTGATACCCCCATACCCCACGTCAAAAAAGATCCCGCGTTTTCTGGCTTCGTAAACAAAAGGTTTTACCTTATTGGTAGTCAAATCAACCAGATACTCGCGTGTGCCCAACTGGCCAAAACAATGGGTGAAAATGTCGCCCGGCCGCAAATGTTTCATAAACAACTCTTCGATTGAAAGTGGCGGGTTACTTCCGCCGAAATCGATCATAGCCGGGATACCGCCCGCAAGCGTGCCAGCCTCCACCGCACGGTCGGCAGGCGTCCAGTCGTGGCCCGAGTAATGGGCCAGCTTTATACCAACTATAATGCCCTTATATTTTTGGGCGATCAGGGCCGTCATCTTTGGGTCCATGTCATTGACGTTCTGTTCGTAACCGCCGCGCATGCCCTCCCCAACGATATTCAAGAACGCCAATACCCGGGTTTTTGAATTATCGATAGTCTGTGCCTTAAACGTCGGGAAAGTCCTCCAGCCCGAACTGCCGGCATCCACAACAGTGGTTACGCCGTTTCGAAAAGAAAATGCGTCGGGGGCTATGCCCAGATTACCGTCTTCATACTGATGATCCGGCAGAGTACCATAAAAATCATGCGTGTGAATATCTATTAACCCGGGTGTAACATACATTCCCTTCGCGTCGACTACCTGTATCCCTTGTTTTGGGTCAATATCTTTTGAGAGCAAGGTTATTTTTCCATTGCTGATGGCAATATCCATAACCACGTCTATACCATTTTTCGGGTCAATGATGTGACCGCCTTTGATCACAATATCATAGGATTGTGCCTCAGACTCGTGACACAGCCCACCCCAAAGGGTCAATAGCAAAAAATAGGTCTTTAGCATTTGTAATTCTTATCAGATAGCCTGTTGTAATATAGATTTTACCCTTCCTGCTACGATATCAACCTGATCCGGGCGCAAGAGCACTACGCCAATAGTCAGGTGATCTTCCCTTCCGTTGGCAACAATGCTTGGCGTACCGTTTTTCAGCGCCGCCACCACTTCTTTGGGTTTAATTTTAATTTTATCCTGGTCCCAGGTTACATTAAGACTCGGGAAAGCATTTGCCGGCCCCGGGTCAATGACGGTTTCAGTCTTAACACTCTGTATCCGCTCCAACTGGGAGCCGATATGTTTGGTACGCTGGATCCATTCCTCCCATTCTTTTTTATGGTCTCTTTCAATATAAGCCTTGAGCGCGGCATACATGCCAAACATTTCTTCCTTATTGACCTTCATCGGTCTGCCAATAGGCGCCTCGTTCGGACTGTGATTAAGGCGGGCGGCGGTGATCAGGTCTTTACGGCCAAAAAGCAGGCCCGCACTTTGAGGGCCCCGGATCATTTTGCCGCCCGAAAAGGTGACCAGGTCGAACCCTATTTTCTGGTATTTGAACAGGTTCTCTACAGGTGGTACATCCGCAGCTGCATCTAACAATGTGGGAATGTTGTGCCGTTTGGCAACCGCTACAAAATCACCGTGTGAAATACTGCTTTTGCCTGCCGCATTAAAAAACAATGCCAAAACCGTCCGCTCATTAATCGCTTTTTCCATTTCTTCGGCCCCTTCGACCTCAATAATTTTGGCGCCGGTTGTGGTTACAGCCTGGTCAAAAAGGTATCTGTGCGTTTTTTGCATAATGACCTCCGGCCGGGGTCCGGGCAGGTTTGGCAAAAGCCTGATCTTTTCGGGATCGGTACCGGTTATGGCGGCGGCGGTACTCAGTAAGATGGCACACGAAGCACCCGAAGTAACCATCGCCGACTCGACGTGAAGCATTTCCGCGATTTTTGCACCAACTTTATCCTGCAGTTCGTACATATCGGCGAAATCGTGGGCGGTTGAATTTATGGCCTCCAGCACTTCAGGAAGCATGAGCGAACCAGATAAAAATGTCATGGTCACCGATGCATTGATCACCTTCGTAACGCCGAGTTCCTGGAACAGGTCGCGCTCTGATTCCTTTGACGGGGATGCAGTTGCCTCGCCGATGGCGGCTGCTTTGCCCATCAGGCCAGTCGCCAATGGGATGGGCAATAACGTCATTCCTTTTAATATATCTCTGCGTTTCATGTCACTTGTTGTTTATACGTAAGCGATGCAATCCATCTCTACCAGTGAGTTGCCGGGTACGCCGCCTTTGGCCGCGGCAACGGTGGTGCGAGTGGGAGGGTTTTTCCCGAAGCGGCCCTTGTATACCTCGTTCATGGCTGGCCAGTCCGCAATATCGTTTAGGAATACGGATACTTTCAGGACTTTTTCCATAGAAGAACCGGCTTTTATCAGTTGTTTCTCCATCTCTTTTAATACGATCTCGGTGTGTGCTTTGATCTCGAATGGTTCGACATGCGCCCCTATGCCGGCTAAAAAGACCATATTGCCAAATTTGGTATAGCTGGCAAACAAAGGCACGTCCTGGAAAGTGGTGATGTCGCCGACGATTTTTTCGTCCGTGGGGGCGGCAGCCATCGCCTTTTTGGTTATTCCAAGTGCAGATATGCCGAGGACGGAAGCAAGCATTTTCTTTAAAACAGATCTTCTTTGTTCCATGGTGCTTTGATTTTAAGTGAGTGTTGGTATAATAATTTGTAGTAAATATAATGTATATTATAATTTCTGTTCTTGTGACATCTGCCATTCACGGCCGGGGTCGTCTACCCTGACCTTTTCCAGGTTGCCCTGGTCCTGCAGGGTGACATACAAGGTTTTGCCATCGCGACCGCCAAAGGCAACGTTGGTTGGCCGCTTTCCATGGAGCGTTATTTCCTGCAGGATCTTTCCGTCGGGGGAAATTTTGACCACTGTACCTTTGCCATACCGGGCCTGGTATATGTTACCCTTTATATCACATCTCAGTCCATCCACTCCGAAGTCTGTAAATTCGATCACGAGGCGTTTGCGGCTTATTTTGCCGGTAGATGAAAGATCATAAGCCCATATTTTGCGGTTTTCATTTACATAAAGGGTCCGATTATCAGGGCTTACATCGATTCCGTTGACGGTTCCCATCGTGTCCAGCAATGTTACTTTACCGTCTTTGTCGATGCGCCAGATCTTGCCTGTTCCTGCCTTCCAATTCGGATCGCTGGCGTAGATCCTGTCCTTATTATCAAGGGCAATATCATTTGGCTGGCTCATGCCCTCCTCATGGGCGAAAATACGCTGCTGTTTGGTGACCATATCGACTTTAATGATATTGTGCCGGGTATAATCTGCGATAAACATATTACCATGACTGTCAAACCTGGTCCCATTACCAATACTCCCTTTTGGCAATTCGATAAATAAGCTGGCTTTCCCATCCGGCGTCATCTTGCCCATGGTGCCATCGTGATCAAAATTAACGGCATAGACGTTGCCATCCCTGTCCACTGCGGGCCCTTCTACTCCATTCGTGAAGCTATTGACCTGCGTAAACAAAGAGGATTTAAAAGGCGTCGTATCGGCGGCTTGTTCGGCCAGCTTTTTTCTTACAGCACTTACTTCTGCCGGTGTCACAATTTCCGGTATATTGATAAAGTTTGATTTTACATAGGTGAGCACTTCTGCTACCTGGGAGTCGGATAAGAAAGTGCCGTGTGCGGGCATGACCTCATTGTAGGACTGACCTTTTACCTGTACGGGGCCGCTGAGTCCGTTGAGCACGACTTTTATCAATCTTGGTTTATTATAGTTTACCCATTCTGATTGCGCCAGGGGAGGGAAACGATTGCCATCACCTTTACCATCACTCTGGTGGCAGGCTGCGCAATAGGTGCTGTATAATGGCGATTTAGCCGGCATATCTTTGAACAGGTTATCCTTTTTCTCATCTGGCGTCCTGATATTGGATGCAGTCATCTTTCGTTTTTCCATGGCTTCCAGCTGGGCAGTTCCAAAAGTCTTTTTATCACCCTGATACCTAACCCGCCAGATCTTTCCTTTTTCCGTATCGCTAATGTACAAGGAACCATCGGGCCCTTCGGACAAACCCATCGGACGATATACGGCATCGCTTAAATTTACAATAGGGTCGACCCTGGCAAAACCGTCCGCGAACACTTCCCAGGGGCCCGAAGGCCGGCCATCTTTAAAAGGAACAAAAACAATGATGTAACCTGCCTGGGGATAAGGAGACCGGTCGGTGGAACCATGAAAGGCAACAAAAGCGCCATTCTTATAACGATCCGGGAATTGCTCCCCTTTATAAAACAGCAGGTCGTTAGGCGCAAAATGCGCAGGAAAGCTCATGATTGGCTGAGTCAGTTTTGCCCCTTCACCTTCTTTTACCTGGTCGCCGCCAAACTCGGGATTCAGCAGCTTTTTACCCTTGATCTGATCATAATAATAATAAGGCCACCCACCGTCAAGACCTTCATTTACTTTGAAAAACTCTTCACCTGGCTGCACGGCGCTTTGCCAGGACGAATAAAGATCGGGCCATAGCATCCGGAAATCGTCCCGGCCATGACTAACGGTATAAAGCGATTCACTGTTCGGGTCCCAATCCATGGCGACGAGGCTTCTTAAACCTGTTGCATATCTTACGCCATCAGACTGATGCTGATTAGTTTTATTGGCGTCAAACATCCAGATCCCGCCATGGTCTTTTAGCCAGGGATTCCCTTTGCCTGGTGAACCCGGATCGCCGATGCCCGGAGAACCGGGTTCACGGTTATCTACCTGGCCTGCGTTAGACCCTGCCCCCCATCCTACAAAAATGTGTCCTTTGTTATCAAAGGCAATAGGCTTGGTCTGATGTTCGTGATAAGGTGGATCATCAATAACAATCGTATCCATCTTACTATCCGGAACCAATTGCCCGGGTTTGAGCTTCATCCGATAAACCATTAATTCCGAGCTGAAATACAGGTAGCCGTCATGGATCCGCATAGCCGTCCCGTAAGTGTGGCCGTTATATTGGCCGAATGGAATTATTATATCCGCTTTGCCATCACCATTCGTATCTCTGAGTGCAATATTACCATACCCGTCGTTTAAGGCATGATTTCTGGCTTTTACATAAATATCGCCGTTTGAATTAACAGCGATATGCCTGGCTTGTCCCTTTAAACTATCAACGACAACCAACGCCTTGAAACCGTCAGGCAAAAAAAGTCCGCCATTTTCGGCATCATAAGCCAGCCGTTTTGATCGGGTGCAATTCCAGGAAAAACCAATCAATATAAGGAATGCCCCTGTCACAATAAGTTTTGGTAATTTGTACATTTTCGAGATCATCGTTTCAATTTCCAATTTAATAAAAATTGGGGTTGATGGCATAAGCAAAAATGGTATTTTCAAGAAAAATCTCCATCTCATGGGTACATATGCTTGCCGGATGACCAAAACTTAGTATCTTGAGCCCTTCAAAACGCGTCAGGCGTTTTATCCCATCTGCTTTTGTAGGACCGAGAAAATTTATGCTAAATTCTACTGCATGAACAGCACCAAACAAAAGCCTTCCGTCTCATCCATCGTCAACAACAATTTTCCGGGAAAAGGAATTATCCTTTCCGTATTCGTGCTTGCAGCCGCCCTCTTCCTTTGGTGGGTTGTCTGTAAGACCGGTTTTTTCCCCGCCTATGCGCTCCCGTCGCCGGGACAGGTATTCGGAAGCTTCAGAGAAGAGCTGACAGCCGGCAGGCTCCTGAATGATATTGTCGCCTCCCTGTGGCGCGTATTCGTGGGCTATTACCTCGCAGCTTTCCTGGCAATTCCCCTCGGGCTCTGGTTGGGACGCCACGCTGTCGTCCGAAAGGCCTTTCTGCCGATGCTGAATTTCTTCCGGTTCCTCTCGCCACTGGCTTGGATACCTTTTGCAATCCTCTGGTTCCATATCGGCGACAAGCCGGCATTTTTCCTGATCTTCATGGCGACCTTCTTCCCGCTGGTACTAACAGTCATCGCCGCGGTCGCCACCATTCCCAGCATCTACTTCCGCGTAGCCCATGACTATAAGTATACCGGCTGGCAACTGCTGACTGCGGTAACCTTCCCCGCCGTGCTGCCCCAAATCATCACCTCGCTCCGCGTTTGCTACGGGATCGCCTGGGTCGTGATCGTCGCCGCGGAAATGGTCGGTTGCCAGGACGGGCTGGGTTATGGTATTTGGGAGGCACGCAACGGATTGCGGCTCGATTCAGCTGTCTGCTATATGATCGTTATCGGCCTGTTGGGGATGGCCATCGACCGAATCCTTTATCAATTTACAAAAATGCCAAACGTCCGTTGGGGTTATGAAAGATGATCGCAGGGCTGGTTCCCTTATATTAGAAAATGTGTCTCACGACTATGACGGCGTGGCGGTCCTGCAAGACCTCAGCCTGTCCGTTTCACCCGGCGAGCTTGTCGTTCTCGTAGGTCCGTCCGGCTGCGGAAAAACGACACTGCTGAATATTCTTTCCGGCTTTCTTAAACCCCGGTCCGGCGCCGTGCAGACGACGGGGCTGCTCCGGACCGTATATCAGCAGGACGGCCTCTTTCCCTGGCTCACGGTAAAAGAAAATATCACCATGGGTCTCCGGGCGATGAAAGATAAAAGCCGTCGGGAAAAAGAGTTGCAGGAATTGCTGGAATTGATCCATCTCGAAAATTTCCGGGACCATTACCCGCATCAGTTATCCGGCGGAATGAAACAGCGGGTGGAGTTGGCCCGGGTGATCGCCGGCGACTCGGATGTCTTGCTGATGGACGAACCGTTTTCCGCGCTCGACTACCAGACCCGGCTCAGGATGCGCCAGGAACTGGCATTGGTGCTGCAAAAGCGGCCCCGAACAGTCGTATTCGTTACACATGATATCGAGGAAGCCGCGCAACTGGCAGACCGGGTACTGGTTTTGTCCCAGCGGCCTGCGCGTATCAGCAAGGAATTATCCGTAGGTTTGCGCCGGCCCAGGAATCCCACCGACGATGACGTCGTAAAGGCAAGTAAGGACATCCTCGAAGAACTCGGACTGCAGATACATTAATGACTACGATAAAGCGAAAGCATATGCGATTCACGACACCTGTTCTTTTGGCCTGCCTGGCTGCACCTGTTCTGGTGCTGGGCCTGCTACGCTACCATCCCTGGACCGTGACCGGCAACGGCAGGACGGCAGGCGCCATCCACGATGGCCCGAACGCGCACGCTATGCGGGAACTCACCGTCGGCTTTCTTCCCGTTACCTGTCATCTCACTTGTCCGGTGACCGATTACGCTTCCAAAACGACGACGTCCAATACGAATTTCAATTCCCGCCTGTTCACGGATTTTCCGACCGTGGCCAGTGCCTTTGAAGCCAAGCAGATCCAGGCGACTTTCATGATCGTCCCGCTGGCCATGAAGCTGCGGGAACAAGGTGTTCCAATCAAGATCTGCTACCTGGGCCACCGGGACGGCTCGGAGATCGTCGTCGGGAAGAACAGCGCTATCCGCAGCCTCGCGGATCTCAAGGGCAAAAAGATGGCCATTCCGAGCATGTTCAGTAATCAGCATTTCGTGATGTCTAAGCTCATGCGTGACTACGGGCTAAAGCCCGACGATATCCAATTTGTAGTGCTGCCGCCGCCGGACATGCCCACCTCCCTCGCCTCCGGCGCCATCGACAGCTATTTCGTCGGCGAGCCCTTCTGCGCCAAATCGGAAATGGATGGCTATGGCCGCGTACTTTATTATGCAAGGGATATCTGGCCCAATTTCATCTCGTGTGCGCTTGTCGTACACGAAGACCTGATACGGTCGAACCCCGAAGTAGTCAGGGATCTCGTTCGCGGCATCGCCCAATCGGGCAAATGGGCAGAGACCCACCGGGCCGAAGCAGCAAAGATCGCCGCTCCGTATTTCAGACAGAATGAAAAACTACTCAACTACGTGCTCACTTCGGAGCCACCCAGGGTCAAATACGTCGATCTTTCTCCTTCGTTCGCCGACCTTCAGCAGATCCAGGACCTCGGCGTTCAGCTGGGTATGCTGACCAAACATATCCCCATGTCGGAGCTCGTCGACGACCGCTTTGTACCGGACCATATCGACCCGGTGCCCATCCACGCACCGTCCAATTGAACCGCCCCCTTCTTCAACTACCCTTCGCAATAAAACCCGGGACACCCGTATGCACAACCGAATTCAACCGCATCCGGGTCTGTATGCCATTGATCGCCTCAAAGGCATCGTCCGGCAAGGGTGAGATGTCGAAATTCTCGCGAGCGCGGGCGGCAGTTTTGGCCGTGGTGAGCAAAGCCGTCCCTCGCTGCACCGCCCAGGCTAACAGCACCTGCGCAGGCGTCTTTCCCACTCGCGCAGCTATGGCCAAAATAACCGGATCTTCGAGCGGGCCAGGTCTGATCCCGTGCCCCAATGGCGCAAATGCCAACAATACGATCCCTTTCTCCTTGCAATATTCCAGTAGCTCCGTTTCCGGCAGATAGGGATGCGCTTCCACCTGGACCACGGCCGGCTTGATCCTCGCCGGCTCGTAGATGGCCACGAGCTTTTCCAGGCTGACATCAGCCAGTCCGATCGCCCGGCATCTGCCGCCGTCCACGAGATGCTCCATCGCCCTCCAGGTGTCAAGCAGGCTCACGCCACTGTCATAAATGACATTGCCGTTCTCATCCCGCGGGTCCTGCTCATCTCCCGGTTGAAACGCAAACGGCGTATGGATGAGGTAGCAATCCAGGTAGTCGATCCGGAGTCTTTTCAGGCTTCCCTCGAATGCCGGCCCCACGCGCTCCGGCCGATGGTTTGTGTTCCACAACTTCGTAGTAATAAAAAGATCCCCGCGGGTAACAAGTCCGGCGGCAAGCCCTTCCTGCAACGCCTGGCCTACCTCGCGCTCGTTTCGGTATCGTTCCGCACAATCGAAGTGCCGGAATCCGGCTTCCAGCGCATATCTCGTAGCATTTATCGTCTCGACCGGATCTGGGATCAGGGTACCAAACCCGAGCACAGGCATCCCGATGGCGTTGATTGTTGTGTTCATCTTATGACGTTCTTTAAACCACTGTACAAAATAGACCAGGAAATGTTGGATGAGCCACCCCTCCCATATTCATGGGATTGTCAGCCCGTGAATTTTGTGCAAACTTTGCACTCAAACCTATTAAATGCGACTCCGACCTGCCGTACTGTGTCTATTTGTGCGCCTGCTTACCGTACAAACGACCCAGGCCCAGACTAACGATTTTGGCTTCAAGACCGGTGCTAATTACTCCGATATTAGCAATTTATCCACGATCATACTGAGCGAACCTTACTTTATCGACTACAACATAAAGGAAACCGCCCGTTACGGCTGGCACCTCGGTATCTTCTACGAATACAGGCTGGAAAGCAAAAAAATGGCCTTCCAAACGGAGATCATGTACTCCAGGCAGGGAGGTAACGTCGAATTCGATAATTACCAAAAAGACTTCAACTACAAGATGCAGTTCGCATACCAGTACATCAATCTGGTCGGTCTGGCGAAATGGTATCCCTTTGCCGGCAGGGTCAGTTTCGCCGCGGGCCCCTTTTTGGGCATCAACGTGGCGCCGCGGAATATCATCTACAATTCCTGGGGGACAGGCGTCCAGGCGGCGTTCGGGACCGATCTCGAACAGCAGCAGCAACTGCGGAATGTATTGCTGGGCAGGAACAACTTTGGCCTTGCCCTGGACATAGGGTATAACATCGGATCGCTGGTGAAGGTGGGGGCGCGGTATTATTGGAGCGCAACGAATGCCGTGGAAACCGAGGCCAATTCCTACAATTTTATCGCCGTCAAGAACACCAATACGGTGTATGAACTATCCGTATCCATCAATTTTGCGAACTTTTTCGACTAGCTGAAACCATAAATGATGCAACCATGAAGCCCCGCTCACTGCTTCTCCTGCTGTGGGTTCACTCTTTTTCTGTACAAAGCCAGTCCCCTTACCCGGGCGGTATCGCAGCGCCTGTCCAATGGTATGTCACCGACAGTTTGCACGCTACCCCAACACTCTATAGCCTGCTGACGGGAAATGCCAATGTCTCCGTGCCCCATGGTACACTGAGCCAGCTTAATTTTCACCCCACCCTCGTCGTCGACGGGCTTTCACTGCTGCAAGTGGAGCTCGGCACCCGGGACCTCCATGACGCCAGCTATTTTACGGTCTATCAATCGCTGGATACCGCCAACGAAAATACGATCTGGCATATCGTGAACGGCCAGCAGACCACGCTGGTACTCACCACCAGCCGGATGGCCGACTTGTCGTCCCACCGGTACATGAATTATACGGATCTCGTAAAGGGACAACCGAAGGTCAACAGCTATGTCCAGCATAAAAAAAAGGATTCGCTCCCGGCGGCGGATCAATGGTGGAATATCGGTGTAAAGCCCGCGACGCCAAATTTACCGGTGTCGGCTTTTAAGGGACTGATCCCCGAGATCATCGCCTACGACAGGGTTCTAAGTACCCGGGAGCGGTTACAGGTGGCCTCCTATCTCGCCCTCAAATATGGCATCACCCTGACCGAGCCTGGCGCCACCTATCTCAACAGTGCCGGAGACGTCATCTGGGACGGCTATGACTATGCTACCTGGCATCACAACATCGCAGGGATCTGCAGGGACGATACCGCCGGGCTAAACCAACTGGCCGCCGGCAGCAGCAATACGCCCGGGCTGATGACGATGGCTACGATGTCGTCGCTGACGGACAAGGCTTTCCTCCTGTGGGGCGATAACGCAAAGCCATTGACCCCTGCCTCAAAGATCGCCGGGCTGCCGCTGATGCTGCAAAAGACCTGGCTGATAAAACCGTATGGCGGTCCAACGCCTTTTGCCACCAGTATGACCCTCGACACAAAAGCTGTTGACGCTCCGCTGCCGGCTCAACCGGTCTATTGGGTCGTCGTCGACCCGTCCGGTCTGGGAAAATTCTCGACATCGTCCCAATTCGTCAGAATGGACGCACTCGATGAACACGGCATAGCCTCCTTTAACAAGATCACCTGGGACAGCGACGGCTCTGGCAAAGATGTCTGGGGTCTCATTGTTGCCAAAGACCTGCTGCTGGTCACGGATCTCGACCAGCCCACCTGCGCCTCCCCCCAATCGGGCGCGCTGCATACCAAAATAATCGGCGGCCAGGCGCCCTACCAACTAACGCTACAAAATAGCAGTGGCCTTTTTATCACGAAAAGCATAACGGACAATAGCACGACAGCGGATATAACCGGGCTGTCGTTTGCCAAATACTTCCTGATGGTGACCGATGCCCAGGGACACAGCTATAGCGACTCCCTGTACCTGAATGACCAGGATGCCCCCCTACCCCAGTCACTGGCCTCAAGCTATACGCTGCCCCCGGTAGGATCATTGCAGCTGGATGCGTCCGTCAATATGCCGGATGGATTGACCTGGCAATGGACGGGGCCGGGTAATTTCGAGTCTTTGAGCCCACAGGTCACGATCACGACGCCGGGGCTCTACTCGCTGACCTGCAGCAAGGACGGTTGCAGCACGGAACAGGATATCACGGTCACCGCCACGCACAACAATGCCCTGTATGACGTAACGGTCTACCCCAACCCCTCCCCGGCTGCATTCACCGCGAGGGTGAATCTCGACAACCCGGCGCCGGTGACCATGTGCCTCTATACGCAGGATGGCCGGCTTGTCTCCATCCAAAAAGGGGATGAGCGCTCCAACTACTATTTTGCCGGAACGCTGACAACCGGCGGGGTGTACACGCTGGTATTCGTTTCCGGCTTATCGAATGCTACCAAACGAATTATCATAACAAAATGATAAGAACTTTACCTTTTTTGCTTTTGTTAAGCTGCGTATTCGCCTTGAGCGGTTCATTGCTCTTGCATCGCAATGGCCATGCGACAATCTACCTGCCGGTTGACGTGTCCGCCGCAAAGCCAACCACAGCCGTTTTCCCGTCGGACCGGTTGCACCCCTCTGCATTGGGCGCTGGTCCGACTGCCGCCACCGCCGATGCACCCCCCGCCCCCGAAGAAGACCCTACAGACGACATTCTCCCCATGCCGGAGACGCCGCCGACCCAGCAATTTGTCCCAACTTCCATCAAGGACTTCAAGATCGCCAATCCCGCAGAAGGCATCTCACTGATCGACGCCCCCACAGCCAATAGCCTGGGGAACGCTTCGCTGACCTTCAATATGATCATACCGGCAGGCCGGCAGGGTATTCAGCCGCAATTGCCGATACAATACAGCAGCGACAACGGCGCCTCCTGGCTGGGCACCGGCTGGAACCTTTCTGCGCCCGCCGTCACCATCGACACCAGATGGGGGGTGCCGCGTTATGATCCGGCGCTGGAAACGGAAATGTACCAGCTGAACAGCCAACAGTTAGGCCCCACGAACAACCGGTCGGCCCTCATAGCCCGGACGGCCGAAAAACGGTTTCACCTCCGGGTCGAAGGCGACTTCAACAAGATCATCCGTCATGGCAACAGCCCCGCTAACTATTGGTGGGAGGTGACGGAGAAGAACGGCACCCGCAGCTGTTATGGCGGTACTGAAACGAGCGGGCCCGTGGCCAATGCCGTACTAAAAGACGGCCAGGGCAATATCGCTTACTGGGCGCTGGTAGAGACCAGGGACCTGAACGATAATTATGTTCATTACCTGTACACGAACGTACAAGATCCCGGCGTCGCCAATAGCAATCAACCAGGACAACAGCTCTATCTTAGCCAGGTCTTCTATACCGGCAGCGGCACGACAGACGGCCCGTACAAAATGGAGTTTATCAGGGACAGACAGCTGGGCGAACCCAAACGAAAGGACGTCACGATCGATTGCCGCCTTGGCCTCAAGACCGTCAGCGCGGACCTGCTCAGACAAGTGAACATCTATTTTAACGGCGCAAAGATCCGCAGCTATAACCTCCAATACGCGGAAGGCGCGTTTTACAAACAACTATTGCAAAGCATCAGCGAATTGGATAGCGCCGGAATAGTCTTCTACACCCATCGGTTCAACTACTTCGACGACGTAAACTCCCAAAACTACACGCCTGCCGACAGCATCGCCACCTGGAATATACCCAGCGACGGCCTCAATGGGATCGTCCCCAACCCGATCACCGATTTCACCAGCGAAGCTTCGGCCATCAATTCATCGCAGGCGACAAGTAAAGGATTTTCGGTAGGAGTTACCGTTGGGTCGATCTTTGGCGGCGAATGGAGCAAAAAGGCCTCTGTGGGCGGCTTTTTCACCTATGCCAAAGACAATCAGTCAGGCATGACGGCCATGATCGATATCAATGGCGATGGTCTGCCCGACAAGGTATTCAAAAACAACGGCCAACTCTATTACCGGGCCAACCTCGGCGGGACGGCGAAAGCCTTTGGCGACCCCAAACCGATCACCGGAGGACCTACCGATATCAGCGCGAGTACAGCAACCACGATCGGCGGCGGGGTACAGGTCATCCCATATAATCTCTACCTCGGCTATGAACACGACGTAACGAATACGACTACCACGGTCTATTTCGCCGACTTCAACGGGGACGGACTGATGGATCTAGCCAACAATGGCCAGGTGTACTTCAATCACCTGAACGCACAGGGCGATCCCGTATTCACCACCAACAGCACCCCGACCCCCAACCCTATCCTGTCCGGCACCGTAGACAGTTCTTTTTTGGTGCCCGATACCGCCTTACAAACCCAGCAGGAAAATATGTTCCCGCTGCAGGATATCGTAAAGATGTGGCAAGCCCCTTATGACGGAACCGTGACGATCACCGCCCCACTAAACCTGATCCAAAACATAAACGATACCGGGACGCTGTCGGCCAAAAACGATGGGGTACGGGCCAGTATCCAACAGTCGGGCACCGTTCTCTGGAATACGACGATCGGCCCCACCGATTTCAGCACAAAGACGCCCGTCGGTGTCACTAATCTTCCGGTCACCAAGGGGCAGAATATCTATTTCCGGGTGCAATCCATCTTCAACGGCCAGGACGACCAGGTGAGCTGGGACCCGGTTATCGATTATACTACGCCTACCTTTCCGACCTCCGATCACAAAATAAGCAGCCACTACCAGGCTTCGGCAGACTTCATCCTGCACAGTAGTTCGGGCGTCGGTCTTGGCAAGACGGGATCGATTGCGGTCGATGGTACCTTCAATAAATCACTCACAACGGATACGGTGACCCTGCAGATCGTCCAACTGCGGAATTCGGTCTCGACCGTTATTTTTCAGCAGAATTATGCACCCGCGGCAACAGTCAGCGGCGCCCTCACGGTACCCACTGTACTGTCGGTGGACACCTCCGATCAGCTGTTCTTTTTGATCACCAGCCGAAGCTCTATTGACCGCAGCGCCTTGCAATGGCTGCCGCACTATGCTTATACGGGTTTCGCGGATGGCACCCCCGCGACCGGATCCAATGGAAAACCTACCCTGGAAGGCTACCCCGTGCCCGATAATTCCAATTACAATACCCGCGTCATACCGGTTGCACCCTATGTGCCCACCAGCCAGAGCCCCGTGGTCCTCTGGCCCCAGGTTACAGGCGGCGGCAGCGGAACACTTTGGCTCACCATCAAGGGCGATGATACGATCTATGCGCGTAGACAAATCCTCATCAACGGGGGAACGATGTCGAATGCCATGGACAGCATCCGGTTTACACGGCCCGCCAACCAACCCATTTATATCGAATGCGCCACCGATACCCTGGCCTTCGCCCAAAGCCTGAACCCACCGACCGTGATGGTGTACAGAGACAGCACGGTGATCAGCGGCGGCGTATCGACAGACTCCCTGATCCTGGACACGACGGTAGCCGGCAACCTCTACGCAAATCCCGACCAGACCTATTTTGGTCCGCTCTTTCGCGGGTGGGGCCAGTTTGCATTGAAGGGGAACCCGGCCAATCTGCCGATCGCCGAGGACTCGCTCAATCTCAATCAACTGAGCAGCTATCCTTCCGACCCCGGCAATTATACCGATACCGCATCGCTGACCGGGATACCCGATCCCACCAAAACGTATTTTGTCACCTTGTTTCCGGATGGACAAAAGGATCAATGGACCGGATACGATACGAGCGTGTTTGTGATGGCCGCGGAGTTAAGCAGTTCCCGGGTGGGATTGCACGATGTTTCCGTGGATAGCATGGCCAGCGGCGGAACGGCAGGGTCGGTAAACAAACAGTCGCA